>Ga0078972_1007119_pt1 | contig 25426 bp, 22 predicted proteins | sample YelNatPaOPGAMG01_FD_67568 | JGI IMG/M metagenome (GOLD analysis project Ga0078972, IMG submission 67568) | Hot spring thermophilic microbial communities from Obsidian Pool, Yellowstone National Park, USA - OP-RAMG-01 (SPADES assembly) (version 2) | ecosystem: Environmental > Aquatic > Thermal...
CTCCCGCAAGGGGAGGAAGGGCTGGATGCATTCGGCCTGGGTGATGATGTCCCAGGTCCTGCCCTTGGCCACCAGCAGACGCGCGTGGGTAAACAGCTCCACATGGCCGGCCTTGCGGCTGGTGATCTTGCGCACCCCCTTGGCCAGGAGCGTCAGCTTGCCGTGCTCGCGGGTGAAGCAGGTCACCAGGCGATCCGCTTCCCCGAAATCCCGCCGCTTGATGATGACCGCCTCGGCGCGATACAGGCGCTGGCGCCGCTCGCTCTCCATCGGCTCATCCCGTCCGCCGGCTCATCCGCCGCGCACCGTGTTGTAGCGATAGGGACGCCCCCAGTTCTTCGCCATCTTGGCCCGATAAAGGGCCTCCGCATCCTGGTCCAGCGCCGAGAGGAGATGAAAGATGCGGATCAGCGCGTCGATAAGTTCCTCTCCGACCTTCTCCATGGGCTCGCCCTTTTTATAGGCATCCGTCGCCTCGGAGACCTCGGTATGGATGAGGGCCAGCATTTCCCAGATGCGCTCCGGCCCACTGCCGAAGCCCTTGGCGTCGGCCAGCTCCCGCACTTCTCGCATGTAATCGTTGAGCGTGCTCATGGACGGCGTCCCTTTTCCCCGACTATTGCGATAACGCGCATTATACATTGGCCGGCGCGCCGGAGCAAAAACGCAACCGCCTCCCGCGGCCCCACGGCCGGGGAGGCGGAGGATTGCGGACCAGGTAACCTGCCGCCGGCGGTCAGCGTGGGCTATTCGAGCAGGCCGCGCCGCCGGCCGTTGCCCTCGGGAAGCCGGTACGGGGCAGGGATGTACTCCACCGAGGGCCGGCGCTGGGCCGTCTGCCGATACAACTGCATGATCTCATATACCTCCGTGGGCATCTCCGTGCTGACCGGCAGGCCCAGCTCCCGCGCCTCCCGCACCGTGATAGGATAATCATGCGTCCAGGTGCCGGTGGCCAGCTTTTCCGCCAGGGCCTCCGCCTGCTCGCGCGGCATGCGCTCCTGCACGATGCAGACCACCGTCTCCTTCACCTGGCGGATGGCCTTCTCGGCGATGTCCGCCATGATGAGCGTCTGATCGTCCAGCTCGTTCACGTCCTTGCGCGCCACTGCCCGCAAGATGGACGCGGCCGGGTACTGTCCAAGTTGAGGGTCCACCGGCCCAAGGACGGCGTTGGGATCCATGACGATCTGGTCGGCCGCCAAGGCGATCAACGTGCCGCCTGACATGGCATAATGGGGGACAAAGACCGTTACCGGTGCCTTATGGGCGCACAGCGCATAGGCGATCTGCTCCGCCGCCAGCACCAGCCCGCCGGGGGTGTGCAGAATGAGATCGATCGGCACTTCGGGATCGGTGAGCTTGATGGCGCGCAGGACCTCTTCGGAGTCGTCAATATCAATGTAGCGCGCCAGGGGGAAGCCCAGGAAAGCCAGGGTTTCCTGCCGGTGAATGAGGGTGATGACGCGGCTCTTGCGCTTGCGCTCCAGGTCATGAATTTTGCGGAGCCGGGCCGCTTCCAGCAGGCGCTGACGGATGACTGGCTGGAGGGAAGCCAGGATGAGGAAGATCCAGAAGATGTCAATCATGGGTGTTACCTCCTACGAGTGCAGAGTTGGAAATGAGGATGACCGCCGGCTTCACCGCGCCGGCTGAGCGACCACATACGCCACGCTTGTGCGCCATACCAGCGGCTGTCTGATCAGCCGGCTCAACTGCTGACGCAGTACCTCAATTTCCGCCTCCGTCAGCCGGCCGTTGGCCAGCAGGCGCTGGACATAGCTGGGCCGGCCGGCGGCCGCCGGCGTGAACCACTGCGCGAGCTGGCGCGGCCCCAGCACGCGCTCATTGGATTCCTCCACTACCTCCACCTGGACCTCCAGGCCGGCCTCGGCAAAGGCCCTCTCCAGGTCCGGGGCGTCCCAATTCACCATGACATCGCCGGCATCCGCGTAGATGGCCTCCTCCGCCTCTTTCCACCGCTCAGCCAGGTCGCCCGGCAGGGCCGCCGGCTCCACCAGGGCATAGAGGCGCTGGGCGCGGCGCGGCACCGCTTCCGCCAGCACAATGCGGCCATCTGGCCGCAGGATTTCGGCCAGCAGACGCGCCAGCGCCGGCTTATCCGGCTCCTCGGTGAAGACATTGCGCCCGATGATGCGGTCGAAGCGCAGGGCCGGCTCGCCGGCCTGCCGGAGCAGTCGGGGCAGGTCCCACACCTTGCCCTGCCAGACCACCGGCCGCTCCAGCTCCGGCAGGCGGCTGGCCTGTTCCAGCAGGGCCTGGGCCTCCTCTGGCTTCTCCACCAGGCACCACACGCCCCCTTCCGGCGTCTGCCGCACCGCCTCCCAGGTCAGGAGGCCGGTGCCGGCGTTCAGGTCCAGCACGACATGATGGCGCAGGAGGCCGGCCCGCTCCAAGATGCGCCGGCGGCGCTCCTCCAGCAGTTCGCTGGTGCGGCTGAGAGCGCGCTGGATCCAGCGCTCCCGGGCGCGGTCCTGGGGGGAAAAGGTGAGATGCTCCACCGCTGGGCTGACTTCCCCTTCCACCATGGCGGCCAGTTGGGCTTCCCGCCGGCGCAGGATGGTCTCGCGGATCTGACGCTCATAGCCCAGCTCGCCCGGTTGATAGAACACCTTGCCCTGCAGTGAGTCCGGCAGATACTGTTGGGCCACCCAGTGGTCGCGGTAGGCGTGGGGATAGAGATAGCCGGCGCCGTGCCCCAACCCCTCCTGGTCCCTGCTGGCATCCCGCAGATGCACGGGCACTTCCCCCTCGCGCTCCTGCTCCACCGTGGCCAGCGCGTCGAAAAAGGCAAAGACCGAGTTGGATTTGGGGGCGGTAGCCAGGTAGAGCGCCGCCTCCGCCAGATGAAAGCGCCCCTCCGGCAGTCCCACGCGGTCGAAGGCCTCGGCGCAGGCGTTCACCACCGCCACAGCGTTGGGATCCGCCAGGCCGACATCCTCGCTGGCGAAGATGAGCATGCGGCGGAAGATGAAGCGGGGGTCCTCGCCGGCGTAGACCATCTTCGCCAGCCAGTACATGGCCGCGTCGGGGTCCGAGCCGCGCAGGGACTTGATGAAGGCGCTGATGGTATCGAAATGATAATCCCCCTCTTTGTCGTACAGCACTGCGCGCCGCTGGATGCTCTCCTCCGCCACCGCCATGTCCACCACAATGACCCCCTCCTCGTTCGGCGGGGTGGTCTCCACCGCCAGCTCCAGGGCATTGAGCAGACTGCGGGCGTCGCCGTTGGAGACGTTGACCAGGTGCGCCAGCGCATCCTCGTGCATCTCCACCTTCAGCTTGCCGTAGCCGCGCTCGGGGTCGCTGAGGGCGCGCCGGGCGATGGTGTACAGGTCTTCCTCTGTGAGCGGTTTCAACTGGAAGATGCGGCTCCGGCTGACCAGCGGGGCATTGACCGAGAACCAGGGGTTTTCGGTGGTGGCGCCGATGAGGATGATGGTGCCGTTCTCGACCCAGGGGAGCAGGGCGTCCTGCTGGGCCTTATTGAAGCGGTGGACCTCATCCACGAAGAGGATGGTGCGCTGGTGATAGAGCCGCCGGCGCTCCTGTGCCACCTCGATGGCGGCCCGGATGTCGTTGACGCCGGCCAGCACCGCGTTGATGGTGATGAAATGCGACTTGGTGGTGTTGGCGATGACCATGGCCAGGGTGGTCTTGCCTGTGCCGGGCGGGCCGTAAAAGATGACCGAGGAGAGCTGGTCCGCCTGGATGGCGCGGCGCAGGAGCCGGCCTGGCCCTACGATGTGCTCCTGGCCGACGAATTCGTCCAGGGTGCGCGGCCGCATGCGCGCCGCCAGCGGCGCCTCCCGCGCCATATGCTCCTGGAAGGCCTGTTCGAACAGGTCCATACTGCGCGACTTGCGCGCCGCGGATTCCTTGCCCATCATCCCACCAGCCGGCACTCCACCATCATGTTACTTCACATTATACACGCCGGCGGTGCGAAGGACAATCACCATAACGCGGCCGCGCGCCGCGAGAGCGTGTTTCTCCCGGGCCGGCGATTCGCGATTTGACACCGGGCGGAAACATGATACACTGGTCTTATACTGGTCTGTTATCAGGAGGGAAGGGATGACGAAAGTCGGTGTGTATGAGGCAAAGACACGGCTGGCGCAGTTGATCGCTCGGGTGGAGAAGGGCGAGCGCATTATCATTACGCGCCATGGGACGCCTGTAGCCGTCCTGCAACCCGCAGGAGAGACCCCCTCCCTGCCCCCCGAACAGGTCATCACTGCCCTGAAAGCTTTCCGACGCGGCCGGCGCCTGGGTGGGCTCTCAGTGCGAGAAATGGTAGAGGAAGGACGGCTGTAAGTGACTGAGCAATTCGTGATTGACGCATCAGTGGTGATGGCCTGGTGCTTTGAGGATGAAGCCAATCCGTACGCTGATGAGGTGCTGGAAAGCCTCACCCGAGCCACGGCCTTGGCTCCTATCATCTGGCCGCTGGAAGTGAGCAACGTGCTGGTGGTGGCCGAGCGGCGGGGACGGATCACCGCCGCTGATATAGTGCGCTTCCTGAACCTCCTGCGCCAACTGCCAATCATTGTGGTGGAGGAGGCGGCCACTCGCGTCTTCGGGGAAATTCTCGCCCTGGCCCGCCAACAGGGGCTTTCGGTGTATGACGCGGCGTATCTGGACCTGGCGATGCGATCCGGACTGCCGCTGGCCACCCAGGATGCGGTTCTGCGGGAAGCGGCGGTGCGATGTGGTGTGAAGATATATCGGGAAGGCGGCGCATAAAAACAGGTGACAGTCACCTGCGAGGTGACTGTCACCTGAATGGTCACCTGAATGCTGTCACCTGAACGCTCACAGCCGATCGATCGCTTCCAGCACGTCCTGCGGCATCGGCACCTCTTTCATAGGATACACCTTCACCCAGCGCACGATGCCCTCTTTGTCAATCAGCACCACCGCCCGCTCGCTGACGCCCTCGCGCCGCAGAAGGCCGTACTTCTCCGCCACATTGCCCTTGGGGTGGAAATCCGCCAGGATGCGCAGATTCCCCAGCCCGAGCGCCTTGGCCCAGGCGGCCTTGCTGGGCACGCTGTCCACGCTGACGCCGAAAACCACGGTATCGCGTTTGGCGAATTCCTCCTCCGTGAAATGCAGGTGCAGCATCTGCGCGGCACAGACCGAGGTCCAGGCCAGGGGATGGAATGACAGCACCACGTTCTTCTTGCCCAAGTAATCGGAGAGCTTCACCAGCTCGCCGTTCTGGTCCTTCAGCCCAAACTCCGGGGCCTTTTGCCCAACTTCGATAGCCATCGCCGGCCTCCTTTCTCTTTCTCTTTTCTTTGCACGTCTTGCGGCGTACCTCTGCGTTATTTATTTACCCGACCCGTGCACCAAAACAACGTAACCTGCATTACAAACAACTTCAAAACAGGTGACAGTCACCTTTAAGGTGACTGTCACCTGAACACTGTCACCTGAGATTTCCTCAGAGCTTCGTCAGGGCGGCGCGCATGCGCTCCAGCGCCTCGGCCAATACGGCACGCGGACAGCCGAAGTTCAGCCGCACAAAGCCTTCGCCGCCGGCCCCAAAGGATGGCCCAGGGTTCAGCGCCACCCGCGCCCGCTCCAGGAAGAAGGTGTACGGGTCCGCCGGCAGGCCGGCCTCCCGGCAGTCCAACCACGCCAGGAAGGTGCCCTCCGGGGGGTAGATGCGGATGCCGGGCAAATATGCATCGGCATAGGCGCAGAGATAATCCCGATTGGCCTCCAGGTAGAGGAGCAGTGCCGCCAGCCACTCGTCGCCGTGGGCATAGGCGGCCTGCGCCGCCGCGAACCCCATCACGTTGACGCTCGGCACCAGGTTACAGCGGCCGGCCAGGAAGCGCCTCCGCAGTTCCGGGTCCGGGACGATGGCCACGGAGCATTCCAGGCCGGCGATGTTATAGGTCTTGCTGGGCGCCATCAAGGTGATGGTCCTGGCCTCGACCTCGGGAGATAGTGTAGCAATGGGGATATGTAGGTGCCCGCGGTACACCAGGTCGCAGTGAATCTCATCCGAGCAGATGATGACATCATGCCGCAGGCATATCTCGGCCAGGCGCTCCAGCTCCGGCCGGCGGAACACCCTCCCCACCGGATTATGGGGATTGCAGAGGATGAACATCCGCACGGGATGCTGGCAGATTTGCGCCTCGATGGCGTCGAAATCCATGGTGTAATAGCCGCCGGCATCCGGCACCAAGGAATTGGCCACGCCTATCAGCCCATTCTGCACCGGCGCCTGATGAATGGGGGGATAGACCGGCACCTGATACATCACCGCCTCCCCCGGCGAGACCACCCCCCGGCAGGCCATGTGGATGCCGCGCACCACGCCGGGCACAAAGACCAACGCCTCCGGGGCAACGGACCAGCCGTACAGACGCTTCAGCCGGGCGGTGATGATCTCCCGCAGGCCGGCCGGCTCCCGACCGTAGCCAAATATACCGTGCTCCACCCGGGCGCGCAGTGCCTCGATGACCGCCGGCGGCGCCCGAAAGTCCATATCCGCCACCCAGAGGGGCAGTACGTCCTCCGGATACTCGTCCCATTTCTCGCAGTCGGTCCCCCGACGCGGGATGATCTCATCGAAGTTGAAGGACATGGATGTGCTCCTCAATAACAAGAATTTGCCGGCAGGAAGCACCGGGGCTTCTGGCGCGCGCAAAGGGATCCCAACCCGGTGCAGGCTGAAACCTGACAAGGGCTTGATCAGGCACTGTCCGTGGGATATGGCGGGCGCTCACACCACTCCTGCAGGAGTTCCTGGAGAAGCTCCAGGGTAAAGGGCTTGCGCAGGACCGGCCGGCCGGCTCCCTGCAGAAACTCTTGGGTATCAGGGGAAACCGTGTCGCCGGTCATGAAGACGATGCGCTGCGCGTATTCCGGCCGTTCCTCCCGCAGGCGCGCCATCAGCTCCTGCCCTTTCATGCCCGGCATGCGGATGTCGCAGAGGATAAGGTCGAACTGCCCCTCGGAAAGCCGGCGCAGTGCCTCCGGGCCATCCTCAGCGATGGCGACCTGATAGCCCCAAAGGGGGAGCACCCGCCCGAGCATAGAGGTGATGGTGTCCTCATCGTCCACCACCAGGATGCGGCGAGGGGCTGACGGGAGCGTTGTCTCCCTGGTGACAAGAGGCCTGGGGACTGCCGCTGTTTCCTCCGCCGGCCGCGCCGGCAGTTCCACGATGAAGGTGGCACCATGGCCGTACTCGCTTTCCGCCCAGATGCGCCCGCCGTGCTCTTCCACAATGCCGTAGCAGACCGAAAGCCCCAGGCCGGTGCCCTTGCCCACCTCTTTGGTGGTGAAGAAGGGGTCGAAGATGCGCTTCAGGTTTTGCGGCGGGATGCCCGGCCCGTCATCAATAACCTCCGCCCGGAGCCATTCCCCGTCGGGCGAGAGGGTAGTGCGCACCGTCAGCCGGCCGCCCTGATGCGCTTCCCGCATGGCCTGCTCCGCATTCAGCACCAGATTGAAGAAGACCTGTTGAAGCTGATAGGGGTCGGCGCGGATCACCGGCAGGTCCTCGTCCAGCTCCAGCTCCACCTGGATATTGGCCACGCTCAGCTCGTGTTCCCGCATTTCCACCACCTGGCGGATGACCGCGTTCAAATCCGTGGCGGTCCATTCTGGCTCGCGGTCGCGGGCGAAGACCAGCAGGTTCTGCACGATGCGGGACATGCGCCGGGCCTGGGAGACAATGCGCTCCACATCGCGGCGCGCCTCCTCCGGGAGCGGCCCCGAAAGCAGGAGCTGGCCGAAGCCGATCACCGAGGTGAGGGGGTTATTCAGCTCGTGGGCGACGCCGGCCACAATCTGGCCCAGTGCCGACAGGCGCTCGGTCTGCTCCATCTGCCGCTTGATGATGCGCTCGCGGGTCACATCGCGCACCACGAACAGGGCGCCGCTGGGCCGGCCGGCGGCATCCAGCACCGGCGTGCCGGTGCCGCTCAACCACAGGCGCCGGCCGTCCGGATGCGTATAGGGCTCCTCATCCAGCGAGACACAGGCGCCGGCCCGCACCTGCTCCCACAGGCGCTCCACCAAGGCCCTCAATTCGGCCGAGGGAATGGCCTCGAAGTCCATACCCCGGCCCACTGCCTGCTCCGCCGAATACCCGAAGATGCGCTCGGCCGCCGGGTTCCAGGTGAGGATCTTCCCCTCCTTGGAAACCACGATAAAGGCGTCGTTACTGCTGGCGATGGCGTTATCCAACTGCTGGCGGGCCTCCCGCAGTTCGTTCATCAGGCACAGATTGTCCAGGGCCACCGCCAGCACACTGCTCAGCGACTGCAGGAGCTCCCGCGTATCCTCGGCGATCTCCGCCTGGGCGAGGAAGAGCGTCAGCACGCCGATGAAGCGCTCGCGGCTGAACAGCGGACACTGCACCCAGGTGGTTTCCGCCGGCAGTTTGCGCGCCAGCGCATCCGCCAGGTCCGGTGGGAGGATGGGCACGGGCAGTTCCCCGGGCCGGCGCACCACCCCGATGGGCCGATCCTGCCAGATGCGCTCCAGCTCCGGGGTCAGGGGCAGGGTATGCCGGCCCTCCGCTCCTTCCTGGACACCTAATTGGAGTCCGGCGACATGATGTACCTCGGATAACCTGGTAGGTTCCACTACTTCCAGCACGCCGCGCTGCGCGTCGGCCAGCGCCACCACCGGGCGGTGTGAGAGCGGCACGAAATGAGCCACCACCTGGCGGAACCGCTCCATTAATTCCGCGAGGGTAGTGGCCTGGGCCAGGCGCAGGCCGGCCTCCTGGAGCGTCCGCAGTTGCGCGTTCATGCGCTCCAGGCGGCCGGCCTGTTCCTGCACCTGCTGGAACAGGGCCGCGCGGTGCACCGCCGCGGCGGCATGGGAGGCGATGCTGGCCATGACGCGCGCGTCGTCCTCGGTATAGCGGCCGGGGAGCCGGCTGTTCAGGTTGATCACCCCGATGACCTGATTCTCCACCACCAGCGGCGCGCCCATCCAGCACCGCACGTGCCGGGAGGTGTCGATCCACTTCCACTCGCTGAGCTGGGTCACATCGGGGTAAATCACGGGCTGGAGGGTGCGGCGGAGGTATTCGAGCTGGGGGCCGGCGAACTGCTCGTAGTCCAGCAGGAAGACCGCTTTCGGGTCGGCATAGCCGCGCGCTGCCGCACAGCGGAAGCGTCCATCCGCCCCCTGCACGAAGATATTGGCGCTGTCGTAGCCCACCGCGTGTTGGGCGATGTCCAGCACGCGATGGAGCAGTTCCTCCAGGCTCATGCTGGAGCCCATGGCCAGCGCCAGGTCGAACAGTTGGTTGAGCCGCTCCGTATGCTTCCCTAGGATTTCGGTGAAGGCGCGCTGGGATCGTTCATCGCGGATGATGCCGTCCGCGCCGAGGAAGCGGCCGGCCTTGTCCCAGCGCGGGAAAAGCGTCACGACAACGGGGCGGATCTTCCCCTCGCGCGTCAGTAGTTCACAGGGCATCGTCCAGAACCGCTGTTGCGAGTCCGACTGCATCTCCTTCCAGACCGAATCGACCAGTTCGCGGGAACCCGGCGCCACAAAGGAGAGAGCCGGTTGGTGCAGTACCTGCGCCGGCTCGTAGCCGGCCAGGGCGATCGGAAAGAAGGGCACATAATCAATGAATCCCTGCTCATCCAGGGAGAAGAAGATGTCGGGGAGATATTCCTCCAGCGCACCGTCGCGCTGGCGGAAACGCTGGAACTGCTCCAGCAGACGGTAGTCGCTTTGGAAGGGGCCGGCCACCAGGAAGAGGAGCAGGAGGAACAGGAGAATCATGCTCACGCCGGCCGCCGGCAGGAGCATCAGCGACCAGTGCTCCAGTGCCGGCGATGGGTGGACGCGGGAGGCAATCGTGACCAGGGACCAGGCCACCAAAATGCCCATGATGAGGAACAGGAGCCAGCGGCCCAGGCGCCCCAGGAACACATACCGCTGGCGCAGAATGCGGAGATGTCGGGCGATGAGATACAGCGTCAGTGCGCCGCTCAGGATCATACTGCCGGCGCCAATGATCACATGCCAGGTGCTGTCCATCGGGCGTCTCGCGTTCCTTTCGCACCATGGTTCTGTAATGAACAACCAAAAGTATACCATAACTTGCGTCATCATACAAAACAATGCGTAAAGATAGGTTGCACTGCATGCACAACACGTGTGGGGCACGGTTCTGCGGATGCGGCTTTCAATACGGTAAAGTGTTGTCAGTGAGACTTGACAAACATGAAATCTTGGGTATATTCACATTCTGAATATTCTGGTTTTGCCTAATGTATCGGGCGAGGTCGAGCCGTGGAGGAAAGACTGCCGCTGGAATATGCCGCGCTGGGCCTGCTGATGCGGGGGCCGCAGCACGGCTATCAGCTCCACCAGGATTTCGTGCGCTATTTCGGCCCCATCTGGCACTGCGGCCGCAGTCAGTTTTACGCCGCGCTCAAGGCGCTGGAGGCCGCCGGCCTGGTCACCTCCTCCCAGGAACCCCAGGAGGGCCGGCCTCCCCGCCACGTCCTGCATATCACGCCGGCCGGCCAGCAGGCCTTTCTGGAATGGCTCCACGCGCCGGTGCTCTCCGTCCGGCAGATGCGGGTGGAATTCCTGAGCAAACTGCGCCTCTTTGACCTGCTGGACCTGCCCGGCGCGACGGCGCTCATCGAGGCACAGCTTGCAGTGTGCGATGAGCGGCTGGCGCGGCTGGAGACTGCCCGACGGGCCGGCAGAGCCAACAACTTCGACGAGCTGGTCTATACCTTCCGCAAAGGACAGTTGGAGGCGGTGCGGTCATGGCTGGAGCAGTGCCGGTGCCGGTACACGTAGAGACCACGCCCATCCAGGAGATGCAGGCGGCATTTTCCGGCGCGTGCCCGATCGTGCTCCTGAAGGGCCTGAGCGTCTGGTACGGCGGCCAGCCGGCACTGCGCGGCATGGACCTGGAGGTGCCGGCCGGCCAGTTTCTCCTCATTACCGGGCCTTCGGGCTGTGGCAAAAGCACCCTGGCGCTGGTGCTGGCCGGGCTGATCCCTCAGGTGGTGCCGGCGCGGGTGGAGGGTCATGTCGAGGTGGCCGGCCTGGACGTCATGCGGACGCCGGCACACCAGCTCGCCCAGCGCGTCGGCGTCGTCTTCCAGAACCCCGCCACCCAACTGTTCAACTACACTGTGGAAGAGGAAATCGCCTTCGGGCCGCGCAACCTGGGACTGCCGGCGGACGAGGTAGAAGAGCGGGTGCGCTTCGCCATCGAGGCAGTGGGCATCGCTCACCTGCGGGGGCGCGAGATCCGCACGCTATCGGGGGGAGAGCGCCAGCGCCTGGCCATCGCTTCGGCCATGGCCATGCTGCCGGCGGTGCTGGTGCTAGATGAACCGACGGCCCACCTGGACGCCGAGGGCATCGCCCTCCTGCGGGACACCCTCGACGCACTGCACAGACGGCACGGCATGACCATCATCGTCCTGGAACACCGCCTGCATCCATTTCTCGAGCTGGCCGAGCGCGCCCTGCTGATGGAAAACGGCGGGGTGGCCGCGGATGGGGCGCCGGCGGATGTGTTCGGGGACGCGGCACTGCTCCGCCGGCTGGGACTGCGCGACCCGCGCTATGCCATTGGGCCGCGCTGTGACCTCCTGCCGCCCTCAGAGGTGCATCCTCCTGTGCGTCCAGAGCCCCCGCTGGTAAAGTTGGTGGGGGTGGAGGCGGGCTACGGCCGGCGAAAGGTCCTGCACGGCATAGACCTGGCGCTGTACGCCGGCGAGTTTGTCGGCCTGGTGGGGCCGAACGGCGCCGGCAAGTCAACCCTGGCCAGCGTGCTGGCCGGCGCACTGCGCCCCCAGCGCGGCCGGATCGTCTGGAACCCAGCGGCACGCCGCATCCCCCCGGCCCGGCGCGCCGGCATGCTCTTTCAGGACCCGACCCTCCAGCTCTTCGCCGACAGCGTCTGGGACGAGGTGGCCATGGCGCCGGCGAACTGGGGCCTGCCGGTGGCGGAGACCGTGGAGCCTATCCTACAGGCGGCGGACCTGACCCACCTGCGCCGGCGGCACCCTTTGGCGCTCAGCATGGGCCAGCAACAGCGCACCGCCCTGGCGGCCGTGCTGTCGGCCCAGCCGGCGCTCCTCATCCTGGATGAGCCGACCATGGGACAGGACTGGGGGCATCTGGAGCGGCTGATGGAGTGGATATGCCGGCTCCACCATCGCGGCCATACCATCCTGCTCATCAGCCATGATGAGAAGCTCGTGTACCATTACGTGGAGCGCATGGTGATCATGCGGGATGGACGCATCGCCGCGGATGGCACGATCCGGCCGGCCAAACAGGAAACGCGAGAACACGATGGTGAGGTCTTGCCCGTCGGGGCATGATCATATCCGGAACAAAGGAGGCTGACACATGAAATTCTCTACCCGGGACCTGGTGTACATCGCCATCTTCGGCGCCCTGTGGGGACTGCTGGAAATCACCATCGGCTCTTACCTGCACGTGCTGTTCCCGCCGCTGGCGGACACGTTCCTGGTGGGCGTCATTATGGGAAGCCTGGGCATCCTGACTTCGCTGGTCGGCCGGCGCTTCGTCCCCAAGGCCGGCGCCGTCCTGATGATGGCCGTCATCGCCATGCTGTTGAAAGCGCTCAGCCTGGGCGGCGTCACCCTGGGGCCGATGCTGGCCATCCTCATGGAGGGCCTGCTAATGGAGCTGGGTCTGCTGGCCTGGCGCGGCCAATCGCCCTGGTCCTTTGCGCTCGCCGGCGCCCTGGCCGTCTCCTGGAACTTCTTCCATAAGTTCGTGATGATGCGCCTGTTGTACGGCACGGCCATCGTCGAGGTGGCACTGAAGATGGCCAAGGACGGCGCTAAGATGTTGGGCATGGACCCCTCCGCCGTCGCCCTGATCCTGGGGGTACTGTTTGTGGTGCGCTTCATCGTCGGTGCCCTGGCCGGCTGGGCGGCCTGGAGCATCGGCTTGGCGGTGGCTGGCCGGCGCGCCCAGCGGTTCGAGACGGGAGATATGGCACAGTGATCGTGGCAGTGGAACGCCGGCGGGACCCACGCCCCGACACGTGGGGCTACCTGGCCTTTCTGATATGGACGCTCGTGCTGGTGGCAGTACTGCCGCCGGCGCGGCTGGGCTGGCTGTTGGGGAGCGTCCTGGTATTCGCCGGCATCTGGCGACACCAGGCGCTCCTCATCCTGCTCCGCCGGCGCACCTGGTTCACCCTGGCCCTCCTTCTGCTGTTGAGCGGCCTGACGCTCGGCCCGCGCGACCTGGGCCCCACCTGGTTCCGGCTGTCGCGGGAGGGGCTGTGGGCCGGCCTTGGGATGATCCTGCGCGGCCTCAGCATCCTGCTGGCGTTCTCCGCCTCCATCGGCGCGCTCTCCGTCGCCCGCTTGAGCGCGGTCTTCGAGCGGCTGGGGCTGAAGGGATTGGGGTTCGCCTTCGGCGTGGCCGTCAACCTCAGCGTTTCCCTCCAGGATATCATCCTGGTGACGTATCATACCCTGCGCCAGCGCGGCGCCTTCCGCCTCAACCGCCGGCTCTTCCACAACCTCCGCCCCTTTCTGCTGGGCATCTTTGCCAACGCCCTGCGGCACGGCGACGAGGTGGTGCTGGCGGCCTCGGCGCGCGCGTTCGACCCGGAGCGCCCTGCCGGCAGTCCCATCCCTCTGACCACAGGGGATATCGCCCTCATTATTCTCCTTCTGGCGGCGCTGGTACTCCTGCTGACATAGCCCGGATGGGAAGAGGCCGTTTGCGGGGCCGGCCCATCCGATGTATGATGCGCCCGAACTCGCACGAGAGAGCGCCATGGCCGCGGACCCGGAGAGAACCCAGCCATCCCCCGATCCCAGGGGCAAAGCCATCCGCCGGCTCACCGCCGCCGGCGTGCTGATCATCCTGCTGGCCGCCGGCGGGCTGATCTGGCGCGCCGGCCGCGCCTCCTCTCTGGCGGACGTCGGGCAACTGCAGGCCCTGGTGGCCCGCATGGGAGAGTGGGCGCCCGCCGGCATCATCCTGCTGAACGCCCTGCAGGCGCTCCTATCCCCGCTCCCCGGCCAGCCCCTGAACCTGCTCAGCGGCTATCTGTACGGGCCGTTCCTGGGCACCCTGCTCTCCTTGGCCGGCACCCTGCTGGGCAGTACCGTTGGCCTCCTGCTGGTGCGCAGATGGGGCCGGCCGTTGGCCGCCTGGCTGGTCGGGCCGGAATGGATGGCGCGAGCCGATGTGTTCCTGCGCCGGCGCGGCAGTCTCCTGCTCCTGCTGGCCTTTCTACTGCCCTTCCTGCCCGATGATACCATCTGCATCCTGGCCGGCCTCAGCCCTTTGCCCATCCCCTGGATACTCCTGTTGGCCGCCGTCGGGCGCACGCCGGGCATTTTCCTCGCCAACCTGCTGGGATATGCCGGGCGGAGCCTGCAAGGGTGGGAGTGGGGCGCGGTGGCGGCGGCCGCCGGCCTCATCCTGTTCCTGTTCTGGCGCTGGCGCGGACGGCTGGAGGCGCTTGCCTGGCACTGGAGCGAGCGCCTGGGTGCGTCAGAGCCATCAGCGGAGGAAGGCCCATGACCAGACACCCAGCGCTGCGCTTCCTGATGGTGCTGGTATCCCTCCTGCTCCTCGGCACATGGGGCCGGCCGGGGGTAGCCGGCCAGCCGGCCGGCGGCGGGACCGACCCGCGCATCGCCCTGTGGCTGAGCCGCATCACCCCGGAGCAACTGCTGGAACGCGTAGAGGAGCTCAGCGGTGAGCAGGAGATCGCGGTGGAGGGTCAGCCGGTACGTCTGCGCACCCGCTACAGCGGCACCCAAGAGGCGGCGCTGGCCGCCGCCTATCTGCGGGAGTATTACGCCGGCCTGGGCCTGCAGACAGAGCTGTGGCCTTACGGCACGGCCGGCTGGGTCAACGTGGTGGCCGTCCAGCCGGGATGGCTGTACCCGGAGGAATCCTACATCCTTTGTGCCCATTATGACTCCACGTCCTCCACCCCTTTGACGCAGGCGCCCGGGGCGGACGACAACGCCAGCGGGGTCGCGGCGGTGATGACCGCGGCGGAGGTGCTGTCCTCCCAGCCCTTTGCCTACACCATTCGCTATGTCCATTTCTCCGGCGAGGAACAGGGGTTGTGGGGAAGCACCGCCTATGCCCATCAGTTGGCGCTCCTGGGTGAGCGTATCGCCGGCGTCATCAACCTGGACATGCTGGGCTGGGATGGGGACGGCCGGCCGAAGTTCGACGTGCATGCCGGCGCGCCGCAGTCCCCATCGGCCGCCCTGGGAACGGCATTCGCCGATCTGGTGCTCCAGTACCAACTGCCCATCTCGGTCGAGGTGCGTCTCGGCCCGCGCGCCATGGAGTGGAGCGACCACGCCCCTTTCTGGCACGAAGGCTATCCTGCCGTCCTGCTCATCGAGGATGAGGGGGATTTCAACCCGTATTACCACACGCCGCAGGATAGGGCCGTGCATCTCGCGCCGGAGTACTTCGCCGCCGGCGCCCGCGCCGCCGTCGGACTGCTGGCCGTGCTGGCGGAACCCCTCACCGAGCCGCTCCCCACGCCGGCGCCCCTCCCCACCCCCACGCCCTGGCCAACGCCGGCCTGTCCGAACCATCTGGCTGGAGGGGATTTCGAAGAAGGGCCGGCCAGCTCCGCATGGACGCAGGCATCCACGCACGGGTACAGCTTGATCGCCGGCCGCCGGCCGCACGCCGGCGAGTGGGGCGCCTGGCTGAGCCAGGAAAATGGGGCGCAGGACCTGCTCTGTCAGCCTATCGCCATACCGTCGGATGCCGGCTCGCCCACCTTATGGTTCTGGTGGGAAATGTGGACCGATGAGATATCGCACAGCTTTGACCGGCTCGAAGCGCGCTTCTACCCGGCCGGCGAGGCGCACTACCTGGTCCTGCATGCAGTGGACGATGGCGCGCTCCAGCATTTATGGCGGCTGGCGGTCGTGCCGCTGGATGCACTGCGCGGGCAGAGCGGCGAGCTGTGCTTCGCCGGCGAGAGCGATGCCTCGCTGAGCACATATTTCTTCCTGGATGATGTGGCATTGACCTGGTGCGGCGGGAGCGCCGGCGCCTGGCTCCCCCTGCTGTACCGCGCCCTCCCCCCATGAGGGCACCGGCATACCATGTTGGATGACCTTCCCAATACCCTCCCAGATGACACTTTGAGAATCTGTCATTTCGGATATAATGTAACTGGCATGGTTCATCCCCAGCGAGAAATCCCACACAAGGAGGTGAGAAGATGGCGCGTGTGATTCGGGCGCCGCGCGGCACACAAATTAGCTGTAAGGGCTGGCTCCAGGAGGCCGCCCTGCGCATGTTGATGAACAACCTGGACCCCGAAGTGGCCGAGAAGCCGGAGGAGCTGATCGTCTACGGCGGGCGCGGCAAAGCCGCCCGCTCCTGGGAGGCCTTCGACGCCATCGTGAAATGCCTGCGCGAGCTGGAAAACGACGAGACCCTGCTGGTGCAGTCCGGCAAGCCGGTGGCCATCTTTAAGACCCATCCGGACGCGCCGAGGGTGCTCATCGCCAATGCCAACCTCGTGCCCAAATGGGCGACGCAGGAGCATTTTGACTGGTTGGACCAGCAAGGGCTGATCATGTACGGCCAGATGACCGCCGGCTCCTGGATTTATATCGGCACCCAGGGCATCCTCCAGGGCACCTATGAGACGCTGGCCGCCGTCGCCAACAAGCACTTCGGCGGGAGCCTGCGCGGCCGCTTCGTGCTGACCGCCGGCCTGGGCGGCATGGGCGGCGCCCAGCCCCTGGCGGTCACCATGAACGAGGGGGTGGCCCTCGTCGTGGAAGTGGACCCCGAACGCGCTCACCGCCGGCTGGAAAAGGAATACATTGACGTGGTGGTGGACGATTTCGAGGAAGCCCTGGACCTGGTCATGGCCGCCAAAGAGGCCCGTGAGCCCAAGTCCATCGGCCTGGTGGCCAACGCCGCCGACATTTACCCCGCCCTGCTGGAGCGCAACATCATCCCCGATGTGGTCACCGACCAGACGCCGGCCCACGACGTGCTGAGCTATGTGCCGGCCGGCATGTCCCTGGAAGAGGCCAACCGCCTGCGCCAGACCGACCCGAAGGAATACGAAAAGCGCTCCATGGCCTCCATGGCGCGGCAGGTACAGGCCATGCTCGATTTCCAGAAGCGGGGCGCAGTGGTCTTCGATTACGGCAACAACATCCGCCAGCGGGCTTATGACTACGGGGTCAAGGACGCCTTCAACTTCCCGGGCTTCGTGCCGGCCTATATCCGGCCGCTCTTCTGCGAGGGCAAGGGGCCTTTCCGCTGGGTGGCCCTGTCCGGCGACCCAGAGGACATTTACAAGATTGACGAAGTGGTCATGCGCGAATTCTCCTACGACGAGCACCTGGTGCGCTGGATCAAAATGGCGCGCGAGAAGGTGCGCTTCCAGGGCCTGCCGGCGCGCATCTGCTGGCTCGGCTACGGGGAACGCGCCCGCTTCGGCCTGCTCATCAACGACATGGTGGCACGGGGCGAGGTCTCGGCGCCCATCGTCATCGGCCGCGACCACCTGGACTGCGGCTCGGTGGCCTCGCCGCGGCGCGAGACCGAGAGTATGCGGGACGGCACGGACGCGGTGGCGGATTGGCCCATCCTCAATGCTCTGATCAACGCCGTGGGCGGCGCCACCTGGGTGAGCTTCCACCACGGCGGCGGCGTGGGCATCGGCTACAGCCTGCACGCCGGCCAGGTCATCGTCGCCGACGGCACCCCCGAGGCCGCCCGCCGGCTGGAACGCGTCCTGACCACCGACCCGGGCATGGGCATCGTGCGCCATGCGGACGCCGGCTATCCGGAGGCCATCGCCGCGGCCCGCCGGCACGGCATCAAAATCCCCATGCTGCCCGAGGAATAACCCATGGCCGAACATCCGAGTCTCTGGGACCTGGCGCACCGGCGGCGCTCCGTGCGCCAGGTCCTCCCCGCCGCAGTATCCGACGAAACTATCGAGCGCATCCTGGAGATCGCGCGCTGGACCCCCTCGTCGTATAATTCCCAGCCCTGGCATATTGTGGTGGTGCGGGAGCGGCTGGCGGAGCTGTGGGATGTCATCGAGGCCGCCGGCCGCCAGGCACGCGCCGGCCGCCCCGTGGAGAAATTCCTCGAGCGCCTGAACGGCTACCGGGGCGCCAGCGCGGTCTTCTTCATCTTCCTGGATCGCGCCATCGTGGACGAACAGGTGCGCATCACCACCTATGCGCCGGCGGAGCGCGTCGAAAGCTGGGCGCGGGAATCCGTGGGGATGCTCCAATATGCCCTCTGGCTGGCCGTGGTGGATGCCGGCCTGGCCGCTTCCCTGCATCACTTCGACTCCGAGGAAGAGGCTATCTGCCGCTTCTTGGAGATCCCGTACCCGCGCTTCCGCCTGATGGGCACCATGCCCGTCGGCCTGCCGGCGCATGAGGTTCCCGTGCCGGGCCGCCGGCCCCTGAACGAGATTGCCTCGTTCGAGCGCTGGCATCCGCCGGCCGCAGACGCCTCATGACACGGAGGGTGGCCATGCATGCCGATCTGCTGATCCACAGCGCCGCGCAGCTCCTCACCCTGGCATCGCCGGCCGGCCCCAAGCGCGGTGCCGCCATGCAGGACCTGGGCATCATCGAGGATGGGGCCGTGGCGGTCGCGGATGGGGGAATTATCGCCGTGGGCACCACGGCGGAACTGCGCGCAACGGTGCAGGCTCGGCGGGAAATTGATGCCGCCGGCCGCGTGGTCATGCCGGGCTTCGTTGACCCGCATACCCATCTGGTGTTCGCCGGCTCCCGGGAGGATGAGTTCGAGCTTCGGCTGAAGGGGGCCACGTACATGGAAATCATGGCCGCCGGCGGGGGCATCATGAACACCGTGCACCGCACGCGCGCCGCTTCGGAAGAAGAGCTGGCCGCCCAGGCCATGCCACGCCTGCGCCGCATGCTGGCCCACGGCACCACCACCGCCGAGGCCAAGAGCGGTTACGGCCTCACTACCGCCGACGAGCTGAAAATGCTGCGGGCGATAGACCTGCTGGCAGGGCAACAGCCGGTGGAGCTGGTGCCGACATTTCTGGGGGCACATGCCGTGCCGGCGGAATACGCCGGCCGGGCCGATGCCTATGTCGAGCTGGTCATCGAGGAGATGCTGCCGGCGGTTGCCGCCTATTACCGGGAGCAGGGGCGCTCTCTACCCTTCTGCGACGTCTTCTGCGAGGATGGGGCCTTCTCCCTGGAGCAGAGCCGGCGCATCCTGGAGGCCGCCCGCGGGATGGGCTTCCCCCTCAAAATCCACGTGGACGAGTTCCAGCCGCTGGGGGGCACGCGGCTGGCGGTGGAGCTGGGAGCGGTTTCGGCGGACCATCTGGTGTGCACGCCGGCGGAGGAGATCGCCCTGTTGGCCCGCTCCAATACGATAGCGGTCAGCCTCCCCGGCACTCCCTTCGGGCTGGCGCATCCGGCCTACACGCCGGCGCGCGCCATCATTGACCAGGGCGGGGCGCTGGCGCTGGCGACCGACCTGAACCCCGGCACCTGTTACTGCGAATCCATGCCCTTCATGCTGGCGCTGGCCTGCCGGTACATGAAGCTGTGGCCGGCGGAGGCCATCTCCGCCGCCACCATCAACGCCGCCCATGCCATCCGCATGGGCCATCGGGTCGGGAGCATTGAAAAGGGCAAGCAGGCCGACATCATTATCCTGGACCTGCCCAATTACCGCCACCTGCCCTATCGCTTCGGCACCAATCCCGTCCAGATGGTCATCAAGCGCGGGCAGGTAGTCGTCTAGGTGACAGTCGTCTAGGTGACAGTCACCTTTAAGGTGACTGTCACCTAGAGCGGCTCGCCGCTGGCGACCAGCACCTCCCACTCCCCCTTCTGCGCCACACTGCCGTCCTGCTTCAGCACCTGCACCTCGAAGACCACGATGCCGCCGCCCAGGCGCGGCATAGCCCGCTTGGACTTGACCGTGGCGCGCACCCGCACGGTGTCGCCGATGAAGACCGGGGAGCGGAACTTCCAATCCAGGCCCAGGAAGGCCTTGACCGTCTCTTCCATAAAGCCCAACCGCATGGCCAGCCCAGAGGCCACCGACAGCACCAGCAGGCCGTGGGCCACGCGCTGGCCAAACATGCTGTTCCTGGCGTATTCCGCGTCGACATGCATGGGGTTCCAATCGCCGCTCAGCGCGGCGAAGGCGACGATGTCCGCCTCGGTGATAGTGCGGCCGGCGCTCTCCACCGTGTCGCCGATCTGGAACTGCTCAAACGTGAGGCCCTTCTGTCGTTCCATCGTGCATCTCCGCCTTTTGCGATATGCGTGTTGCTCCCGCCTCGAAATACTTCGGCGTCAGGTTCAACTGGACGGGCACGCCCAGCCGAATGCCCTGCCGGCGAAATTCCTCCACAATGCGCCGGCGCAGGTCGGACGGGACGGTCAGCATGTCCGCCGGCCGCACGTAGCCGTACCACTGGAGCGTCACCATCCCATCGCGCACGCCCTCCACGTACAGGGACGGCGCCGGCTCTTTGGCCACGCGCGCCTCATGCTCCGCCAGCTCCGCCACCAGCGACAGGGCGCGCTGAATATCACAATCCTGAAACACCGAAACGGTCAGCCCTACGCGCCGCAGTTCCGCCGTCGAGAAATTCGTGACCGGCGAGGTCGCCGCCATGCTGTTGGGAATGAACACCGCCGGCCCATCAAACGTCTGGATGGTCGTAGTGCGCAGTGCAATTTTGGTCACGGTGCCGGTGAATTCCCCGACCTTGATGACATCCCCTACGACAAAAGGCCTGTCGAGCAGGATGAAGAGGCCGGAAATGAAGTTGGAGGCCAGGTCCTGGACCCCAAAGCCGATGATGATGCCGGCGACGCCGGCGGCAGTCAGCGCGCTGTACAACAGGGGCGTCAGGTTCGCCAGGGCCAGCGTGATGAGAATGCCGGCGGTGATGAGCGCATACATGAGCAGGGTGCTCAGCGGCTGTATCTCGCGCTCGGCAATGCCCCGCCGTTCGCTCAAGCGGCGCCGCAGGCGCGGCCGAACACTGCGGTTCACCAGCCATACAGCCAGCCATGTCAGCAGGATGCCGGCGCCCCGCAGGCCAATTTCCAGCCAGGGCCAGCCGGCCAGCCCCATCACCACGTTATCCATTGAGCGCATCATCATACCCCTCTTCGCGGCGATGTGTTCCTCACGGCAGTCCCAGCTCGGCCCGTTTCGCCGGCGTAGGACCGCCGGTCCTCGGGTCCCAGCCGCGGGCCGCGTAGTATGCCGGCAGGAGCACGTCCATGTCCGGCACCACGCCGGCGGCCCCGCCCTCAGCCAGGGGCTGGAGCAGAAGTTTCGGCAGGCGGTCATGGGCCGGCGTCAGGCCCCAGCGCAGGTTCAGCAGACGCTTGAGGTGGAAGATGCGTTCGCCGCAGCGCTGTAGTTCGCCGGCATCCATATCCCAGCCGGCGGCGGTATTCAGCATCGTCAGCACCAGCTCCAGCGGCGGATGCACCAGATGGCATTGGATGAGGGCATTGGTCACACAGCGCCAGTCCTGCCGCAGGGCTGTCATGCGCGCCTTTTCGGCGGACTGTTCGTCCCGCGCGCCGGCGGTCATGCCCCACTCGGGCAGTTCGTCGCCGCTGTCCAGCATGTACATGTCCCCCTGCATATGACAGCCCGGCCGGGGCGAGGTGGCATAGGTCAGCGCCATCCCGATATAGGCGCGCGGATCGTGCATGGCCACCTCCATGCCGTTGACATGGACGGCCAGCTCCGGCACGCCGAAATGCTCCGCCACGGCGCGCGACCCCTGGGCCAGCAGGTCGCCGATGCCCTGCCGGCGGGCCATCCACTCGGTCAGCGTGATGGCCGGCCCGATATCCCCCCAGCGCGGTTCCAGCCCGTCCAGGTCGCCGGCGCTGACAATGCCCTGCTCGAACAGGTAGTACACGAAGGCGATGGTATTGCCGGCGCTGATGGTATCCAGGCCGTAGAGGTTGCAGAGATGGCCGGCGTAGGCCACCCCCTCCAGGTCATCGCTCAGCAACTGCGTCCCGTAGCTGGCGATGGTCTCATACTCGGGGCCATCGGCCGCCTCCACCCCATAACGCGGCAGGCTGGTCTCGCGGCCGCATCCCACCGCGCACCCGAAGCAGGTGCGCGCCCGGCGCAGGATGGTATCGGCCATGGCCGCGCCGCTGAGCCGCTCCGCGCCGTCAAACACCCCCTGGGTGTAATATTTCGACGGGACATCGCCCTCCAGCATGCCGAGATCCACGTAGAACGCCGTACCCCCCAAATGGAGCATCTGGGAAGGGATATCGTCCTGCAGGATGGACAGCGCCTCTTTGGCCGCCGTGTGAAAGCGATCCGCGTCCGCCAGGGGGATTTTCTGCCGGCCCCCCACCGCGATGGCCTTGAGCTTTTTCGATCCCATGACGGCGCCCATGCCGCCGCGGCCGGCGGTGCGCCCATGGGCATTCACAATCACCGCCAGCGGCGAGAGCCTCTCGCCGGCGGCCCCGATGGCCGCCACCTTCAGCGAGCTGTCGCCGGCCTCCTGCTGAATGGCGCGCTGGACGGCGTAGGTGTCCATGCCCCACAGGTGGGCCGCGTCGCGCAGTTCGGTGCGTCCGTCGCGCACCAGAAGATAGACCGGCCGCTCGGCAGCGCCCCGGACGATGATGCCGTCATAGCCGGCGAAGCGCAGGGCCGGCCCCCAGAACCCGCCGGCGTTCCCCTCCCCCCAGAAGCCGGTCAGCGGGGAGCGAGCGCACACCTCGAACCGGCCGCAGGAGGGAGCGCGCGTGCCCACCAGCGGCCCGGTCATGAAAACCAGGGGGCTGGCCGGGTCCAGCGGGTCCGCCCTTGCATCCGCCAGGTCGAACAAATAGCGCGCTGCCAGGCCGGAGCCTCCCAGGTACTGGCGCGCATACTCGGCCGACAGCGGGATGTCCTCCAGCCGGCGATCCGTCAAATCCACCAGCAGTATCCTGCCCATATATCCGTACATCGGAGCGCTCTCCTGGGGCTAAAAATCAATGGGACGCCCTTCGTAGGCATAGACGAAGAGGCGGGCAAACTCCCCGCGGTCAGGGACGCGCGGGCTGGTCACCGTCTGCGAGTCGCTCTCCGCCCTGTCCACCAGCGCCTCCAGTTGGGCGTCGAAATCGGCGCGGGCGATGCCCAGCGCGGCGATGGACTGCGGCTGGTCAATCTCGTGCATCAACTGCCGGACCCGGGCGGAAAGAGCCCAGGCGGCGGTTTCCTCGTCATCCGCCGGCAGTCCCAGGAAGCGGGCGATATCGGCGTAGCGCGCCGCGCCGGAGGGCGCCGAGTACTCGATGGTATAGGGCAGGAACAGCCCCACGGCGCGCCCGTGCGGGATATGGAACAGGGCGCCCAGGGAGTGCCCCAGGCTGTGGGCCAGGGCGAAGAGGGAATTACTGCAGGCCAGGCCGGCGATGGTGGCGGCGTTGTGCATGTGCTCCCGCGCCGCCATATCCCTCCCGTCGCGATAGGCGCGCGGCAGATAGGTGAAGATGAGCTTGATGGCCTGCAGGGCCAGGCCGTCGCTGAAATCGTTGTGCCAGGTGTTGACGTAGGCCTCGAAGGCATGGGTCAGGGCGTCCATGCCGGTATCGGCGGTCAGGCGCGCCGGCATGCCCTGGACGAAGTACGGGTCGACAATGGCTATGTCCGCCACGCATTCGCGCGTCCCCAGCCCCAGCTTGCGCTGTTCGGCCGTGTCGGTCAGCACGATGGCCCAGGTGACCTCTGAGCCGGTGCCGCTGGTGGTGGGGATGGTGATGAGCCGCGCCTTCTGCCGCAGATGATAGGTGTCAAAGGGGTTGATGGAATCCGGGGTCACATCCGGGCGCTCGTACATAATCCACATGGCCTTGGCGGCATCCAGGCATGACCCGCCTCCCAATCCGACGATCCAGTCGGGTTCGAAGGCCCGCATGGCCTCCGCGCCGCGCACGGCGGTCTGTAGGGATGGCTCGGGTTCCACTTCGCTGAAGACGGCGACCTCCAGGCCGGCGCTTTCCAGGCGCCGGCGCACCTCGTCCACGAACCCCAACCGCACCATGGTGGGATCCGTGACGATGAAAGCACGCCGGCCCTCCACCGTCTCCAGCACACAGCGGGCATCCTCCCCATAGACGATATGGGGGCTGTCGAAATACCACATAAGCGCCTCCTTTGGCGTCGTATATGAAAGCGAGCAGGGCCTTTCGCCGGCTCAGGCGGGAAACTCCGTTTCCACCTTGGTACAGCAGGCCACCAGCTCCTTGGCGGCCTGCGGCGCGCGCATGATCTTGTTCATGTTGCCCTTGAGCTTCAGCCGGCGGGAGATCAGCCCTTTGATGGGGTCCAGCTCTCCCAGCACCACCTTCTTCCAATCCTCGTAGGATGCGGACATGACGAACTCGGGGGATTTGCTGGCGGGGTCAGTGACCTCGAAGGCTTCACGGCACTTGCCATGCCACAGGTCCATATACAGCCACACGTCCTTTTCCAGCGGGCCGCCGGCCTCGACGATGAAGTAGAAATCACCCTCCCAATTCTTGGCCGCGTTGGCGTAGGCTTCGCTGGCGTTCAGCTCGGCACACAATGCCTTGATCCATGCGTCTGAGGGGAACCGGTGGGCCATGCATAACCTCCTTATGTTGGGATTGCGGAGACGACGGCGCCGGCGCGCTTGGGAACACATTCTGCCGGCCGTGCTACCCCATTATATGCGAGAGGCGGGATTCTCCGCAACCCGATGGGATACCCATTGACACCCCTCCGCCAACGTGTTATACTCTGGGCGTCCGCTTCACCAGGCTCGAGGGGGAATTTCCACGTTATGAAAGGTGAGCACCTGCGCTGGTTCGCATGGCAACCCATATGGGAAGCCTGGTTTCCTCCGCTGTTCGCCCTGCTGGTTATTGGCGGGATATGGCTGGGCGGCCGCCGGCTGGCCCTGGCGGAAGTGCAGGCCCTTTTCTGGCTCATCGCGGCCCTCTGCATCCTCCTGCCGGGCCTGCACGCATGGTGGGTCAAGCGCCGGCCGCCGGATTTCCTGGGCATCACCGAGCAGAACTGGCCGCAGGCGCTGGGGCTCGGAGGATTGAGTTCATCCGCCTTTCCCATCGTCGATCTGAATTACGCCTACACCGGAATGGGCACGGGAAATCCGAATCTGGAAGAAGACTGGCGGCAGTTCAATGTGAACGAGGGAGTATCGCTGCGTCACCATCGCCAGAATCTGAGTTTTGGGGTGCGTTACCGGCTGACGCACCTGCATTCCTATGAAGCCGCGGCGCCGTCGGGCAATTTTTTCTTTTCGGGGCTGCAGACCTCGCTGCCCGGCATCAACGACACCGGCAGCCCGCTGGCGCAGTTGCTGCTGGGC
>Ga0078972_1007120_pt1 | contig 25424 bp, 15 predicted proteins | sample YelNatPaOPGAMG01_FD_67568 | JGI IMG/M metagenome (GOLD analysis project Ga0078972, IMG submission 67568) | Hot spring thermophilic microbial communities from Obsidian Pool, Yellowstone National Park, USA - OP-RAMG-01 (SPADES assembly) (version 2) | ecosystem: Environmental > Aquatic > Thermal...
CTGTGGTAGCACAAGCCCAGGTTGCATTGGGCATCGGCATGCCCCTGCTCGGCGGCCTTGCGGTACCACTTCACAGCCTCGCCATAATCCTGCGCAACGCCCTGACCATTGGCGTAGCACACGGCCAGGTTGTACTGGGCTGTGGCATCCCCCTGCTCGGCGGCCTTGCGGAACCACTTCACGGCCTCGCCGTAATCCTGTGCAACGCCCCTGCCTTCGGCATACAACCGCCCCAACTTGACCATCGCATCAGTGTCACCCGCCTCCGCGGCCTTCCGAACGACATGCACCAGAGTAGTGCGGCTCAGGAGAAACGCCGGCAGGATTCTCAGCGCAATGAACGCGCGGTCAACGGAGGACTTATGCCGCCTCTGCCATGTTGTCAGAGCCTCGCGCACGACCGCAATACTCGGACGTCTCGAAGGCTCCTGAGAAAGGCAGCGCTTCAATAGCCGTTTACATGCCCAGGGCAAACCCTTCACGCACACCTTCTCCCCGAGCGCCGGCCGCCTCCCGTAAACCATTGCGTGCCATATCAGTCCGAAGGCATATACGTCGGATGCGCAACTCGGCTTTTCGCCACGCTCGACCTCGGGCGCCATCCAGCCCAGCGTCCCCACCGCACCGGTGGCGGTTGTCTGCGTTACGCTGAGCGTCGGGGCGGCGGCATCCCTGCGTACCTGGGCAACGCCGAAATCCGCCAGCTTCACCCGGCCGTCGTCGGTAATAAGGATGTTGCCCGGCTTCAGGTCGCGATGGACAACGCCCCTTTCGTGAAGGTACTTCAACCCGTCGCATATCTGCACAAGCCACGTGATTGCCCGGGGCACATCCACGCCCGCACCGCCGGTCGCCTCTATCCTGCTGGCGAGCGTCTGGCCCGCTATCCACTCCATCGCCAGCCAGCACAGGTTGCGGTCTGTGCCGTGATCGAGCAGCTTCACAATGTTGGCGTGTTCCAGATTCCGCAGTGCGGCCACCTCCTTCTCGAAACGCCGCCGCCATTCATATTCATCGCCCGCGGAAAAATGCGACTTGGGTATCTTGATCGCCGCAGGCCGCCCGTTTTCACGACCAACGGCATACAGGACTATCCCCATCCCCCCTTCCCCCACCACACGCTCGACCTCGTAATCGCCCACGCGTGCCGGCAACCAGTACGAATGCCGGTCGTCCTGCACCGGCCACGGCCAGCGGAAAAGCGCCATCTCGCATTGCGGGCATTGTGCTTTCTGGCCCCCGACGTCTCCGAGCGGCTCCAGGCAGCGCGGACACTGAGCGAGCGTCTGCGACTCCGGCGAATAACGCTCGCCCCGCACCGTGAAACGCGCCGGGCCTACCCCGAATCTGCACAGAGGCCGCAATACGACTTCGGCCACCGCCGTATCGCCCGGGCCGGTTATGCGCGCGGCCGGAGTCTGGCATTTCATCACCAGCCACCCGTCGCCGTTCTCCGCGCGGCATACGCGCGCGTGAAGCCATTCGACGGCGGGGTCGTCTATGGTGATCGTGCAGCTTGGATCGCGTCCGACGGTAAGACCCTCGCGAATCACCAACACCTCGCGCGGCAGCCCAGGCTGCTCCTTGACGAGCCTCAGACCACTCGTGCGCGATTCGCTACTGCCGCCCTCGCGCTCGGACATACGCACCCCCGAACATATCTGCGTAAAATATAACCGTCGGTTCCCGCTTCATCAACACGCCATGCGGGCGAAGAAGCGGCGCCCGGCTGGTGGGTGAGGATTCGAGTACGGCCGTGTTGACCTTCAGGGATGGGCGGTTGAATGCGCGGCAGAAACTGCACGCCTCCTTGCTGTTTCCTCGGTTGGAGCGTAATAACTGTGCGCGATGGCGGAGCTGGCGGTAAATCTTTCGGGCCTGAGGCTGGCGAATCCCGTTCTGACATGCTCGGGGACGTGCGGCTATGCGTTCGAGTACGCCGATTTCGTGGACCTGAGCCGGCTGGGCGCGTTCGTCACCAAGTCGATAACGCGCGAGGAACGGCCGGGCAATGAACCGCCGCGGATCGTCGAAGTGCGTGCGGGGATGCTCAACGCCATCGGGCTGGCCAACGTCGGGCTGGCGCGGTTTCTGGCCGAGAAGGTTCCGCTGCTGGAGAAGATGCCCTGCCCGGTGATAGTCAACGTCGCCGGGCACAGCATTGACGACTACGTGGAGACCTGCGGGGCGATGAACGCTCTGCCGTGCGTCAGGGCGGTGGAGCTCAATGTATCGTGTCCGAACGTGAAGGACGGGCTGACCTTCGGCACGCATCCGGCGAAGCTCAAGGAACTGGTCAGCGCCGTGCGGAAGGCGCTGCCGGGCAAGCCGCTGATAGTGAAACTTTCGCCCAACGTGGAAGACATCTGCGCCGTGGCGCGGGCGGCGATCGAAGGCGGCGCGGAAATCCTGTCGATGATCAACACGTTCACGGCCATGTCTATCGACATATGGAAGAAGCGTCCGCGGCTGGCGAATGTGACGGGCGGGCTTTCCGGGCCGTGCATCAAACCTCTGGCGCTGCATCTGGTATGGCGCGTGTATCGCCAGGTGGCGGGCGTGGCGGGCGTGCCCATAATAGGCATGGGCGGGATACAGTTCTGGCAGGACGCCGTGGAGTTCATTCTGGCCGGGGCAAGCGCTGTGGCGGTGGGCACGGCGCTGTTCATCGATCCGCAGACGCCGGTAAGGATATGCGAGGGCCTTGCCGCCTACATGGAACGGATGGGCGTGTCGCGAGTGTCGGACCTTGTCGGACAGCTGGCAGTTCCGGCATAGTCGCCGCCGGACACGCATCGGCGGCGAATCCGCGCCATGTCGCCGGCGCGGGCGGGGCGGGTTACGAGGTCAGACGCATGGCGCCCGCCGGCAGTATTGGCGAAAGCCGCGGCCATCGGGCGGCGGCTGGCTGATGCTCATAGTGCGGCGTGCCGCGCGATCAGGCGCGCTGGAGCCGGGTGGCCTGATAGAAGTAGATACAGCCTTTCTGCCGGCCGGTGCTGTTGAGCCGTTCGGTCTCCTCGCGTGCGGCCTGCTCGCTGCGCAGGACTTTAACCACGGCGAAATCCCTCGGGCGCAGTTCGCCGCGCGCGTGCGGGCCGGCAATCTGAAGGCGGGCGATGGCGTAGGCCACCTCGTATCTGTCATCGGGTTCCAGCATGCGGAGAAAACGAATATCGCCTGCCGGCACGGCGCCAACCGCCGCCGGCAAGCATAGTATATCAATGCGGCGAGAGTCGCCGAAAGGACCGGGTTGATGACGCGTTATCCACGATTGCCGGCCGCGATAGTGCTGCTTGCGGCAGCGGTGTGCTGCGGTGTTTACGTGCGCACAGCCATAAGCCGCAACAACGGCAACGGCATGTCGCTGCATGAGCTGGAAGCGGCCATAGCGGCAGGCAAAGCCGATGCCGCCATATGGCAGGCATACGGCCAGCGCTGCGCCGAGGCCAAACGGTTCCGCGAGGCGGCGGCGGCTTTCCGCAGGGTGATGGAGCTCGCTCCCTCGCGGGAGGCGACGGTGGCGTGCGCCGCGGCGCTGGCGCGCACCAGCGGCGATGAGCTGTACGAGTTTCTGAAGGAGCTGGTGAACACCGACCCGAAGTTGGTGGTGGAGCTGCTGGAGCGGCCGGAAATGCAGCCGCATCTGCGCGAGACGCGATTCGACGTGCTTCAGAAAGACGCCAGGGCGCAGGCGATGGATTAAGCATCACTGCTGCCAGCCGTATTCGCCGATGAGTTTGACGAAGCGGCACGGGCAGAACTCTTCGGTGAACAGATCGCCGCCGCGCCGCCGCACTTTTACCAGAACCTGTTCGTCCATCGGCCCGACCGGCAGCACGGCGATGCCGTCGTCGGCGAGCTGCTCCATCAGCAGCAGGCGCGGGATGCGGGGAGCGCCGGCGGCTATGAGAATGCGGTCGAAAGGGGCGAACTCGGGCCAACCGGTCGTGCCGTCGCCGTGTTTGAAGCGAACGTTGGTACAGCCCAGTTCCCGCAGGCGCTGCTGAGCCTCGTCCAGCAGAGGCTTTATGCGTTCGATGGTGTACACCTCGCGAGCGAGGCGCGACAGTATGGCGGTGTGATAGCCGCTGCCCGTGCCGACCTCGAGCACGCGGTCGGTGGGTCTTACCTCCAGCCTTTCGGTCATGAGGGCCACGATGTAAGGCTGGCTGATGGTCTGCCCATGGCCGATGGGCGCAGCGCGGTCTTCATAGGCCTCGTGCCGCGCATCGGGCGGGAAAAAGCGCTCGCGCGGCACGGCGCGCATCGCGTCGAGGACGCGCTGGTCTTCGATCCCGCGGTCGATGAGTTGCTCCTGTATCATCCGTTCGATTTCAGATTTATCGGGCGCTGACGGCATGGCCGGCCGTATATTCTCCCGCACAACACGGCCGTTGACCACCCCCGCGGCATGTCCGTATGCTCGCCGGCGTTTTCTGCGTGGTGTGCGATATGTCGCGTGCGACGAGCGAACAACTACGGCGTCTCGACAAGGCGCATCTGTGGCATCCGTTCACGCCGATGTCACTGTGGATGGAGTCCGAGCCGCTGGTGATAACCGCGGCCGAGGGCATGTATCTCATAGATTCCGACGGCAACCGCTATCTGGACGGCGTTTCGAGCCTGTGGTGCAACGTCCACGGGCACCGCGTGCCGGAAATAGACCAGGCCATACGCCGGCAACTGGACAGGGTGGCCCACAGCACGATGCTGGGACTGGCTTCGGAACCGGCGATAGTGTTTGCCGACCGGCTGCTGAAGGTGGTGCCGGGCAATCTCAAGCGCGTTTTCTACAGCGACTCCGGCGCCACGGCCGTCGAGATAGCCCTGAAAATCGCCGTGCAGTACTGGTTCAACCTCGGCGAGAAACAGCGCACGGAGTTTGTGGCGTTCGGCAACGCTTACCATGGCGACACGGTGGGCGCGATGTCGCTGGGGCGGTCGGCGCTGTTTCACACGCCCTATTTTCCCCTTATGTTTCCGGTGCATTACGCGCCTGCCCCTTACGTATATCGCAGCGAAACGCCCGACAACCCGGCGGCCGTGCGCGATGCATGTCTCGACGCCCTGCAAAAGCTGCTCGAGCGGCACCGTCAGACGCTCGCGGCGGTCATCATCGAGCCGGTGGTTCAGGGAGCGGCGGGGATGATCGTGCACCCCGAGGGGTTCCTTAAATCTGTGCGCAGGCTGACGGAGGAATATGGCGTGCTGCTGATAGCGGACGAAGTGGCCACGGGCTTTGCGAGAACCGGCCGGTTGTTCGCGTGCGAACATGAGGAGGTCCGGCCCGACATCATGTGTCTGGGCAAGGGAATAAGCGGCGGCTATCTGCCGCTGGCGGCAACGCTCGTTACGCAGCGCATTTTCGAGGCGTTTCTGGGCGAACCGTGGGAAGGGCGAACGTTTTACCACGGCCACACCTACACGGGAAATCCGCTGGCATGCGCAGCGGCGACGGCATCGCTGGAGCTGCTGTTGCGCAATGATCTGCCGGCGCGTGTAGCGCGCAAGGCGGTGCGGCTGGCGGAGATGCTCGCGCCGCTGCGCGGCCTTCCGCACGTGGGCGATATCCGGCAGAAGGGTTTCATGGTGGGCATAGAGCTGGTGGAGGACAAGGCTTCGCGCAGGCGATTCGATTTCCGCAGGCGGACGGGCGCTGCGGTGTGCATGAACATCCGGAAACGCGGTGTGATACTGCGGCCGCTGGGAGATGTGATAGTGCTGATGCCGCCGCCGGCGATGGAAGAAGATGATCTGGCGCGGATCGTGGAGGCGGTGCGGGCGGAAGTGGCGAACCTCTGATCCGAGCAGCTATCGTATGAGGGCGCGGTCGCGCGGCGCGGAAAGGGGCGCCCTCTGCGCACAGAAAGGTGACGACATATGGGCGCCGTTGTGCATGCGGTGGAGATATCCGGCCTGCTGGTGACGGGAACCGATACGGGGGTGGGCAAGACGGTAGTGGCCGGAGCGATCGCGCGCTGGCTGAAGGGCGACGGCCGGCGGGTGGCGGTGTGCAAACCCGTTGCAACCGGCTGCGTGCACCGCAGGGAGGGGTTGGTGAGCGAGGATGCGGAGTTTCTGGCACATTGCGCCGATGCACCGCATCCGCTGGATCTGGTCTGCCCGCAGAGGTATCGGGAGCCGCTGGCACCGGGCGTGGCCGCACAGCGCGAAGGTCGGCCGGTGGACTGGGAGAGCATAAACCGAGCGATCGCGCTGATGTGCCGCGACAGCGATTTCATGGTGGTGGAGGGAGTGGGAGGGGTGATGACGCCGATAGACGAGCGGCATACGTTTCTGGATATTGCCGCGGGGCTGGGTCTGCCGGCGGTGGTCGTTGCGCGGGCCGGCCTGGGCACGATAAATCACACGCTGCTTACGTTGTGGGCGTTGCGGTCGCGCGGCGTCAGCACGGCGGGGGTGGTGATAAACCGGTATCCGGCCGACACGCCTCCGCTGGCCGAGGAGACGAATCCCAGAGCGATCGAGAAATGGGGCAGAGTGCCGGTGCTGTGCATCGTGCCGGAGTCGGAAATGCCGCGAAGTCCACGCCAGTCGCCGATACCCGGCGCGATCGCATCGGCCATCGGCACGGTTGACTGGACGGCTCTGGGCGCAAAACAGAAGCCGGGGCTGCGGGCGTGAGAGTCAACCCCGGCTTTGGGAGGGCCTGTAATGTCTGCTCGGGTCGGGCCGCCTTATGCCAGCCGGCTTTTACGGAAGGCACGCCACATCGGCGCGGCCTCGTCCTCGTTTACAACTACACCGCATCGCGACACAGGTTGTTCCGGCCGGTCCGGTAATCAGACGTGCATATCGTATCGCACCCGAACCCTGAACCGCTTTTCAGTGTAACACAATCGCCGGACACAAGCAATCAGAAATACCCGCCGATGACAACATTCGGTCATTGGCGGCAGAGAACAGCCGGGCGCGTTTTTATGGTTGGCGAAAGCCTGGCCGATTGACTATTATATGTGCTGACGCATATGACACAGCCTGTTTCCAGCGCAGCGGCAAGCCACAGTGACTATCAAATGGCCATTCTGACCCGCGTCGGTCAGATACTGACGAGTTCTCCGGAGCTGAATACGGCCTTTGCGGAGATAATGCAACTGCTTATCGAGCATATGGATATGCAGCGTGGGTCGCTGGTGCTGCTTGATGAATCGACAGGCCGGCTGCGCATCAAAGCGGCAGTTGGTCTTACGCCTGAGGAAATGGAACGCGGCACGTATGCCATCGGGGAAGGGATAACAGGCAACGTGGTGGCGACTGGCCGGGCGCGAGTAGTGCCCGACATCCGCAAGGAGCCGGATTTTCTGAACCGTACTTTCTCGCGGGACCTGGCCCATCTGACGCAGCCGGTTTCGTTTCTGTGCGTGCCTATCCGCATAGAGGGACGGACGGTGGGCGCGCTTTCGTGCGACAAATATTTCGTCAGCGAGGAACAGTTGCAGAGCGACGCGGTATTCCTCGGGATCATAAGCGCCTTTTTGTCGCAGGCGATACAGTTCAACCGGCTGGTCATGCGGCAGAAGGAAGAGCTTCTGGAGGAGAACCGCCAGCTGCGTGCGCAGGTGCGTGACCGTTTCCGGTTCGAGAACATCATCGGCGATTCGCCGGCGATGTACGAGGTTTTCGCGACGGTGGGACAGGTGGCCAACTCGCGCGCCACGGTGCTGCTGCTTGGCGAGACGGGCACCGGCAAGGAAATGATAGCGAAGGCCATACACTACAACTCGCCGCGGCGCGACCGGCCTTTCGTGAGGGTGAACTGCGGTGCGCTTTCAGATACTCTTCTGGAATCGGAGCTTTTCGGGCACGTCAAAGGCTCGTTTACGGGGGCCATCCGCGACAAGGTCGGCCGGTTCGAGGCGGCCGACGGCGGCACGATATTCCTCGATGAAATCGGCACGCTGAATCCGCAGCTTCAGGTGAAGCTGTTGCGCGTTCTTCAGGAGCGCGAGTTCGAGCGCGTCGGCGATACGCAGACGGTGAAGGTGGATGTGCGGGTGATAGCGGCGACGAACGTCGATCTCCAGGAAGAGGTGGCGCGCGGGCGTTTCCGCGAGGACCTCTTTTACAGGCTCAACGTGGTGACGATCTACCTGCCCCCGCTCCGCAATCGCCGCGAGGACATACCGCGGCTGATAGACCATTTTCTGGACAAGTACAACGCGATAAACGGGCGCAATCTGCGGCGCATGAGCCGCGAGGTTCTCGGGGCGCTGCTGCGCTATCCCTGGCCGGGCAACGTGCGCGAGCTGGAGAACGCCATCGAGCGGGCCGTGGTGCTGAGTCGCGGCGAGGATTTCACCGAGGATCTGCTGCCGTTGAGCGTGCGCATGTTCGCGTCGCAGCGTCGTTCAGAGACGACCAGCGAATCCATCGAGACGCTGGCCGGCCGGCTGGCAGAACAGGCCATCAGCGAATGGGAAACGCGCGAGGGCGAGATTTACCGGCTGGCCACCGAGCGGCTGGAACATGCGCTTATTGCCAGGGCTCTGGCGCATTGCGACGGCGTGAAAACGCGCGCGGCCGATTTTCTGGGCATAAACCGCAACACGCTCAACAAGAAGGTGAAGGAACTGGGCATCACCACGGCGGATTAGGACCGGGTTGCCAGACGGGAGCGGCGGATGTGCGGCCGGTTCACGATGGTGCGGTTGAGCGATTTCACGGACATGTTTCCGTGGATACATCCGCCGGAAGCAGGCGTTCCGCCGCGATACAACATCGCGCCCGGACAGCCGGTGGCGGCGGCGCTGAATCTCGACCCGCCGCGCATCGAACTGGTTCGCTGGGGACTTGTGCCCGCGTGGGCCGACGATCCGACCATCGGCAACCGCCTTATAAACGCCCGTGCCGAATCGCTTGCGCACAAGCCCTCTTTTTTCGCGCCGCTGCGGCGGCGGCGATGCATAGTGCCGGCCAGCGGATTCTATGAATGGCGCAGAGAAGCCGACGGGAGCAAAACGCCGGTGTACATAACGGCAGCCAGCGGCAAACCTCTGCCTTTCGCGGGACTCTGGGATGTGTGGTGTGCGCCCGATGGATCGGAATTGCGCACGTGCACCATAATCACCGTTCCTGCCTCGCCGCTCATACGCCAGGTGCACAACCGCATGCCGGCCATTCTGCCGGCGGAGCTCTGCCGGAAATGGCTTTCCGCAGGCGAGGCCGCCGCCGATGACATGAAACGCGTGCTCAAGGCGTGCGCGGGGGATGATCTGGTCCTCCGGCCGGTGTCGAAACTGGTAAATGATCCCCGCAACGACGTACCGCAGTGCATCCAGCCGACAGGCGCTGTTACGGGCGAGGACCGGAACCGGCGCGCACCGGGGCTTTTCGACCAGTAGGAGGGGCCGGCCGCGTGCCGTGCCGCCGCATGCGGCGCGCCTAACGTCGCCGTGGTTCAGGGGCGTTCGATCAGATAATACGGCGTGGCATCGCGCGCACCATCGACGATGAGGGTTGTTCCCTCCATGATGGCGGATTTGTCGGTGCGCACACCGTCGTGGTCGAGCAGCACTGCCTTTGCGCCGGCGAGTCCGGGGAGCGTTATGCGCGCCCGCACCGGCTCCATGATTATCGGGGACGAACCAGGCTGGAGCAGTCTGTCGCCGGCGGGCGAGAACTTCATGCCCGTGTTGCGGGCGCGGGCTATGGCAAAGACCAGCAGTTGTCTGGACGTCTCTATTGACTTGTCCGGCTCCCGCGCGGTGATGTAAATCGCGCCAAAGCGGCTTTGCGGTTCGATGGTGATGTCGCCCAGCCGCACGGTCTGCCCGGCGGCGAAGCCCACAACGGCGCGAGTGCCCGGCGAGTTGATGGTGAGGAAACCTCCGCGGCCGGACTCGCCTTCGCGCCATGACAGCTGGCCGGTGGACGAGATCAATTGTCCGTCTTTCCCATAGCGCCGCAGGTCGAACGCCGGCGTTTCGACGTATTCCGGAGTGAAGGCCACGGCCGACCTGGCGACGGCCAGCGTGCGGGCGGGCACCTTGGCGCTGTCGAGTTCCTTGTCGTCATAGCTCTGGGCGACGCTGTCCTCGAAGCCTATTTTCCCCGCAAAGAGCGAGGGCACATGCACGTTGCGGACGGCGACGACGTCCGATTCGGCCACGTCGCCGCGGTGAATCTGCCGCGCTACCGCGGGGAAGATTCCCAGTATCTGCGGCGCGGTGACGTCCCATTGCTGCCGGCCGATTTTCTGGCTGAAGGAAGCATCGTCGCCGTTCTGGAACATGAACGACACGTCCCACCCCTGAAGGCCCATGCCGTATGCGCCGATTATTGCCGGGCCTTCGACGCCCATCTCGTTGGGATAGACGTGGATCCATTCAGAGAGCATGAAGGGACGGTCGATGGCCTGCTGCATGCCGCTGCTGAGCACGCCTGAGCCAGCGCGCACGAGCATCGAAGCGTTGGCCCGGCGCCCGCCGAAATAGTTGTGGCGGTCGATGGTGCCCACCAGCCAATCGCTGTGAAGATTGGCGTAGTGGCTTAAGGCTCTGCCGGCCTGCCAGTTGGAGGCGACCAGCTCGCCGGTGTAGCCCGCCTCGCGCACGGCCTTCACGTAGCGTTCGTAGAACTCGCATTGAAGCGTGTACAGGAAATGCAGTGTATCGAGCAGTCGCTGTCGTTTGGCGGATTGCGAGCCGGCAAGTTGCGCCGGGTCCCAGAACCATGGATTGCCCAGGGGCAGTATGTTGTTCCTGTCGAGATGTTCGCCGGCGGTTTTGACGTCGTCAAAGCAATCGAAGGCGGCACGGCCCCACGCCTCGACCAATTTGTCATGGCTGCCGTATTTGGCGCGAAGCCAGGTGCAGAAACGTTCGGCGGCGTATTTGCGGATGGTCGGGCTGACCTTCAGGGGCGCCATGGAAGTGAAGAAGAGGATGCTCTGCTCGTTGATTATTTCGACGAAGGCGATGGCGGGGTCTTCCGCGTAGGTAAGGCCGGTGTACGGATTGCGATGCTTGAGCAGATTGGTGATCTGGAGGATGTGAACGTTCTGAAGCTCCGGCGAATAGTGTACGGCGCTGTGGGGCGTTTCCACGCGGTTGTTCTTCAGCGGCCCCAGTTCGTCCATGAACGGCACATGCTGTCTGTCGGCGGGGCCGAGTTTGAGCGTTCCGAAGTGGGCGGAAAGTTTGACGTAGATGCCCGCCTCCTTGAGTTTCGCCACCTGATAATCCATGCGGTCGAGCGCGACGGGGTCGAACTGGACGCAGCTTTCCTTCGACTGGATACCGGCCCAGCCCGGCCCGTCGGCAAACTTGTGCAGCCGGACGGCGTTGATGCCATATCGGCGATAAAGGGCCGCGCGCCGTTCGGAAAGGGACTTCTCCGGGCAGCATGCGCTGTAGCACAGGTTGAGGCCCCAGAGTTTGATCGGTTTTCCGTTGTACATGAGCTTGTCATCGCGGCGGACTATCCGCCCGTGCCTGCCGGCCGGCGCGTCGAACCAGTCGGCCATGCTGAGCAGGCTGTCTTTGGCCTGACCGGTGCCGCGCCACTGGTACCAGTTGCTTACGCCAGGTTCGTCGGGAACGTCGGCGACGGACGCATACCAGGTAGTCTCGCCGGGCAGTTCCAGGTCTATGGACAGGCGCCGCGTCTGGTTGGCGGCTATCTCGCCCCGCAACAGCGCCAGACGCACAGCGCGGTCGGTGGTGGCGGCAACGGACGTTTTCAATCGCACCACCGCCGCCCTGCCGGAGGCATCCTCCAGACGAACGGCAGCCACGTCGTCGCCGATGGCGCGGCGGCCCAGCGGACATCGCGCTGTAATGGTCCTTCCCTTGAGTTCGAACCTGAGGTCCCGACCATCGAACTCTGCGCCGGGGTTCAGTTCGACAACCACATACGCATATGCCGTGTCCGCCTCGGCGCGCAGCTCGTAATCGATTGAGATGCGGCGCGGTTCCGGGCGCGATGCATTCAACGCAATGCGCAGAGGCAGCCCGCCCTCTTTCGATCTGGTGGTGAGATCGGCTCGCGCGACGCCATCAACGGACGTCGTCCTGCCGGAAACATCGGCATAGGCCCATTGCGGCCCCCAGGCGGCAATGGAGAAACGCAGATAGTCGCGCCCGTCGCGGCTGACGATGATTTCGCCTGCGTTCGTGCAGTACGAGTCGAACGGCAGGGCTGCCGGGCCGGCCGCCGCGGTACACATTCCCGCGGCCAGCAGCGCTGCGCAACACATCAGGCAACGAAACAGACCCCATATCCGATCCGCTATGGACGATGCTTTCATGACGGGCACCTGCCTTCCCAAACGGTGGCCACAAGCCAAATGACTTCAATAGCCGACGGCGCAACCGGCCAGACAGACGCTGCAATCAACGTCGGTCTTCACTTTCGCGTTGTCGATGACCACGAGCGAATCCAGCCGAACGGGGTAATGCACGACGCCATCGTTGGCGCCGCCCCAGTGGCCGGCCTCCTCGCCCGTAAGCGGCATGGTTATCCAGCGCCAGCCGGTCCAATTGAGCCGGCCATAAGTCGGCTGGAAAACCTGCCCCGTGGCATCCCTGAAGCGGCAGCGGAGGTGATTGCCGCTGTTGTCGCCGAAAACCCACATGCCCAGCCGCTGCGGTTTGCCCTCGATGTCCTTATCCTCCAGCGCCGCGGGCGGAGCAAGAAGAGCATAGCGCCAGCCGTTGCCGAAGCGGTAGTCGATGCGTACAGCGGTCGTTATACGCGCCTGGGGCAACCCTGCCGGCGCCCCGGCCGTTCGCGCCGATGCCAAACCAACGACTTTGACATCGCCCTCCACGCGAACTTTCGGGACGTCTCCGGCCGCAAAGGCAAGCGTCCGCCAGCGCAGCGGTCCGGCGCTGACAAGCGCCGCACCGGCTTCATCCACGCCGTCAACCCGCACCTCGGCATCGTCCGGCACGCCGGCGATTTCGACTGTAACGACCGGATGAGTCGTGCCCGCGGGGATGGCCAGCGCTGTGCTGGCGGTACGGCCGGCAGCCGTGGCGCGCAACGTGCCCCGGATTTCCTGTCCGGAGGGATTGTCCATAAGGACGGTCAGAACCCCGCCGACCGGAGGCAACACCTCCGCTGTAAGCGTGTTGGGAACGAGAATGAAAACCCGCGCCGACTGCCAGGGGTCGTCTTCTTTGCCGCTGTTATCCGCGAAGCGAATAGTTGCCGGAATCGCGCTTTTCGAGCGGTCATTCAGCCGCAGGGGGATGTACATCTTTCCCTGTTCCGCGAATCGCGCAGGCAGCGGCACCGCGTTGCCGAGCGGCCGCCCACCGGCATCGATGCGAAAGCCTCCTGCCGCCGGCGGTCTGTGGCCGGGCACCGCCAGAACCTTCACATGTCCGTTTTCGCCGGCCGGGATTACCGTCGCGGAGCCCTCCGGCTGCCACCATGCGAGGCGTTCAGCGAGCGGCCCGGCAATGGTGATGCAGGCGGGCCAGTTGTCCAGGGCTATCGTCCTGCGGTTGTTATCCACGATAGAAGCGCCATCGCTGCCGTCCCAACGCACCGCGCGGCGTATTTCATAGCCCGTTGGGATGTTTGCGACGTGCGGCGATGCTGCGGTCCAAACCGCCAGCGCGGGCGGTTTCTGCGGAGCGCTGAACAGCAGCAGATAATCGTCGGGGTCTGCCGTTGCGATGCGCCGCACGTATCGATAACCTTCGAGCGTCCGGCACAGGGCGCGCGCCGCAACGGCCGCCGGCTTGTCTTTGAGATTTCGATACACGCTGCCAAAATGGTGCTCGGGGTCTTTGGGGTTGTCGCCGTCGTCCTTCCAGTCGTACCAGATGCTCAGATGGACGTCGTGCGACAGATTAGTGAGCCACTGGCGGGCAATATACTGGGCCTGTTTCTGTTCATTCATCCGGCCCCACACGGTGGAATAGCCCCACTCGCCGGATATGACGGGCAGTTCGCGGCCGGGAACGGCGCGCCGCAGCAGGATGCGCAGACGGTGATAGTCGGCGGCGACGGTTTCGGGGGCGGTTTGACGATATGGATGAACCGATACGGCGTCCAGTCTGGCCAGCACACCGCGTTCGGCCATGACGTGTAAGAAATCCCACGGGAAGCCAGAGGATGCCGGAGCCACGAGGAACGCCTGTGGATCCGCCGCGCGCACGGCGTCGATGACCGCATGCGCGAGTTTGCAGTAGTCCTCAACGTTGGGCTTCGGTTTCCAGAAGAAGATGTTGGGCTCGTTCCAGATTTCCCAGATGATGCCCCGGCCGGCGTAATGACGGGCAGCGGCGGCGGCCCAGCGGGCGAAAGCCGCGCGTCCCTCGTCGGTGTATGGCGATTTTCCCTCGTCGTACAGCCGGTTTTCGTAATCGAGTATGAACAGCAGGCGTATGCCGCGTCGCTGCATGGCATCCACGAGCAGATCGTAGTCGGCGAAGTTGTATTCGCCTTTCCTGCGCTCGGTGGCGCTCCACACGAAATCCATGCGCACGAAGCGGTATCCGACGGCGGCCAGAGTATCGACTTCAGCTTCGTTGGGCCTTACGAAGTGAATATTCACGCCGAAAGGTTCGGGAACCACAGGCGCGGGCAGCCCGCGCAACGCCGGACCAGTTGCGGGACTGCCCGTTGCGGGGGTGCCGCCCGACGCCGCGGCCGCGCAGACCGCTGTTGCGAAAAACGCGAGTAACCTCATGCCCGGGATGATACCGGGCGCAAGCGGAACTGGACAGACCACGTTTCCCCGACGGGACGACGATTCCGCAGCGCGCAGGGCATCCGGGAAAAGCGCGATTGTCGGACGCCGCGCGGAATGAACAGGAGCGGAGCAAAAACAGGCCTTACGCCACGTTTTTCGCCGTGATGATGGCCTGACAGCGCACCTGGTTGCCACCGGCTTTCTTGGCCTCATACATGCACCGGTCGGCCTGGCTGAGCAGCGATTCGAAATTATCGGCGCCGGCTTCCGGCGATACCCACACGAGCCCGGCGCTTACGTGTATGGCAGCCAGCGACGGGTCGGTCGCGGTCGCGGTACTGATGCAGGCGAGCGTGCGCTGGAGTATCTGGATGGCATCGTCATGGGAGCAGTCGTTGAACACCAGGGCGAACTCGTCGCCGCCGATGCGCGCCGCAAGATCGTCGCGGCGGATGTTCTGCGCGATCTGTTCGGCGACGATGGAAAGCGCTTTGTCGCCTGCGGCGTGTCCGCGGGTGTCATTCAGGGCCTTGAAGCAGTCTATGTCCAGATAAGCCACGCCGAGGCTGATGCGATAGCGCTTAGCGTTGGCAAGCAGCGTCTGAGCGCGGCTGGAAAAGCCGTCGCGGTTGAGCAGACCGGTGAGCGGATCGCGGATGGCCTGTTCCTCAAGCGCCACGTTCTGACGAAGAAGTTTATGCACTTCCTTGCCGGCGCTGGCGGCCTGCTGCATGAGTTCCTGTACGGTCGTCACCAGTCGCGTAGTGTTGTCAGCGACTTCGCGCGTGGCCGCTTCGAGAAGTTCCGCGAGTTTGGTCTCGGGAACCTCGCCCTGTTCGAAGTAACGGTAGATGTCCTCGAACTCTTTCTGGACGCTGTCAAGAAACACGCGCGCAGAAGCCCAGCGCCCGGCGGCGCTGGCGGGAATGAACCTTTCCAGTTCCTGCGCGTCGGCCCTGTTCCATGATTCCAGACAATGCGGAAACAGCGAGGCCGCATAACACGCGTCGGCCAGCATCGGTTTGGACAGCAGTTCGCGAAGGCTGCTGTGGTTGTGGTGAAACGCCACCGCATCGACGTATATTTCGGGCAGCTCCAGTTTCTGCGCGATACAGCGGCCGAGTTCCGCATGGTCCAGCCGGAACAATTCGCGCTCGGCCTTGAGACGCGAAGCGCAATCGATGCCGTTGTCCTGTATGAGCGGCAGAACCCGGTCCGGCGCCACGGCATACATCACCGGCAGCGCGAAGTCCTGAAACAGCGCGGCGGCGAAGGCTTCGTCCGCCATCTTCGGGTCGAACGCGGCGGCATAGGTTCTGGCCGCCACCGCCTTGCACAGCGAGGCTGCCCAGAACATGCGCGAGATTTCGGGTCTGAGGCGCAGTTCGTTATGCAGGCCGGTAACGCAGTAACTGACGGCCAGCGTGCGCACGGTTCCCAGCCCGAGGAGATTCACGGCGACCTGAACCTTGGTAACCTTGTTGCGCACCCCGAACCACGAGGAGTTTGCCAGGCTCAGAAGTTTCGTGCTCAGAGAACTGTCAGCGCTGATAACCTTGCAGTAATCGGCGGGCGAGGCTTCCGGATCGTTGCCCAGTTCCATGAACTTCATGGCGACGCCGACGGTGGTCGGCAGGTACGACATGTTTTCTATGCGCTGGCGTGCGGCCTGCTCCAGTGACGCCCCCGTGACATGCCGATGACTGAAGCCGCCGTTGCGGGCGTCATCTGACCCGACCGTGATGGCCATTGTTCTTCTCCCGCTCTGAATGTTGCACGACGGAGGAAGCGACAGGCCGCCTCCGGCGCGCCGCAGATCCACATGTACCAGCAACCTTACGATGTGGTCATCGGCGGGTGCGGCAGCCGGGTTTAGGCGATTCGCGTGGGGAGTCAATCGCGGGGCCACCCGGCAGACCATCTTGTGCGCAAGCCATCTGCGACGCACCAATCGGGCTGGTCGATTTTCCCACCCCTTCTATCAAGTCCTTGCCCCATTTGGCCGATGCATGGGGGTGGTCCCGGGCACCGGCAGGCGCCGTCCGGGGCACGGTCGGGGCGCTTGCGCCAGAAAGGCGGCGTAATTTGCCTGCTTTCATACCACCGACCTGCAACATAGTCGTGGTGAGCGATGCGCCCGAGCCGAGTGCAGCGGAGCGCATAGCCCGGTCAGTCGGCGCCCGTGCAGTGCTGACGCCCTCGCAGGTACTGCGGCGACTTCGCGATGATCCCGATATCGACGCGGTGTTTTTCGTGCCGACGGTATCGCCCACGGGGTGCGCCGAGGTATGCCGCACGATCAAGCTCGACAATCGCACCAGTCGCGTGATGGTACTGGCGATGGTGCCGGATGAACCGCCGTATCTGGTCGAGCAGTTTTACGATGCCGGCGCCGACGACTGCATACATCCGGGCGCCGGCGAGCGCGAAGTGATGCTGCGGCTGGCGAGGGCGCTGCGGACCAAAACAGCGATGGATTCGCTGGAGGACGCGGCGTCGGTGATCACGTCTCTGGCGAGCGCCATAGAAGGCAAGGACCGCTACACGTGCGGCCATGTGGAGCGCGTGGCCGCGTATTGCATGGCCATCGGAAGGAAGATGGGGGTGAGCGGCGATGATCTGGAGGCGCTGCGTCTGGGGGGCATCGTCCATGATATAGGTAAGGTGGGCGTGCCCGATCAGATACTCAACAAGCCCGGCAAGCTCACCGATGAAGAAATGGCCATCATGAAACGCCATCCTCTGATCGGCCACGACATACTCAAGCCTCTGCGGACATTTCACGCCGTGCTGCCGATAGTGCGCTGGCATCACGAGCGGCCAAACGGCACGGGGTATCCCGACGGGATCGGGGGCGATGCGCTGCCGCTTCTGCCGCGCATCGCGGCGGTGGCGGACGTGTTCGACGCGCTGGCCACGGACAGGCCTTACCGGCCGGCCCTGCCGCTGGCGAAATGCCGGGAGATTCTGGAGGAGGCGGCCTCGCGCGGCGACCTGGACGCGGACGCGGTATCGACCTTGCTCAAGACCCTGGAAGGCGGCATGGCACAGGCCGCCTGATGCGCTTTCGGTGAACTTTCAGGCCGGCTTCGTCCGATAAGGACAATGGCAGCGCAACGCGCTCCGGCCATGCCCTGCGGCAGGCGGCGGCGCGTTTGCGCGTTCTGCCTTGTTGCCGGATGTGCCTATGAAAGCCGTCACGAGATTTCCTGTAAGTGTGGCAATGGCGATTGCGCTGGTGGCTATGGGCGCTTGCGGATGTGCCGATTCGTCAGCGCAGCCGGCGAGCAGCCAGGCCGAGGTGCCGAAGACGCGAACCGACCCTGCGGCCGAGGCGATGCAGCGCTTTCCCTACAAGGCCGACGCCCCGCGCGCGGTAGAGCCGAAAGCCAGAGCGCAGGCGGAATACGTTACCAACCGGCTGGACGTCGTGAACTTTTCGGGAGAAGACTGGGAGGACGTGGAGCTGTGGGTGAACGGGCGCTATGTGTGCCACCTGCCGAAGATGGAGGACCGCCAGCTGAAGGAAATACCTTTCCCGATGCTGTTCGACGAAGCCGGCCGGTCGTTTCCGCTGGACAATCGTCGCGAGCGCATCCAGAAAGTGGAGCTTTACCGCAACGGCACGATGTATTCGATAGTGTGCCATGTGCGCGACTGGTGACGTGCGTGCCGCAAGACGCTGCACGCCCTGCCCCGCGGTCAGCCCGCGGTGCGCCACTGGCGGCACAATCTGATGAGGGCGGCAGTCGAGCAGTCATGTTCGCCAATCGGCCGGGCATCCTGTAGTTCGGGCAGAATCTCGCGGGCGAGTTTCTTGCCGAGTTCCACCCCCCACTGGTCAAACGAATTGACCTGCCAGATCGTGCCCTGCACGAAGACTTTGTGTTCGTACATGGCTATCAGAGCGCCCAGCGTGCGCGGCGTGATGCGTTTTATGAGTATCGTGTTGGTCGGACGGTTGCCGGCAAACACCCTGTGCGGCAGCGACGCCTGCCATAATTCGTCGCTCATCGACGCCGGGCGGGGTTCGGCACGGGCTTCGTCCTCCGTCTTTCCGCGCATCAGAGCCTCGGTTTGAGCGAGAAAGTTGGCCAGCAGCTTGTCGTGATGCTGGCCGACAGGATTGTGGCTTATGGCCGGGGCGATGAAGTCGGCGGGGACGATTTCCGTTCCCTGATGAAGAAGCTGGAAGAACGCGTGCTGGCCGTTGGTGCCCACCTCGCCCCAGATTATGGGGCCGGTGGCGCAATCCACCCGTCGGCCGTCGAGCGTTACGCTCTTGCCGTTGCTTTCCATGTCCAGTTGCTGAAGGTGGGCCGCCAGACGGTGAAGATACTGGTCGTAAGCCAGAATAGCGTGCGTGTGCCATCCGAAGAAGTTGTTGTACCAGACGCCCAGCAGTCCCAGAACGGTCGGGATGTTGCGGTTCAGCGGGGCGCTGCGGAAGTGCCCGTCCATCTCGTGGGCGCCGGCGAGCAGCTGCTCGAAGTTGTCGTAACCGATCGCCAGCGCGACGGGCAGGCCGATGGCCGACCACAGCGAATATCGTCCGCCGACCCAGTCCCAGAACTCGAACATGTTGCGCACGTCGATGCCGAATGCCCTGACCTTATCAGCGGCGGTGGATACGGCCACGAAGTGTCTGGCGACGGCTTCCTCGCTGCGCATGGCCGACAGCAGCCACTGGCGGGCGGTCGCGGCATTGGTGATGGTCTCGTCGGTGGTGAAGGTCTTGGAGGCTATGACGAAGAGCGTCGTTTCGGGGTTGAGCGTGCGCAGCGTTTCCACGATGTGCGTGCCATCGACGTTGGAAACGAAATGGGGCCTGAGGGCCGGGCTCCAATATGGTTTGAGGGCTTCGGCAACCATGGCCGGGCCCAGGTCAGACCCGCCGATGCCGATGTTGACGACGTCGGTCATGGGTTTGCCGGTGAAACCGCGCCACCAGCCCGATCGCACGGCGGTCGTGAAGTCGCGTATGCGCGCCAGCACGGCGTTGACGTCGTCCATGACGTTGCGGCCGTTGACCAGTATCGGCGCACCCGACCGATTGCGCAGCGCCACGTGAAGAACGGCGCGGCCCTCGGTGACGTTCAACCGGCCGCCGGAGAACATGTCTTCTATGCGCTGCGGCAGGCCGCACGCCTCGGCCAGCGCCACCAGCAGTTCAAGCGTCTGGGCGGTTATGCGGTTCTTGGAGTAATCCAGCAGGATGTCGCCGATCCGGATGGAAAACCTGTCAAACCTTTCGGGGTCGCTGGCGAAAAGGTCGCGCATGTGCACGTCGCGGACCTCCTCGTGATGTCTGCGCAGATTCTGCCACGCGGCGAGGCGTGCCTGCGAACAGGAACCCTGGTTAGTCTGTGATGCCATGTCAATCTCCGCAATGCTTCAAGGTTAAGCGGCACGGGCGGGCGTGGCAATGCCGCGAAAGACGCGCCTGCCTGTGTGCCGAATGATCTGCGCGCTGCGAGCGGGCAACGACCAGACCGGTGCTCAGGGGCGCAGCAGTTTCAGGGCGGTCTTGTGCGCCTCACGGGCGGCGGCCGCTGCCTGCTCGGGATCTGCCGACTGCGCTGCCGTCAGCGGCACTATCTGCCACACGATGTCGTTGCGGAGCTGATCGCCCTTGCGCAGATCGCGCAGCGGGCTGAGAAGCTCCAGTTCCACGTAGCCGCCGAGTTCGTCGTTGGCGGCAAAGACCTCGGCGTGACAGCCCCCATCGGGATAGGCGGCCTTCGGTACAGGCAGCTGCGACTGAAGAAGCATGAGGTCGGCATAGACCGCCGCCACCCAGCCGTCATCGGGATCATCGCCAGGTACAACTCCCACCTTCTGGGGCGTCGCGCCATCGTTGCGCAGAGTGATGCACGTGCGATGCGCAGCAAACCTGTCGGGCAGCAGCTTGCCAAGCGCCCTGAAGCCCTGCTGCTGTGCCCCGCGCGGAAGCGGGAGCATGGCGTAAGCCGGCCGGCAGACCTGTGTAACCGTCCAGAAACTCATTTCCACCGGATTGCCTTCGCGTTTATCGAACCACTGCCGCACGTGGAGCAGCGGGCGCGAGGCGTCGGGCACGAACTCGCGCACGGCCTGCGCGCCGAAATGAGGGCTGAGCCTGGTCTTCAGACGTGCTCCGCCACGCATCGGCTCGATGGCGGCCGGGGCGCAGTCAAACTCGTAGGGCGGCGGCCAGCCGGGCCGGCGGGCGTATTTGATCCACAGGTCCTGCGCCGTCGGCCAGACCTTGTCGCCACCGAAGTTGTGCCATTGATTGTCGTCCCTGAGGACGATCCGGCCGGCGAGTTGTTCGTTGACCCACAGGATGTTGCTGCCGCCGCGCGTCGAGAAATGCATCACCCTGGCGACATCGGGCACGATGATCGTTTCCGCGGCGCGCGTGCTGAGTTTCCACGCGCTGTTCCAGCCCATGAAGGGCATCTGCTGCACGGTGGTATCGCCGGTGCATGCCTCTTCGACGCGCGCGATCTGCTGCGTGGTCGGTCCGGCGCCACCGTCGGGATCATCCACGCTGAAACTGATGCCCTGCGGAGGTTTGCCGTTTTCGTCCATCACACGCAGGCAGTATTCCCACGAGCCGCCTGCGGTGGAAATAACCACATAAACGGAGTTCCAGCCCTCGTTGAGCGGCACGCCCCTGACCTTGTCGGAATCGACGTTGCACGCGCGCGTGCCGGGCCGGTCGTGAACGATGGTGCCGTTGACGATTATCCTGATGCCGTCATCGCTGCCGCACCACAGCTGAATCTTGCGCGCGGCGTCGGAATACAGGTACACATGCGCGACGACCGCGGCATTGTTCAGAGGCCCGAAACGGTCGGCCAGATTGAAGATGCCGTTTTGCGCTTCCAGAAGGCTCCATCTGGCACCGGCGGCGGGACGCTCCTGCCGGGATATCCGTGGTGCGTCCAGTGCGGATTTGAACTCCACGCCCTCCACCGGCCTGGCGACCAGACACGCGCTTATGAGGTCGCCCGAGAGGGGTACGCCGGGCATCGCTGTGAAGGTCAGAGTGCTTTCAACCGGCGAACCGTCTGCCCCGCGCAGACCCGGAAACGACATGACAAAGCGGCCGCGCAGGGGAACTGGCTTATCGGCCAGCAGCCTTATCGTACGGCGATCGGCATCCAGCCGGGCGGACTGTATCTGGAATCCTTCGATCCGGTATGAGGCCGGAGCCGCGGCCGACGAGGGGTCGAGGGGTCTGTCTGCCAGCAGAGTGAGCGACGAGCCGCTGCATCCGGCGAAGCGCATCTGCGGCGGCCCGACGCCTTCGGCGAAGGTGATCAGTCCCCAGTTTTCGGGATTGGCCGACTCCTTTTCCGATGGCGCCGCGAAACATACGACATCGCCGCTCGCGCCGCGCAGGCGCATCTCCAGCCGCGTGCTGATGCCGGGCGCGAAATCGCATGCGAAGCGCTCCACGCGGAGAACGTCCAGGGGAACGGCGGCCTCGATGACGTAGCCGTCGGGCGTTTTCCGCCCGGCTGCCTGCTGCAAATGCCTGCCCCAGCCGGCCAGCGCGCCTTTATCGGTGAGGCCCAGCACGATGCGATGATCGCAACTGGCCGCGGAGTTGCGCACGACCGTGGCGGAATGGCTGGGAGAAGTGAGCAGTATTTCGAGCGAAGGTCCGGCCGCCAGCGAGTCGAGAGTCGGTCCGACCCGAAACCGCGGCGGCAGGAAATCGGGGTCTTTGACTTCCGCCGCGATGTACAGTTCTTTCGCGCCCAGCAGGAATCGCACCGAGGCCGCCAGCGGCCCCCGACCGAACACCGCCGGCGGGATTCCGGCGAATTCGGACAGATCGGCATCGCGCTGAACGGCGCCCGTGGACCGACCGGCAACAGCCGGCGAACGTCGCGGAATGAAAACGGTGTGTGTCAGGGCGTTGGTGCTGCGGGCGTCGGCGGCCATAAATGTAACGGTGCGCGTGCCCGTGCCCGTGCGCGCGACGGGCACTCTGGCCGAGAAGAACCCGCTGTCGCTGCCTTCTGCGACCAGGGCGGTCTCCTCGCCTGCGGTGTTGCGTGCGGTCACGCGCAGCGGCGGATCAGCGCTGGCGACGCGCACCCGCAAATCCACCGACTCCCCGTCGCCGGCAATAATTACCTGCGGGCTGGCCAGGACCGGCCCGTGCTTCACCACCAGCATCAGATCGTCCACGTCATAAACCCTCTTTTCGGCTGTCGGCTGAACAAACGCGATTTCGCGCAAATGGCGCGGGTCGGCCGAGCCGCCCCAGATCAGGTCGGCCAGCGGAACGGCGACCAGTTGATACTGCCGCCCTACCGCGGGCAGATAGCGTCGCAGCGGCAGTTCATTGGACCTGCGTCCGCCGACGAAACCATAATGGCCTCCGCTGTCGAGCAGAGCCAGCCTCAAATCGGTCGGGCCTTCGATGTCGGAGCGGATAAAGAAGCACAGTACCTTATGATGAGCGGCGTTTTCATGGCCCATGCGCCAGGAGAACGCTGCTTCGCCGGGCGACTCCACGGACAGCCGGAGATGCGTGCGTCCGGACAACGGCTGCTCGCGGCTGCGCGCCAGCGACAGCCCGCCGGAGCTGCGCGCGGCAAACGCATCGGCCGATTCGCCGTTCCACAGGACGCGATCGCGCTGCGGCGACGACAGCCACAGCAGGGCAACGGCCGCGTGGTCTGTCTGCCCCGCGGCGGCGCGCACCGTAAGGGGAACGAGTTCGGGCAGATAACGCGGGCGCGGCTGCTCTCTGGGCTGGCGGGGCGGAGCGTTGGCGGCAGCGTCGGTCACCCTGAACGAACCGGCAAACGTGCACACGTCGCCGGCGTCCTGCGGTCGAGGCTCCAGGGCGAACGCCGCCGGACCGAACAGCGGCGACAGATCGACGGTTACCTTTGCATCGCGCGGAGCGCGAACGCTGATCGTCACATCGTCGCTGCCGATGCACGCGAGCACTGGCGAAAGGCGCACATCGGAAAGCATCGCCGTCGTCCGGGCGACGTACAGGCTGCCGTTGACGCAAGCATACAGCGTGCGCCCATCGAGACTGGCAGCCATATTGGCGCCTTCGGAGACCCATTCGCCGACGTAGAGCCCGTCGTTCACGCGGCGGAACGTCTGAAAGCCGTCGTCGGAGACCATCACGCCGTGGCCCGAGGGGTCGTAGGCGAAAACTGTCTCGCGGTCGGCAGCGGCCAGCGCCACCGCAAGGCAGGCGATGTTGGCGCTTCGCGGACCGACCTGAACGCTGGACACGCCGAAATCGTCGGTGCGGCTCAATCCCGACGCTGTGCCGCACCACGCCGTCTCAGGCCGCAGCAGGCTGCCGGCAAGGGCCGTGGGATTCTCGGCATTGAGCACGCGAAACCAGTTCCGGCCGGCATCAAGCGAACGGTAGAAGCCCGGCTCGGCGCCGGCGGCCGAATGCAGCCCGGCGAAGAACAGAGTCGTTCCCGACATTATGATGCTGTCGGCGCCGTATTCCTCTGCAAAGACGCGCCAGGTGCGGCCGCCGTCGATGCTCATGGATATGCCGCGGTTGCGCGCCCCGTGAGTGGCGAGTATGGTCGTGAACGATGGATCATCCGAAGCGAACAGAAGCGAGTGGATGGCGTTGTGGGCCAGCCCCCTGTCGCGACCGCCCGGCGACTGAAAGGTTTTTCCCCCGTCATCGCTGCGGAAAAGTCCGCGGTCGGCGGTTCCGACATATATGACGCGCATGTCGAGCGGGCTGTGCAGCACCGCGGTAACAGTTCCGGGAACCTCGCCGAGCGCCGCGAACGTCCGTCCGTCGTCGGTGGACATCAGAAACGCACCGCGACATGCCACAAAAACCGTGTGCGGCTCCGCCGTGGATGCGAAAACGCGCTGGGCATTGCGCACCGTGGTTAACCGTGTCCAGCGGTAATTGCCGACGGCCGGCGCGGTAGTTTGAGCCGGCGCTGCCACAACCGGCGCGAGCAGCGGCAGCATCGGCAGAACGAATCGCCACATGACGGGTATTCTCCACATATTTGATGCCGTCGGCCATTGCTCCTTCATCTGGGGCTGTGCTCTCCGACCCCGACATACCCTATACCCGGCGCGTACCCCCGCGGTTGCCGGCATGCGGACGCCAGCCAGCGCGCGCCGTTCTCCGCGCACGGCCTCTGCCGCCGGGACAATCCCGGTGTTATGATGCACACAAGTTCGCGGGCTGCCGCCGGTCGCGGAAGCACGCGCGAAGGGCATGAAGGGCCGACCCTGGAGGATATGACATGTCTGACAGCTGTGCGCTCACGCGTCGCCGGTTCATCGCCGGTACAACTGCCGCAGGGGTATTGACCATGATGGAACACTTGCGTGCCGGAGCCGCTTCGCCGCGCCCCAACATCCTGTGGATAGTCAGTGAGGACAACAATCCCTATCTCGGGTGCTATGGCGACAAGGTGGCGCGCACGCCCGTGATCGACGCCCTGGCGGCACGCGGCGTGCTGTTCGAGAACTGTTTTTCCACGGCCCCCGTGTGTGCGCCGTCGCGGTTCACTCTCATCAGCGGCATGTATGCCACCTGCTGCGGGCCGGCCAATCACATGCGGGCACAAGGGCGCATACCGGCGTTTCTGCGCGGTTTTCCAGCCTATCTGCGCGATGCCGGATACTACTGCACCAACAACGCCAAGACAGATTACAACGCCCCCATCAACATGAAAGACACGTGGGACGAATCCAGCCGCCAGGCGCATTGGCGCAATCGTCCCGGGGGCAAACC
>Ga0078972_1006465_pt1 | contig 25408 bp, 26 predicted proteins | sample YelNatPaOPGAMG01_FD_67568 | JGI IMG/M metagenome (GOLD analysis project Ga0078972, IMG submission 67568) | Hot spring thermophilic microbial communities from Obsidian Pool, Yellowstone National Park, USA - OP-RAMG-01 (SPADES assembly) (version 2) | ecosystem: Environmental > Aquatic > Thermal...
ATAAATTGAGTTATTGCCATCGGTATAGCGTCAATAGCGTTTATAGCGTTTATGGCGTTCATTGAGTTTATTGTGTTTATTGCGTTATTTAAAAGGATGTTATTGGGTTACAAAAATAATTATTTCGCAACATCTGCATTATTTTATCCATAAATAGTTTCCCATGTGTACACAAATGATATTTACGTAACACGTCTTTATTATTTTTATGAGACTTAATAATTAATTGGGATATTTTTTAATTAAAGGTATATTGATTAAATTTTTAGAAAATGTTATAAAAAAAGAAGAATATAATGAGACTCAATCTCAAAAATAAGAATATATTAGGAAGATTATTAGAAAAGAAAGGAAGACGCCTAACAAAGCAAAGGAAAGCGATTATTCAGAAAGCCTTTTCATATAAAGGACATTTTGACCCAGAATCTTTATATATGGAAATGCGTAAGAAAGGCGTTGTTGCGTCTAGGGCATCAGTTTATAGAACTCTTAATTTATTATGTGAATTTGGTCTTGTTGAGAGGGTGCGTAAAGCTGAACATGGGACTATTTATGAGAGGAAATTAGGACGTTCACATCATGACCATATGGTATGTATTAGTTGCGGAAAAGTTATAGAATTTTATTCTGAAAAACTTGAAGAACTGCAAGAAGAGATTTGTAAGAGTCTCTTTTTTAAAGGAGAAAATCATACTCTTGAAATTAGAGGATATTGCAGGCAGTGTCAGAGGAAGCGAATTGTTATGAGAGGAGAAAGATAATATGGATAACGACATTGTACCCCTTAGTTTGTTGGGAGAAGGAGAAGAAGGTATAATACATTTGATTTCTGGTGGCCATAAAATGGTTAGTAGACTTGCTTCAATGGGCATTATTTCAGGCACTAAGATAAAGGTTGTTAGAAATATTGGTGGTCCATTAATAGTAACTATTAACGGCTCAAGAATAGCTATTGGTAGAGGACAAGCAAGAAAGATAGCTGTCAGGCGACTATTTGATAAAAGATAAATCATGAAATGATAAGTAAGGAAATAACAGTTGCTCTTGCAGGTCAACCAAATGTAGGTAAATCAACAGTATTCAATATTTTGACGGGTTTATCACAGCATGTTGGAAATTGGCCTGGAAAGACCATTGAGAAAAAGGAAGGTATTTATGTTGTTAATGGTAAGAGGCTTAAAATAGTAGATCTTCCTGGAACTTATAGCTTGACAGCTTACTCTGAAGAAGAAAAGATAGCAAGAGATTTTGTTATAAATGAGCGACCTGATGTCGTCGTCCTTATTATAAATGCGCCAGCGATAGAAAGAGGACTTTATCTCCTTTCAGAATTCCTTTTACTTAATGTACCCATCGTCGTTGCCCTTAACATGATAGATGTAGCAGATGATCAAGGGATTCATATAGATGTCAATTTGCTTCAAAGGTATCTAGGTATTCCTGTTGTCCCCATGATTGCTTCAAAAAATAAAGGCATTAAAGAATTAATCTCGGTTGTTCTTTCTCTTGTAGATGGTAGTGTAAGGTATTCGCCATCTTTGCCTAATATTTCTGAAGACCATAAAGACCTTTTTATAGAATTGTCAAGATCTCTAAATGGATATATTTCTCCTCCATATTTAAATAGATGGTTTATTACAAAGATAATGGAAGGGGATCCCGACGTTACTGATAAAATGAGTAAACGGCTACCACCTGATATTTGGAATAAGGTCAAGTCCCTTTTAAGAGAACATGAGGATTCTTTATTAGCCGTAGTCAAAGGTAGATATGACTGGATCGAAGGTGCAGTGCGTACAACTATATCTGAATTTAAGAGAGGACAGGTTCTTTTTACAGATAAATTAGACGACATCCTTACTCGTCCAATTTTTGGAATTCCAATTCTTTTTGGGATTCTTACTTTTGTCTTTATAATTACATATGGACTTGGATTACCAATTCAATATTTACTCGAGTCTTCAATGAGTTATGTAGCCGGATATATTGAACCTTTTATTAGTGAATCTTTCTGGTTGAGAGGCATTGTAATAGAAGGTTTGATTGGTGGTGCTGGTACTGTTTTAACCTTTCTTCCAATACTCTTCTTTTTTTTTCTGATTATGGCCTTTCTGGAAGATGTTGGTTACATGGCAAGGGCTACCTTTATAATGGATAGATTCATGCATTTAATAGGTCTTCATGGTAAAAGTTTTCTGCCTTTATGCATTGGATTTGGTTGTAATGTGCCGGCTGTTATGGGTTCAAGAATATTGGAATCAACAAAGTCAAAGATTCTAACAATTTTCCTAACACCTTTTATTCCTTGCACAGCGAAACTCGCTGTTGTAACACTTATTTCAGCAGCAATGTTTGGTAAAAAGGGTATAATTATATCTCTAATTTTAGTCATGGGTAATATTCTTCTTCTTGGTATCACTGGCACAATTATGAGTAGATTTATTATTAAGAGTCAGCATATGCCCTTCATAATGGAGCTTCCTTTTTATCATAAACCAAATTTTAGGACCATACTTGTTGTTGTGTGGATTAGAATAAAGGCTTTTCTGGAGAAAGCAGGAACTATTATTGTGTTACTTTCTATCATTCTCTGGCTTTTTTCACATATTCCAGGTGGAGATGTTGAGCGCAGTATTCTTGGCATGTTTGGAAAAGTTATTGAACCAATAGGTAAACCTATAGGGCTTGATTGGAGGATGATTGTTGCATTAATGGCAAGTATTGCTGCAAGAGAAAATTCAATAGCAGCCCTCGGTGTGCTTTACAACGTAAAGGCAGAGGGTATAAGGAATGTGCTTCCGCATGTTATGAGTTACGCATCAGCATTGTCTTTTCTTGTTATGTTGATGTTATTTGTACCTTGTGCTGCAACACTTGTGGTAATGAAGCAAGAGATGGGAGAATGGCGTTGGTTTTTAACATCGTTTATTTTTATGATATTTCTTTCATATTTGTCAGGTGCAATTGTATTTAGATGTGCATTGATTTTAGGTTTATAAATATTGTTTGTTATTTAGATGTTGATTGTTTTACGTTTATAAAATAAAATATTGTGGATTAGACATGAGTAATAAAGTTTCTGATAATAATTTTATTAAAAATGGAATGAAGAGTGACATGCCTTTATATACTATAAGTGTTGTATCTGAACTTCTTGGAACTACAAATCAGACATTGCGTTTATATGAGAAACATAATCTGATAAAACCTTATAGAAAAAATAAAAACAGACTGTATTCAGAAAATGATATTAAATGGTTATTTTGTATTAGAGAAATTATACATAATAAAAAAATAAGTATAGAAGGACTCAAGAAACTTTTAAATTATGCGCCTTGCTGGGAGATAAAGGATTGTCCAGAAGATAAACGTAGGGGATGCATGGCTTATAAATATAAGATAAAAGATTGCTGGGAAATAAAGAAAGCAAGCAGTAAAGATTTCAAAAGAGAAGAATGCAGTAGATGTATTTTTTATGTTAAAAGCAAAAAGAGTTGTAATTTCAGACTTGCTAATAAGTAAATTTATTATTTATTTTTAGTTTTAATTTATAAGATTTGTAAAATTTTAATTTATATCAAATATTAGTTGACATTTTTCGAAACGATGTGATAACTTTTTATCCCAGATATACTTTGGTTTTTTAATTACTTATTTTTTATAAAAATATAGGTATTTTTATAAAAAGGATATTGAAAGGGTTTAGTTATGAGTGATATATATTCTTGGGATTGGGATAATGGTAAGAAATTAGTGGCAGATATAAGCGAATGGGAGAAGAAATATATTGATATACGCGAATTAACCCCTTCCGAAGATGGTGAGGCGATTGCTGCTATAGTTCAACCTGAGAAGAGGAAATTTACAATTCAGGTAAACAATGATTTCTGGGGTGAGCTTTTCGAAAGGATGTATTCTCTCAAATTTAATCTCGAGAATTTGCCTATATGTCTTGCGTATAAAGATTATGAATGGTCAGTTGTGGTTGGTAAAGAGACATGGGAAGAAAAATTTGATATGGCTTGGAATTTAACCTTAAGTCCTGATACGAAAAGTATAGCATTAAATATAAGAACTGGGGAAATGACAAGCGGAGTATGTTTAAATGGAGTAACATGGGAAAATACTTTTCCAGAAGCAAGAGATCTTATAATGAGTCCTGACGGCAAAAGAACTGCTTCCCATGTTCAGATTAGACCAAGGAAAGAGCTCGATATTGAATGGTTGTATCAAAAGAATTATACAGTTGCTATAGATGGTCAGGCATGGGATAACTCTTTTCTTGTTATATGGGGATGTACTTTTAGTGATGACGGCTCTCATGTAGCAGCAGTGGCGATGACTGACATGTCCCAGTATTCGATTGTTGTCGATGGAGTATTGTGGAACAAGGTTTATGGTGCTTGTTGGGAACCCATTTTCAAACCAGGAACATATGATGTTATAGCTCCTGTACAAACTCCAAATGGGTGGACTTTGGCATCAAATGGTAATCCAATATGGGGATTTTTCACACAAGTATGGAGGCAGAGATTTAGCGTTGGTGGAGATAAACTTGCAGCGGTTGTTGCAACGGGCGTTGGAAATTGGACAGTTGCTGTAGATGGAAAACCTTGGAGAAATGTTTTTAACCAGATGGTTTTGACTCCTGTGTTTAGTCCAGATGGGCGGAAAGTTGCTGTAACTGTGAAACACAATAATAAGTATACTGTTGTTGTTGATAATGTGCCATGGAGTGAGAGTTTTGACCTTGTTTGGGATCCAATCTTTAGCCCGACAAGTGATAAGGTAGCTGTAAGAGCTGAAAAGAACGGTAAATATTTTGTAGTAGTAGATGGAAGGATTAGTAAAAAAGGATATGAGTGGTTATGGGATCCAAAATTTAGTCCAGATGGTTCAAAAATTCTCATTAGATATATCGATAATGGTAAGTACTATAGAGAAGTTTCTTATGTAGCTGATGTATAAACACTTTTTTGAGGTGTATAAAAATGGGATTTTTAGAAAGCACTGCTTTATATAATATGTTAAGGGGGCCTTTAGTTTGGTTAGCGTTTATTATTTTTATTGTAGGGAGTTTTTATAAAGTATATTCTTTAGTTAAACAAGCAAAAGGAGAGAAGGTTGTTTTACCATTTATTAATTTCAGGTCTTTTATTAGGTCAGTAATACATTGGTTGATCCCATTTGGTTCAAGAAGTTGGAGATTAAGGCCCGTTTTTACGATTATTACTTTTTCTTTTCATATATCTTTAGTTTTTACGCCAATATTTTTACTTGCTCACAATTTGCTTTGGTATGAATCATGGGGTATATCTTGGTGGACGTTTTCAGAGTCTCTTGCAGATATATTTACAATAATAGTTATTATAGGTTGTGTATTCTTAATTTTGAGAAGGATTTTTAGCCCTGTAGTTAATTTTGTAACATTTAAATCTGATATAGCTTTTATTCTTATATGTTTTTTTACTTTTTTATCAGGATTTTTAGCATATCATCAATGGCTTCTCCCATATAAGGCGATGTTAAATGTTCATATATTGTTTGGAGAAGTCATGTTAATAAGTATACCGTTTACAAGGTTGGCTCATATGTTTTATTTCTTTCTTACAAGGGCATGGATGGGATCTCAGTTTGCATTATGGGGTACTAAGGATTGGTAAAATAATTATTTAAATATAGAGGTGTAAATTTATGGCAACGAAGGTAAATGAAAAAGAAAAAGTGTTGAGCAGAGATTTTCCTAAATACGTTAGGGATATTATTAAAGACCCAGGACTTGATGAGACAGTTCAAAAACTTACCCCTGAAAAAATAGAAAAGGCCTATAACGCAGTATTTGGTAAACTATCCTCAAGGGTAAAGGCGATAATTGAGACATGCATGCATTGTGGGCTTTGTGCAGAGGCTTGTCAGTGGTATCTTTCGAACGATAAGGACCCAACTTATGCTCCAGTTGCGAAGATGAGGATGACTGCGTGGGAATTAATAAACAGAAAAGGCAAGGTTGACAAAGAGTTTGTAAAACAATGTGCAAGAATAGTTTTTACTGAATGCAATATATGCCATCGTTGCAGCATGTATTGTCCGTTTGGGCTTGATATTACATTTATTATTGGGCTTGTTAGAAGATTTTGTTTTCTTTTAGGCGTTGTTCCTCAAAGGATGATGGAAATGAATCAGGCTTTTATGGCGACTTTAAATCAAGTGTGGATGTCACAGAATGACTATATCGATGCATTATTATGGCGTGATGAAGAAGGTGCACCAGATTTGAAGGGATTCAAGATCCCAATTGACAAAGAAGGAGCAGAAATAGTATGGTTTCCTCTTGCAGCAGAACCTAAATCCGGTTTTTATCATATTGATAGGATTGCTAAGATAATGCATGTAGCTGGTGTGGATTGGACTATGTGTTCCAAAGAAGGATGGGATAGCAGTAATATGCCTATGTTTATAAGGGATTTTGTAACGATGCAAAGGATTGTAAAGGGGCTTTTTGAATCTGCTGCGAGGTTAAGAGCAAAAAGGATCGTCCTCACTGAGTGAGGGCATCCAAGATTTGCCACAAGTTTTGTGGCACCACCGATGTTAGGATATAAGGATTTACCTTATGAGGTTTTACAGCCTGGGGAATTTTACTATGAACTTTTAGTTACAGGTAGATTAAAGATTGATCCATCAAAGAAGATTAAAGAGACTGTTACGTTGCAAGATCCTTGTAATATTATAAGAAGAGCTGGAGCAGCTGAGAAGTTTAGGTATATTGTTAATCAAACGTGTGAAAACTTCGTAGAAATGTATCCTAACAAAGAGCATAACTTTTGTTGTAATGCAGGTGGAGGACTTGCAGTTTTAGCACAATGGACAGCACATAAAGCAAGAGGTAATAAAGTGAAAGCCGAGCAAATATTAAGAACAGGAGCAAAAATACTTATTGCTCCATGTCATAACTGCAACGTTGGTCTTAAGGATGTTATAAAATATTGGAACTTACCTGTTAAATTGATGTTTTTTGATGAATTGCTTGAAAAAACTATGCTAATTCCTGAGGAATTGAAAGCTTAATTAAGATGGAATATATACTATTAATGTGAAGGGAAGGGTTATGAAGAAAAAGATATTATATCTGTTTATTATTAGTCTTCTGCTCTTCGTTTTTATTACTTTAGGTGGTGTCTATTCAACAGAAGGACCTATTATCCAGAAAAAAGAAAAACCCGTAAAAGAACTTAAACCTGATAATAACATAAGTATATCACATGTAGAGGTTTTTGGTAAGTTACAGCGCCCACCTGTAATTTTTGACCACAAAAAGCATATCGATGCATTAATTAAAGAAGGCAAGAATGAGTGGGATACGTGTAAGGATTGCCATCCATATAAAGAAGATAAGAAACTGCTATTGTTTGATTTTCCAAAGGTTGTTAAAGGAAAAGACGCAGATGCATATATGAACTCATATCATGATGAGTGTATAGGGTGTCATAAGGAGAAATCCAAGGAAGACAGAAAATCAGGACCGGTTACATGTGGTGACTGTCATATGGAAAAGAATACATCTATAGTATTGAAATATCCTATTTTTGAGTTTGATTTTAAACTGCATAATGAACATGAGAAAAAATTAAAAGAGAAGGGATTTCAGGAATACTGTAACCTATGCCATCATGTATATAATGAGGAATTGGTTTATGAAAGAGGTAAAGAGTGGTCGTGTTATTACTGCCATGATTTAGAGAAAAAGGTTGGTCCTGTGCTCGAGAAGACTGTGCAAATCACGAGAGAAAACTTACTTAGCATCAAGAAAGTTGCACATACAAGATGCCTTAATTGCCATCTGTTATACACAAAAGAAGACAGAAAATTAATCTCAGATAAGGACAAAAAGTATCCACTTGATTGTAAAGGGTGTCATACTGGAAAGTATCTGACCTTAGCAGAACTTGAAAAAGTTGAAAGACCAGATAGTGGTCAACCTGAAAGGGCGTTCATAAATATAGAGAATGCAAAGATGAAGGGAGTTTCATTCAATCATAAAAATCACCAGCAAGATTCAAGAACTTGTAGAGGATGTCATCATGAGACTTTGGAAGCTTGTGATGAATGTCATACTCTTATTGGTAGTTTTAAGGGGAAGTGGGTAAATATTGCAAATGCTTATCATGAACCATTTTCTGAGAAAAGTTGCGCAGGATGTCATAATAAAGCCAAAAAAGATAAAAAGTGCGCAGGATGTCATAGCATAATTAAGCCAATAGATCTCGAATCGAAAGGTCCCAAGAAAGAGATGTGTGCCCGTTGTCACACTGACAAAAAAGAAGGTTTGTCTTTACCACCTCTTCTTTCAACGGCTGGCCTTGATAAAGAAAAGGTTAAAAAAGAGGTTGAAATAAGAGTCCTTGAAAGGGAATATGAACCCTCAAAGTTCCCACACTTGAAGATTATAGAAGAGTTTGTTAAAACTTCTAATGAGAGTGATTTGGGTAGATATTTCCATGCAAGGATTGAGACAATTTGTAATGGTTGTCATCATCAAAGCAGGGTGGAGGCAGAGTCTAAAAAAGATAGTCCACCATATTGTAGGAATTGCCATAGTATAGTTTATGACAGGCAGAATAGGAATAGGCCTAAGTTAATTGCAGCGTATCATAACCAATGCATAGGATGTCATAAAGATATGGAACTTCAAAAAGGGAGAAAATGTGAAGATTGTCACAAAGAAAAAGAGAAGCGGCAAAAATATCCATTAGAAGTACAAAGGGTTTATACAGATTAGAAAGGAGTTAAGATGTGGTATATATTTGAACAAATATTTACGCCAAAGGGTTATGAATATGCAATTGCTGTTTTAGCAATGTTTATATTTATTTTTTTCTACATTGTTCTAAATCAAGAAACAAAATATTAGGGCGGAGGCTATTGTATGAATAGGAGGGATTTTTTTAAGAAAAGTTTAGTTATAGCTGGTTCAACCTTAATAGGGTTGAACTCTAATGCCTTTGCTCAGAATATTGCGAATGAAAGAAATTATAAGTTATATGAGAAGATAAAAAATAGTATTCCTAAGGAACCTTATGGCATACTTGTTGACACCACGCGGTGTATAGGATGTAGAAGATGTGAATGGGCGTGTAATGAGTGGAATGGAAATCCAAATAAACCAATTTCTGAATTTGAGAAGTCTGCTGTAGGTAAAGATGATGTTTTTACAAAAATTAGAAGAATGCATGCAGGTAGCTTTACCGTTGTTAATAGATATTATTCTTCGAAGGATAAAAATCCGATTTATGTGAAGAGACAATGTATGCATTGTCTTGAACCTGGATGTTTGTCTTCTTGTTTTGTTGATGCCTATAGGAAAACTTCGGTAGGCCCAGTTATACACTTACCAAATGTATGCATAGGCTGCCGGTATTGTATGGTAGCTTGTCCTTTTGATGTGCTCGCATATGAATATTATGAACCTATTAATCCTCAGATTACTAAATGTACTATGTGTTTTGATAGGATTGTAAATGAAGGTGTTGTTCCAGCATGTGTTGAGATTTGTCCTGCAGAAGTAATGACATTTGGGAAGAGGAATGAAATTATAAGATTGGCCCATGAAAGGATAAATAACAATCCTGGTAAATATGTGAATTATGTTTATGGCGAGCATGAGGTGGGAGGGACGAGTTGGCTATATCTTTCATCTGTACCTTTTAATGAGATTGGTTTAAGGACGGATGTAGGAGAGACACCCATACCAAAGTTGAGTAAGGGTTATCTTTTGGCAGTTAAGATGTTTGAGATTGTAGGTGCTTGGCCGCTTGTTTTTGGCGCTTATTATGCAATATCTAAAGCACGAAGGAGAGGCCACTTAGAACACGAAACTCATCAAGAGAAGAAAGGAGAAGAACATGGCCAGAAGCACTAATTCTTGGTTTAGAGAAAAGATACTTCTTGGGATGACTCCAAAAGAGTTTATTATAAGTAATGCTACGCCTGGTAATTTTATAGCTATAGTTATTTTAGCATATGCAATTCCTGTAATGATTTATAGGCTCGTTTATGGTCTTGGTCCGTCTACTAACCTTTCTGACAATTATCCTTGGGGTTTTTGGATTGGATTTGATATCCTTGTAGGGATTGCTTTAGCTGCACCTGGTTTAACCCTTGGAACAGCTGTTCATCTATTTGGTATGAAAGAGTATCATCATTTTGTTCGTCCTGCTATACTTTCAAGTCTTCTTGGGTACATATTTGCAGTATTTGCATTGATGTTTGATTTAGGTAGGTATTATAGAATACCATACTTATTGGGTTATTCTTGGGGGTTTTCGTCCATCTTGTTTCTAATTGGTTGGCATTTCTTTTTATATATAAATATTTGTCTTATTGAATGGAGTCCAGCACTTTTTGAGTGGTTGAATTTACGTAAAGCTCGTGAATTTTTTACAAAACTCGCTATATGGGCAACTATTTTTGGTGTTATCATAGCAGGTGGTCATCAATCCGCATTGGGGGGGTTATTTTTACTTGTTCCGGGTAAATTACATCCTTTGTGGTATTCAGTGTTTTTACCTGTATTTTTCTTACTTTCAGCTATCTTTGCTGGGATTAGTATGGTCATATTTGAGAGCACAATAACTCATAAGGTATTCCGTAGGCAGCTAAAAGATTTTGATCAAGAAAGGTTTGATAGACAAACAATAGGCCTTGGAAAAGCAGCAGCTTCTGGTTTATTTATTTATTTTATTCTTAAGATATTTGACCTTGCACATTCGAATAATTGGGCGTATTTAAATACACCATATGGATATTGGTATTTAGTAGAGATTTTAGGTTTTGTATTGTTACCTGCTTTGCTATTTGTTCATGCTGCAAGGAAAGGCAAAGCTAAATTAGTCAGATTTACAGGGTTTTTAACAGTATTAGGAGTGATTTTAAATAGACTTAACGTATCCATAATTGCTTATAATTGGTATATACCATTTTCCCAGAAATATTACCCTGCATGGACAGAAATAGCTTTATCGGCTGGTGTTGTGACAATGCTTGTTCTTGCATATCGATTCATAGTAAATCGTATGGCTATAATGTATGACCATCCTGATTATGAATCTATCCATTAAGTTAGAATAATGGTTGTAGTTTTTATCATTACTACTAATAACCCAGAAAAGGTTTATAATGCTATGCGTCTTGCAAATGTTGCTGTTAGCAAGGGTGATGAGGTTAATGTTTTTATGCTTGGAGAGGCTGTGCTTTTTGAACAGATTAAAGACGAAAGATTTAATGTTATGGAGCAGATAAATCAATATAAAGGTAATATGTATGTTTGAGGTGTCTGTATGAAAGCTCACGGGCTGGAGAGCTCAAAAGTTTGCCCTATAGGTTATATGAATGACCTGTACGAATTAGTTAAGGAAGCGGATAAGGTTTTAACATTTTAGATTATTAAATAATATAGAATATTTCTAATTTTATATTTATCCTGCCTCAGCATTCCTCCGAATAACTTAACAATTATAGATTTTTAAATTTATTCATTATAGTTATAGGTTAAGTTAATATTATTGATATTAACTATTAGATTTATAAGTTAATTAAATTTATAATTCTTTATATATTTTTTAATATTTCAGGCATATGAAGGTAGATAATATATTTTTGAAAAAGTTATTTAAAACAATTCCTAATTTATTGGGTTCTAAATATACATACGATATTATAAGATTACTTTTCGGTACGGTTTTTATTTACGCTGGAGCTGTTAAGATAGTAAATCCAAAGGCTTTCGCAAATATTATTTCACAATATAATCTTGTTCCGGAAATATTATTGGCACCTGTTGCTATAATCCTTCCTTTGATTGAAATATTAGCGGGAATTGGACTTATCTTAAATGTCAGGGGTAGTTTGACGACTATATTGAGCCTATTGATTATGTTTGTTGTTATTTTGTGGTACGGCATAATTAAAGATTTAGACATAGATTGTGGATGTTTTTCTGCGGAAGAGATGAAGGGGATTAATAATTTAAGACAAGCATTTTATCGTGACATTATCATGATTATTGGTGTCTTTTATTTATATGCTTATAAGTATTTTAAGAATGATAGAGGGGTTTCCCCGAATAAAATATTTACAAAATTTAAGGAGGTTTTAGGATGATTCGTACGATTAGGTTTTTAAGCATTTTTATCGTTTTTATAATGTTTACTATTGTTTTTTCAGTGAATGGTTACGCTTTATTGGGTACAAAAGAGCTGGAGACGGAAGGCATTGCTATAAAATTTGCCAGAGAAGTTCAAAGGGGTGGTTATCAGATAATTTCAACTGAAGAGCTTAAGAAATGGATTGATGAAAAAAAGAGTATGTTAATAGTGGATACGATGCCATATGAGGATAGTTATAAGAAGGAACATGTTCCAGGAGCAGTTCAGTTCGAATTCCCTATACCAGAGCTTACGAGTATGGATGATAAAACAAAAGAGAAATTTGAAAAATTACTTGGCCCTGATAAGAATAGAACTATAGTATTTTATTGTGGTTTTGTAAAATGTACCCGTAGCCATAACGCAGCGATGTGGGCCGTTAAGCTTGGATACAAAAATGTATATAGACACCCTGGTGGTATAAAGGCTTGGAAAGAAGCTGACTATCCAATAGAAAAGGTTAAGTAATTATTTTTGAATTATAGGGCGAGATTTTTTAAGAAGAGTCTCGCCTTTTTTATATTTTATTTATGATTACAAGGCGTGATTTTTTTAAATACAATATTTAATATTTTTGGTTCTTCAGTATTATTAAATAATCCAACAGTTGCTAACTTATTATTAAGAGATGACAAGAGTTATCTTCCTACAAAGAATAAACCTATAAATGTCGATTTGAAACAAAAAGCTGTTTTTGTTTATACAGAGGTTAATACTAAAAGTTTATATAAACCAATACCCATTTGGGGGTTGTTTATAAGGATGGTAAGTTATCTGAGAAATCTATTTTAACATCTTATTGTAGTACAATAGAATTTTATGATGCATTAGTAGAAATAGGAGCAAAGTTAGGAAACAATCTTAGAGAAGATAGTTTTAATGAGTTTGTTAGAGTAAACCCTGAAATTTTACCAAATAAAGAAGATAGTAGAGTAATCTTAATATATAAATTAAAATTGACTTGAGATTAATTATTATTTCAGATTTAGTAATTTCCCTCGTTTTTAGTAAAAATATTCCTAATTAGTCTTATAAGCCTTTCCCAAGATAGCTTAGCTTTTCTTCTAATGTGTTTTGTTGTATTGTAAATTTAATATTGAAATGATTGGGAATTGTTAAGTGTAATGTCATATAATATGTTTATAAATTAAATTTTTATGATCTGTGTGTCAATATGGGTAGGATAGTTCAATGTGAGTTATGTCCTAATGGCTGTGTACTTGATGTAAATCAAAGAAGTCGTTGCAGGACAAGGATTAATAAAGAAGGGAAGCTTTATAGTCTTGTTTACGGGAAGCCATGTGCTGTTCATGTCGACCCAATTGAGAAAAAACCTTTTTTTCATTTTTTGCCCGGAACTACAGCATTTTCGATTGCTACCGCAGGTTGTGTACTAAGTTGCAAGTTTTGTCAGAACTGGCAAATATCACAGGCAAAACCTGAAGATACGGATACATATGACCTACCTCCAGAGAAGGTTGTTAAATATGCCCTTCAATATAAGAGTAAATCTATCGCATATACTTATACGGAGCCAACAGTATTTTATGAGTATATGTATGATACTGCAGTTTCCGCTAAAAATAATAATATTAAAAACACGATGCATTCCTGTGGTTATATAAACGAAAAGCCTTTAAAAAAACTTAGTAAATACTTAGATGCTGCTAATATTGATTTAAAAGGGTTTTCAGAAGAGTTCTATGAGAACACGTGTAAAGGTAGTCTTAAACCTGTACTTAATACTCTATCAATTTTAAAGCAAGAAAATGTATGGTTAGAGATAACAAATTTAATAATACCAACTTTAAATGATGATATAAAGATGATAAAGGATATGTGCGTGTGGATAAGAAAGAATCTTGGTGTTGATGTACCCTTACATTTTTCAAGATTCTTTCCTAATTATAAATTGTTAGAACTACCCCCAACTCCTCTTGAAACTCTTATGAAGGCGAGGAGAGTAGCTTTAGAAGAAGGTATTAGGTATGTTTATATAGGTAACATAAGAACCGAAGCTGAAAACACTTACTGTTACTCATGTAAAAAGATTATCATAGAAAGAGCTGGTTATTTTGTTAAACAAAATAATATTATAAATGGTAGTTGTAAGTTTTGTGGGACAAAGATCTCAGGATATTGGAGTTAATTAACATACTATGAGAAGAAGAAAATTTTTAAAAATGTTAATTAATATATTGTTTACTTTGCCATGTTTTATTAAAATGCCTTTTTTTCTGCACAACAATAGAGGGGCTGAGTATAAAGAAGCGATGTTTTGGAAAAGATTAAATTAAAAGTGTTATTTATGAATATAATTGGATTATTATTACTTATTTTATTCTCTATGATTCATTTGAGTTGTTCGGCACAAGAAAAGGAGATCGAACCAAACGTTGCTGGTTCTTTTTATCCTTCAGATGAAAAAGAACTAAAGGAGATGATAGAAGGTTTTTTAGAAAAGGCAAAGGACATTAAACGGGAAGGTAGACCCATAGCATTAATATCACCTCATGCAGGCTATATTTATTCAGGTGGCGTTGCCGGATATGGTTATAGTGCAATTAAAGGTTTTGATTACAAGAATATAATAATAATAGGTCCTTCACATAAGGTAGCTTTTAAGGGTGCATCTGTATATGTTAAGGGAGTTTTTAAAACACCGTTGGGACCTGTGAAGGTAAATGAAGCTTTAGCAAGCAAAATAATAGACGAGCCATCGAATATCAAATTTATTCCTGAAGTCTTTGAAAAGGAACATTCTATTGAGGTACAATTACCATTTTTACAGAGTGTTTTAAAGGATTTTACCATTGTACCAATTGTGATTGGTTCGATGGATGCGAAAACATTTGATAGATTGGCCTCAAATATATTCAGCATCGTTGATGAAAGGACACTTATAATAGCAAGCTCTGACCTTTCACATTATCATGAGTATGATGTGGCAAGAAGCATGGATAGTAATGTAATAGATGCAATAGAAAGATTATCTATACATGATTTAGAAAATCTATATAGTTCAAGAAAAGGAGAACTTTGTGGTTATTTACCTGTTCTTGTAACTATTGAAGTCTCAAGGATGCTGGGGGCAAATGTTGGAAGATTGTATAAATATGAAAATTCAGGTGATGTTATTGGTCTTAAGGATAAAGTTGTTGGATATGCATCTATGGGTTTATATAAGATCCCATTTACTAATGATGATAAAAATACATTACTTTCTATTGCAAAGAGTGCTATAAGAGAGTTTGTGATAAACAAAAAAAGGATTGATATTGATGTCAAAAATCCTGTACTTAAATCTGATGGTGCGGTTTTTGTAACCATAAAAAAGGATGGTTTATTAAGGGGATGTATTGGCCATGTCAGACCTGTAATGCCACTTTATCAATCAGTAATATCTAATGCAATTTCTGCTTGTTCTTCAGATCCAAGATTCGAACCAGTAAAATCTGAAGAGCTTAATGATATTAGTATTGAAATCTCTATTCTTTCACCTTTAAAAAAGGTCAGGGATATAAATGAGATAGAAGTTGGAAGGCATGGACTCGTTATTAGAAAAGGCTTTTATAGTGGTTTATTATTACCTCAAGTAGCTACTGAGTATGGATGGGATAGAGAAAAGTTTTTGAAACAAGTCTCTTTAAAAGCTGGATTATATGAAGATGCATGGAAAGATTCAGATATTTATATCTTTACTGCTGATATTATTAAATGATGGTTACTCACTCTATTAACAGTTTATCAACATCGATTTCACTGTAAAAATCCTTTAAAATTAATAAATTCAGTCTTTCAAATCTTTTTTCTTGACATATACAACATATTGTGGTTTAATTATTTAGAAATTATTAATTAATACAATTTATGGTATTATAATAACTCATAAAATGGATATATGAAAGGGGGATTTATGGAGAAGATAGGAGAAATCAAATTAACTAAGAATGCTTTGAGGGTGCTTGAAAAAAGGTATTTAAAAAAAGATGAAGATGGTAAAGTAATTGAATCTCCGGAAGATTTATTTAGAAGGGTAGCAAAATCAATAGCCGAAGCTGATAGGTTATACAATAAATCTGAAACGGAGATTGAAAATACAGTTGAAGAATTTTATAAGATGTTGACCTCATTAGAATTTTTACCAAATAGTCCTACGCTAATGAATGCAGGTAGACGGCTTGGGCAATTGAGTGCTTGTTTTGTTTTACCTGTTGATGATTCTATGGAGTCTATATTTGATGCCGTAAAGCATACAGCAATAATTCATAAATCTGGTGGTGGAACAGGCTTTAGTTTTTCAAGATTAAGGCCAAAAGGTGATATAGTTGGTTCAACAAAAGGGGTTTCATCGGGACCAGTATCTTTTATGACGGTTTTCGATACAGCAACAGAGGCTGTAAAACAGGGTGGTACAAGAAGGGGGGCTAATATGGGGATTTTGCGGGTTGATCATCCTGATATTGAAAGTTTTATAAGATGTAAAGATGATAACAAACAGTTTAATAATTTTAATATTTCTGTTGCACTGACCGATGAATTCATGAAAGCGGTCGAAGAAGATTCTATGTATAACTTAATTAATCCAAGAACAAAGAAGGTCACAAAAACTGTAAAAGCTCGAGAGATATTCAAATTAATAATTGATCACGCATGGAAGAATGGAGAGCCAGGCATTGTTTTTATTGACAGGGTTAATGCATCGAATCCAACACCCCACATAGGTGCGATTGAATCAACAAATCCTTGTGGAGAGCAACCTTTGCTACCATACGAATCGTGTAATTTGGGATCTATTAACCTTGCAAAGATGGTGCGAGAAGCTCAATCTGGAGATGAATTAAATAGGGCTTATGAGGTGGATTGGGATAAGCTTCAACAGACTGTTTGGAAGTCAGTGCATTTTCTTGATAATGTTATAGACGTAAACAAGTATCCTTTACAAATCATAGAGAAGATGACAAAGGCTAACAGGAAGATAGGACTTGGGGTTATGGGGTGGGCTGATATGTTAGTTCAATTGGGTATTCCTTATAACTCTGATAAGGCTGTAAGGCTTGCAGAGGAGGTTATGGAATTTATACAGAGAGAAGCAAAATATGCTTCTGCAAAACTTGCGGAAGAAAGAGGTGTTTTCCCTAATTATAAAGGTAGCATTTATGATGGAAAAATCAGATTAAGAAATGCAACAGTTACTACTATAGCACCTACAGGAACGCTCTCAATTATTGCAGGATGTTCCTCTGGGATAGAACCTTTGTTTGCCATTTCTTATATAAGGACGGTTATGGAAGGGACAAAGCTTATTGAAACAAATCCATATTTTGAAAAAATAATAAAAGAGAAAGGTCTGTGGTCGAGGGACTTGATGGAAAGGATTGCAGAGAAAGGAAGTATAAGGGAATTCAAAGAGATACCTGAAGATATAAGAAGGGTTTTTGTTACAGCTCACGATATAACGCCATTTGACCATATAAGGATGCAGGCTGCATTTCAAAGGCATGTTGATAATGCAGTGTCTAAAACTGTCAATTTTCCAAATGATGCTAAACCAGAAGATGTCGAACAGGTATATATGCTTGCATACAAGCTTGGTTGTAAGGGCGTTACGGTTTATAGAGATGGTTCGAGAGAAGGTCAGGTTTTAACTAAGGGTAATAAGGAAGAGAAACAGGCAGTAACTAAGATTGTACCGAGAAAAAGGCCTGAGGTGATAAAAGGGTCTACAAGATTGATGAAGACTGGTTGTGGCAATCTGTACGTTACCATCAATGAAGATGAGGAAGGACATCTTTTTGAGTTGTTCACATCGATGGGTAAGGCTGGTGGTTGTGCTGCAAGCCAATCTGAAGCGATAGGTAGGTTGGTTTCGCTTGCATTCAGGTCAAATATTGAACCTGCTGAGGTTATAAAGCAATTGAAAGGGATTTCATGCCATTCACCTGCTTGGTATGATGGTGGAAAGATACTTTCTTGCTCCGATGCCATAGCAAAAGCTCTTGAAATGTATAAATTAAAAGGGAAGAAGGATAACGGAGATATGCAAAAGGTTGTTATGATGATAGGTGCTTGTCCAGAGTGTGGTGGTATGGTAGAACATGAGGGAGGGTGTCTTGTTTGTCACAGCTGTGGCTATACTAAATGCGGGTAATGTTTTCTGCTTATATCTCGATGATTTGCTGTATATGTGTGAATATTATAAATCCTTTGACCTTTTTAGATAATATCTTGTTTGCAGCTTTTTTGTAAATATCTATCTGGAATCTATATTTATTTATCAGTTCACCTAATTCAGATTCTTTGACAGGGAAGGTTTTGTAATCGTAAACATGAGCGATCTCGTTTTTTATTATAATCCTATCAATTCTACCATTGTATACAAATTTTCCTTGTTGTAATACGAATGGTAATTCAGCAAAAGAATTTGGTTGTGGAAAGATAATATTTTCAAGTATCCCAGAGGATTCAAGCTTATTTATGTCATCTATTATTATTTTTGAGTAATTCTCTAAATCTTTATATGGTGGAAATGAGTTTCTTAAAAGTATATATGACCTCCTCTCAATGTCTGTTTTTTTAATTATTCCTTTTGAAAGCTCTTCAAATAAAGTATGAAATATTATACCAAGGTTAACCCAATCTTCACCATGTTTGGACCAAACATCAAGATCTTCTGTAACATCTTTCCAAATTAATGAGGGTTCATATTTGATTGGCTCTACGAAATAGTGGGAAAGTATAACATTATCTGATGTTTCATCGTAGTATATATTTTTTGAATCAATTTTATTAAATTGTTCATTGACTTCTTTCTCTCCGATTATTTTAAGGGTTGAGAGATTATCGATGTTATCAAAGATGTACTTGAGTCTACCTTTGTATTTCTTATTTTTGGGGATTGCAGTCATAAAGAGGTAATCTTGAGCTCTTGTGACTGCAACATAAAAAAGTCTTTTTTCCTCTTCTTTCTCCTTTTCGCGTCTTGTTAAGAATTGTTTTATATTTTTTCTATTTGAGCTATCATTTTCATAAATGAAAATAATATTATCGTTTTCTTCATCTATAAGTATTGGAGAACTTTTTATGTTACTTTCTTCATCGATTGAGGGGAGAAATACAATTGGAAATTGAAGTCCTTTTGCGGAATGGACTGTCAGGATTCTTATTGCATTTGTTCCCTCTAAATTTATATTCGCTTTTGATTCGTCTGCAGATTTTGTCATGAGTAGTTTTTCACGTATTTCAATATTTGATAAACCTTTCGATTCGTAACCTTCTATTATAGTTATGAATTTTTTAATATTTGCTAATCTTTGTCTTTCGTGAAAATATCTCCATCCTTCTGTAATTGTTAGGAACTTTTCAAGTTTGATGCTTAATGGCATAAATTTTGTCTCTTCAATAAAAGATGTGATTATATCATAGATATTTTGCAAATGTTTGTTACTCGAATCGCGTAATATTTCTATGAGATGTTTATCTTTGACGATGATGTTGAGTATTACTTTATAGTCAACTTTAAATAGTGGTGATCTTAGAAGACAGAATAAGCTATAATCATCTAAAGGATTTGTTATAAATAGGATGATATCTCTCAAGATAGCAACTTCGGGCTCGTTATAAAATCCTATTCCTTTTATAATTACGAAAGGAATATTAAATCTTCTAAAAACATCTTCAAGAATAGATAAATGAGTCCTTCTATTAATTAATATTGCTATATCTTTGAAAGAACAAGGCCTTCTATCCTCTCCGTCAAATATTAATGCTTTCCCAATAAGTGTTAGTATCCTTTTTGCAATAATTGTTGCTTCCTTTTCTCTATTCTCTTTTGTTTTATCATTCCCTTCAAGAAGTATTAACTCTACATGCCCTTCACCTTTTCTTATTGGCTCAAATGGGGTATATTTAGTTTGCCAAGTTTCAAGAGGATATTGATACATTATCCTCGAAAATAGCTCATTAGTGAATTGTATTATCTCTGGTAAACTTCTATAGTTTTCTTTTACTTCCTCAAAGTGAAATTGTTCACCAAACCATTCTGATAATTTATCTTTAGCTGTTTTGAATAAACTGACATTAGCACCTCTAAAAAGGTATATTGATTGTTTTTCATCCCCGACCAAAAAGATTGTAGGCTTTTTACCTAATTCACTTTTAGCCCCAAACCCAGATCTCCATTCTTCCGTCAGCTTGTATATTATCTTCCATTGTATAGAACTTGTATCCTGAATTTCATCGATAAGTATATGATCGGTATGTTCATCGAATGAATATAATATATTTTGCCATTCGGGATTTTTAGAAAGGGCTTTATATGCTAACAATTCAATATCAGAAAAATCTAATAGACCTCTCTCTTTCTTCTTTTTGTTATAACGTTCAAGGCATATTTTAGATAGCTCGATTATATTATTTGTTTTTTGATCTATTGTATAGTATCCATTATCTATAAAAAGGTCAAATAATGGTCTTTTTTTATAAACTTCTTCCAGTATTTTGAATATAACATCCCAACCTTTTAGACCATATTCTGTGATAACATCGAAAAATAGATTAGGTTTATCTTTTTCTTCCATAAGACATTCATAAACGCTTTCATTCCATAACAAATAAGCAGTAAATTCATCCATTACATCTGTAGAAGGATCAAGGTTAAGTTCGAAGGTAAACCTTTTTAAAAGTTTTAAACAAAAAGAATGTATCGTTGATATTCTCATTAAAGGCAGTTGTTCAATTACTTTTATGAATAGGCTTGGTTCTTCTTTTTTTAATATTGTGAGGATTCTTTCTTTCATCTCTGCAGCAGCTTTTTCGGTAAATGTTATAGCAAGTATCCTTTTAATATCATTCCCAGAACGCAATAGGCTTATATATCTCATCGCCAGTTTCTCAGTTTTGCCTGAACCAGCAGGTGATGAGATTAATATATTTTTAGTCGTATCAAGATACTTGCTCATTGTAGTAAATTATTTTTTGTATATGTGGACAATATGGAGATTCACTGCAATATTTACAAGAGTTCTCATTTAATGGTTTCGCATAAAAAACGCCATTACGCATGTTCATAACTGTTTCTTTAAGAAAATCAATACTACTATTTATATAGTCTTCGATTGTTACATTATCTTTAATGTTTCTTTTATTAGGAAGCCATGTTAATTTGAGATCTTTTAGCGAATATATCCCAACCCTTTCAATATCGTATCCATATTGTTTTAATAATGCGGCATATAGAAAAAGTTGGAGATTTTTTCCTGACTTGATGGTTTGAATTCCACTTAGGTCATAACTGCCAGTTTTATAGTCTATGATTGAAAGTGTTCTATTGTTTTTGTTATGGACTTCACCTTCAAAATTACTTTTTACATCTATCCTGTCTATCTCTCCGACAAGTTTTATACCTTGAACCAATTCACCTTTAACTTTTTTTTCTCCCATTGCGAATATGTATCCATCTTTTTTTATTGCTTCTTCAATCTCATAAATTTGATCAATGATTTTAAGAAATGCATTTGTGATTACACTTTTCCAATATTCATTAATATCCTCGTTATTTAATATAACCTTTGATTTTTCTAAGAAGATGTTCTTTAGTTCTTCTTTTGAAGAAAATGGTTTTGACAATATCAATTCCATTATTTTATGCGAAAGTCTGCCTAAGAGTAATTTTTCTATTCTATACTCTATTAAGTCTAATGGAATAAGGTTTAGTACCTTTTCTAAAAAGAATCTTCTCGGGCAAAATCTATAATTGTCAATGTCTGTTACTTTGATATATTTGTCTGGAGAGAACATCTTCTTGACTATGTTAGAACCTGAAATACTTATTTCTTTTAGATAATTAGAAAAAGGTTCTTTACCTTTATATATGAGTTCTTCTTCTTTTGAAAAAATCCCTCTAATTTGGAGTTTAGTATCAGTTTTCCAAGGTACAAAGGGTGAAGGTAACAATATTTTATCATCTTCTGTTGTAGGGTAAGAAATTATTACATTTTTTGAAGACTTTGTAATTCGATCGAATATGAATTTTTGAATCTTTAATGACTTGTTAATATCTGGTAATTTCAAATAAGATTTGATGTTTTCAGGTAACAGATAGTCTATTTCAGGTTTGATTGGGAAGTCTCCTTCGATAAGACCAGCGAAGTAAATGTAGTCCGGTGATAGATATTGACAATCAAATATACTAATTATTTGTACACCTGTGGTCTCAGGCTCGAAATAAGAAGAGTTTAGAGATATTTTTAATATGTCAGTGAAGTCGCGAAGGGTTATGCGTGAAAAGTTTTTTGAATATTCTTTAAAGATATCTAATAAAGAGATATCATTTAGAATTTCATATATTTTTTGTTTTGCGTCGGTTTTCTTGTTAAAGGGGTCATAAAAATCTAATGTATTGATGATATGAATCAATTTTTCTGAGAAATTAGAAAAACTTGAGCAATCTTTTATTTCTTCAAGTGGTTCTATTATCTTAAATAACCATCTTAATTTTGAACTAATATCTTCTAAGATCTTATTATCTTTACACCTAATGTTTTCAAATAAAAATTCTTCTAAACCAGGTAATTTGATTAAATTAAGCCAATCATCTTTCCCTTTTAATGGTGTATATAAACTGATGAAAGGTATATATTTTTTAAATACATCAGGTAATTTTTTGAAATACTCAGACATCAGAAAACTTGAGAAGGTCAATCGAGGATAATCTTCAATTATTGATTCGAGAAAGTTTATTAAATCTGTATATGGTTTGATTTTGCCTATGGGTTTTGGATTTTTAAAAACAAAGGGAATACCGAATTTATCAAATATTCTATGTATGGTATCATAATATTTATAGTAATTCGGTAGTGTAATTATTATGTTATTTAAATCTATTGATGTATTATACATAAAGTGATACTTTATGTTTTTAGCGATGCCTTCTACTTCTTCTTCCACATCACGAAATGAGTAAACAATACAATCTTCATTAAGGATATTCCTTTCGATGAATTGTTCTTCAAATTCAAAGTTATTTTTTAAATATTGTATATAATCATTTAAGATATCATGATAAATATTAGAGTAGGGTATTATAATTATTGAATTTTCAGAATTTGTGACGATTTTTTTGAATAATTCTTTTTCATTATGTTTCAGCTCATAAAAACCATCAAATATAGATGTATTGATTTTCCTTTTATTATTAAAGAAAGTGCAGGAAATAGAGAGTGCATCATAAATGTCGATTAGGTTATATTGACTTAATATTTTTTGATATTCCTCAAATAATAAAATCGCTTCATCTATTCTCTTTTTAATATCATCTGATATTCCAAGTTTGTTAAAGGCAGATTCAAAAATCTCTTTAATGTTATTGTTATAATAATCGAAATTCGTTTTTATAGTATCTATAAAATTTGATAGTATCAAACCCGAACCAATTCCTTTTCCTTGAATAGTTGAGATTATAGCTTTAGAACAAGTATTTGATATTATCTTTTTATCAGAAAATGTTTCACATAATCTTTTTGCAAACTGTGATAAAGTTGACATTTGAGGTGGGATGTAGGCTCTACTGTCTACCAAAGAGTGGAAGATTTTTTTAGCCTCTTCAATTTTGGCTGTTGACGGAGCTATATATAAAATATGAGAAAAGTCGATGCCTTCAGAATTATTGATAATATCTTTGAATATATCTCTTGTAATATTATTTAAATTAACCGGTGTGTAATATAGTTTAAGTGTCATAAATATAATATTATATACATCAAAAAGATATAAAATAAAATAAACAATGTTTTATAATCTTTGATAATATCAGTAATTATTTAGCTATTATCAAGATGGATTAAAAGTAATATTACAATAAGTTAAAGTTACACTTGCAATTTAATTAATTTCTTATTAAATTATATGAGCTAATCTGAAATTGAGGAGAATTTATAGTGATTATAGGTAAACCATTATTTTCTTCTAAACAAATACAAATTAGGGTTAGAGAGTTGGCAGAACAAATTTCAAAAGATTATGATGGAAAGGATTTATTGGCAGTAGGAATATTGAAGGGTGCTTTCATGTTTTTTTCAGATATTATAAGATTGATAAAGATACCTTTAACTATTGATTTTATCATAGCTTCAAGCTATGTAAAAACTGAAACCACAGGTGAAGTAAAGATATATTATGATATAAGAGAGGAGATTGAGAACAAAGATGTACTTTTATTTGAAGATATTGTTGATACAGGAATAACCTTGAATAAGATAAAGGAAAGAATTAATGCAAAGAGACCTAAGACATTGAAGGTTTGTACTTTTCTTGATAAAAAGGGAAGAAGGATAGTTGATGTACCACTTGATTATGTTGGTTTTAGGATACCAAACGAATATGTTGTTGGATATGGACTTGATTATGAGAATAAGTTCCGTAATCTTCCATATATTTCTATATTCAAGAAGAGAACATAATACTTATGTATGAGTTGATGATAGAAACGCATTTCTCAGCAGCACATCAGTTGAGAGGATATGGGGGTGACTGTGAGAAGCTTCATGGTCACAACTGGAAAGTTCAGGTACACGTTATTGCTGAAAGTCTTAATGAACTTGATATTGCAATAGATTTTCATGAACTTAAGGAGATAACAAATGAGATAATTGCACCTCTTGACCATAGTTTCTTAAATGATATATTTCCATTTACTGAAAAGAATCCATCATCGGAAAACTTAGCAAAATGGATATATGATTCCTTGAAGAAAAGGATAAATTATGAAAACTTACATGTTTCAGCTGTAACGGTCTGGGAATCAGAAACTTCATCTGCTACTTATTTTGAAGAATAAATAATGAATATTTTTATTTAATTAACATATAATAAATATTATAATAAATATATAATATGAAAATAAGAATAGTAGTTGGGTGTTATAATTATATAATAGGAGATAGTTTAAAATATATATTGAAGGAAGAGAAGAATATAAATGTCTTGGGAATATTTAATGAATCAAATGACATTGTTGAGGTTTCGAAACTTGAGCCTGATTTAATAATTACTGACTATAAGTTATTTAAAGAATTTCCAGAACGCTTTATGGATAATAATAGAACGAGCATGCTTGTAATAGGGGATAGTACAATGCCTGATGATATAGAGAATAAGATACCAGAACTTGTAGCAATGGGAGTTCACGGAATATTATCAAAAGAGAC
>Ga0078972_1007122_pt1 | contig 25403 bp, 17 predicted proteins | sample YelNatPaOPGAMG01_FD_67568 | JGI IMG/M metagenome (GOLD analysis project Ga0078972, IMG submission 67568) | Hot spring thermophilic microbial communities from Obsidian Pool, Yellowstone National Park, USA - OP-RAMG-01 (SPADES assembly) (version 2) | ecosystem: Environmental > Aquatic > Thermal...
TAAAGATGCAGGTGAGGTTGAAAATGTTTGCCAGTCTCCTAAATTGCTCTGGTTGTCAGATGCTCTTATGCTATAATTTATATCTGTTCCTGCTGGCTTGTCATAATTCCATATTGCATTATTCCAGTATTTAGTAACATTAACATCCTTTATTGCTGATAGATAATATCCCGCTATCTTGTAACCAGAAGTTCCGTAAATCTCAACCTCACCAATTGCAAATCCACATCCAGCTTGACCTGTTGCCTCTATTCTTAATTTATCTGTTGTTGGATTAGATGTTGCAGTTGCATTGCACCATGTTTCAGGACTTGCAGATGAGCAATTCAGTCCATCTACATATTCCCAAGAACTTGTTGAATAATCATAATATGTTATGTTCCACTGATTCATATAACAATTCCAGCACGGCAAATTACCTGAATATTTTGGATATATGTTAACTTTTGATATTGTGTAATTTTGTGCTAATGTTATCTCATATGTAACCTTTCCATCATAATTATAATCATATAAATCAGCACCCGTTGCAGTATCATTATCAGTTCCCTTATCAGAGCCACATGTATAGGATTGACAACCCCAAGGACATCCGTTATGATAAACATCATTTGCATCAGCATTGCTTAATGTTCTACCATCTGCCAAATCATTTCCTCCTTCACCACCAGAAAGAGTTATGTTTGAGCTTATTGTTACATTTTCTCCTGTTCCCGAAAATGCAGGCTCAGTTATTTCTGATAAATCATCACTATCATATGCAGATATTATTGATGGCTTGGCATTCTGGATTGTCAAATATCTCAAATCAGTTTGATTGCTATTTCCTGCTTTATCTTTAGCAAATCCTTGATAAGTATAGGTTCCTCTTGACAAGTTTGATTGATTTGTTATGAATTGCCATTTATCAGCATCATATTTCCACAAATTGCTTACATAATGCTGTCTTATTTCATCTTCTGATAAACTTCTTCCATAGATGCGGACTTCATCAATTGCACCGTTGAAATAACCATAACTCATTCCTCCAATTGTTTGTAATGATGGATGAACTATTTTAGTGCTTTGAAGTCCTGTCCTGACCAAATTTCCATTAACATAAAGTTTAGGTTGATTATTTACATACACCACAACTGCATGTGTCCATCCTGTTAAATTTCCTTGCCAGACCAGTAGTGCTGGAACATAACCATCAGCATGCTCATAAACACTTATTCCATTAGTTCCTGCTGAAATTCCTGCTCCTGCATGACCAGAACCAGCTGAATAACTTGCCTCCCAAGTAGGCTGTATTACATATCTCTGACCAGATGTTCCACTTGTTCCAGAAGTTGATTCTGTATCAATTTCATGTGTGCTTAACGGATATATCCATACTTCCATAGTAAAATTAGAATAAAAGTTTCGGCAATTCCATAAATTATTAAGATTAACAATATCATCCACCCCATCAAATTGCAAGGCAGAACCATATTTCCCACTTGAATTCCAAACAGCTCCTGAAATTGTTCCATTATTTCCATATTTTGAAACATCAACAGCATAAGTATCATTCTCACCAATAGCAGAAACATTATCAAAATTCATCATAAGCACAAGGCTATCATCATAAAAGCTATAATTTGTTCCATTCCAGTTAAATTTGAATTCTGCTAAATTCTGCTCTGTTATGCTTATGTTTATCTGGACTGACTTGTTTTCCGTTGCTGTGTTGTTTGCAGGGGTTGGTTCAACAAACTGGATTTGTGGTATAACTGTGTCAAGAATGATTGTTCTGTTGCTGTCAAAATCCTCTAAGCCATAGATGTCAACAGCCTTGCAGTTCCATTTAAAGCTATCATCATAAGGCAGGTTGTAATTCCAACTTGTCTGATTAGATGTTCCGCTAAGCTGGGTTGTGCTTTCATAAATCTTGCTTCCTGTGCTGTTCCATATGTAGAGAGTTAAATTGCTCAATCCTAAATCATCTGTCGCGTTGCATGTGAAAGTTTGTGCTGATTGATTTGTTATTGTGTTATTTGCAGGGCTTACTAAATTTGCAACAGGATAATTATTAACATAAAAGTTATCTCCTGCAACTGCATCTGAGCATAAACCTTTATCATCGCAAACCTGTGCATAATAAGTGTTGTTGAATGGGTCTGTTGAATTTGCTGTGTAGTTGCAGGTTTGAGGGTTTGATGATGAGAGGGATGTGTTGCAATATAATATTGGACTTAGGTATCCCTTTTTAACGCTATCACAGCTTTGTGGTTGACTCATTGTATTATTTATGCAATTAGTATAATTAACCTGAGATAAATTATAATTAGTATAGTTAACATCTTCTTTTACATAAAGAGCAATTTCTGAAAGTGCAACATAACAGCTACCACAACAAGGTCCCACCCAAATTTTCCAGTATCTTGCAACTGTTGGAGATATTTCAAAATAATAAGTTGATATTTTCCCATCCCCTCCTGTTAAATTTAAGTATGAATTTCCGTTCTCTTCTGTAATATTATACCAATTAGAATTGTCATTACTATAATACAAAGTAAAAGAGCCGGGCACCTGATTATCTGGGTCCCATATTTGAGCAGCACTTATATTCATAGGACTTCCTAAATCTATTATTAAATAATCACCATTACTACAACAGCCATGCCAATAATCACCACCAGGCCCCGCTATTCCATCAACTGCATAAGAAGGTTCAAAAACATAATATCCCTGAGAATAAGAACAAGAGGCAGTCGCACTTTTGCCCTGAGCCACATTTCTCATAACATGTGATAAACTATAAGAATACAGCCTAACCTGACTTGAATCAACATCAGTCCAATTTGCCCAGAATGAAACATTATTTCCAACATTTGTTGGATTTGTTGCATCAGAGTTATCCCAAACTGCTGTTATGTTCGGCTTGCTGTTGTAATCAACTGTGAATGTCCTGAGCTCGCTTGAATTGCTTAAACCTGCTCCATTAGTGCATTTAACATACCATTCATAGCTTCCATCTTCTAAGTGAACAGAAAATGTTTGGTTCGTGTTTTTTGTTATGCTTGTTGATGTTTGGTTTAGTGTGCCATTTATGTATAGAGAGCAGTTCTTTACTAAACCATCATCGCTAACATTATAAACAAGAGTTATGTTGTTTGGCTCGTTAACCTGGACTGTTGAGCCATTTGCAGGATAAACTAAATTAACTATAGGCGGAGTTGTGTCTGTGTGATATGTTATTAATAAAACTGGCTTGCCTGATGTAGCTTCAGATGTGTTGAAATGAGCATTATAATCGTGAATTCCACTATCTCGCAAGCCAACTGCAAACCACGAGCGATGGGAATCAATATCATCTTTTGCATTTGTTATGTTATATTGATATTCTCCTCGTGTGTTCCAATTTGCAGAAATGTATGCTGGATTGTTATAAATCTCATTTTTTAGATTTGAGTTGTTGCATGAATTATCTGTTCCGTAATAAACACTTGGCTGATTGTTGAATTTCTTTATTGCACCATTGCTATCATAATTATCATTGTCAACAACTGTCAAATTTAAGTAAACCTCATCAATCACAGCATAATCAGGCAAGGATGATAAATTAAATTCAACAAATGCCCATGCAGGATATTCATTATACCAATACTCTCCTGCCTGCATTGTTGTTGATGTTGTGTCTCTGCTACACCAACACCATTCTTCACAACAATAATCATTACCACAATCTAAACCTGTAACATAGCCATCATAGGATGGTAAAAAGGTATTAATGTTAAACCCAACCTGCTCAGTATCATTTATATTTCCTGCACTATCATTGCACCAGAATTTTGCAATATAGCTGCCACCATTAAGTTGTGTTATGTTATAGAAATATGTTGAGTTTAAGGCAGTCATGCTTATATTTGTTTGCCAGTTATCAATTGAATATTTGCAGAAAGATAGAGCCTCATTACTGCTAATATTAAAGCTGATTATGTTTGTGCTGTAGGTTTGGTTAAGAGGGCTGATTATTGTGAGCTGAGGAGCAATTGTGTCAATTGTGAATGTTACTGAACTTGAATTAATATTTCCAGCACTATCATTTGCATATGCTATAATTGTATGGCTTCCCTCATTCCACTCTCTATAAACAGGCCCAGCATAACTTTCATTTTGTCCAGAAGCATTAGTAAACCAAACATAATTGCCATTACTGCTTATGTTAACAAGAATAGTTCTGTTATTATAGGTTTTGTTTTGAGGGCTGATTATTGTTAAGGTTGGAGGAATGGTGTCAATACTAAATGTTACTGAGGTTGAATTAATATTTCCAGCACTATCATTTACATATGCTATAATTGTATGACTTCCTTCGCTAAATAAATATGTTGTTTCTCCTGTATAAGTTAGATTAGCAGTTCCATTATTCCACCACACATAAACAGCATCAGATGAATTTGTTATGTTTATTGTTATATTATTTGTATTGTAAGTTTTATTTTCAGGAGAAATCCAAGCAACATAAGGAGGAGTTGTGTCTATGCTAAACCCAACCTGTTCAGTATTATTAATATTTCCAGCTGTATCATTGCACCAGAATTTTGCAACATAACTGCCATCACTCAAGTTTGTTATGTTATAATAATAAGTTGAATTAAGTGCAGTCATAGTTATGTTTGTTTGCCAGTTATCAACTGAATATTTACAATAAGATAAAGCCTCATTACTGCTGATATTAAAGCTGATTGTTGAGGTTGTATAGGTTGTATTTTGAGGTGAAATTATTGTTAAAGCTGGTGCAATTGTGTCAAAAGTAAGAGTATAATTTCCTTCATGGCTAAATGCACAACTATTGTTAATATCACAGCCATAACAGTTCCATTTAAAGCTATCATCATAAGGCAGGTTGTAATTCCAGCTTGTTTGATTAGATGTTCCGCTAAGCTGGGTTGTGCTTTCATAAATATTGCTTCCTGTGCTATTCCAGATATAGAGAGTTAAATTGCTCAATCCTAAATCATCTGTTGCGTTGCATGTGAAAGTTTGGCTTGCTTGATTTGTTATTGTGTTATTTGCAGGCAAGATTAGATGCACATGAGGGTAAGCTGTATTAATACTAAACCCAACCTGTTCAGTATTATTAATATTTCCAGCTGTATCATTGCACCAGAATTTTGCAACATAACTGCCATCACTCAAGTTTGTTATGTTATAATAATAAGTTGAGTTTAAGGCAGTCATAGTTATATTTGTTTGCCAGTTATCAAGTGAATATTTACAGAAACTTAGAGCCTCATTGCTGCTGATATTAAAGCTGATTGTTGAGGTTGTGTAAGTTGTGTTTTCAGGAGAGACAATTGTTAGTTGAGGGGGGGTTGTGTCAGTTGGTGGGGCCATTGTGCATCCTAAAACAAAATATTGCAAGGCAAAACCAGTCATATCTCCAAAACCATAAGGATAACTTCCAACAGCATATGTTCCTATTGTAGCACCTGTTGAACCATTAAGTTTTGTAACAGAATTGCCACGATAATTAACAACCCAGACATTACCAGAAGCATCAACTGCTACGCCAAGAGGATGATCTCCAACAGAATATGTTCCTATTGTAGCACCTGTTGAACTATTAAGTTTTGTGACAGAATTGTTACCAGAATTAGCAACCCAGACATTACCAGAAGCATCAACTGCTACGCCAAGAGGATGATCTCCAACAGAATATGTTCCTATTGTAGCACCTGTTGAACTATTAAGTTTTGTGACAGAATTGACGTAATAATTAGTAACCCAAACATTACCAGAAGCATCAACTGCTACACCATAAGGTTGTTTTCCAACAGAATATGTTCCTATTGTAGCACCTGTTGAACTATTAAGTTTTGTGACAGAATCGCTGGCAAAATTAGCAACCCAAACATTACCAGAAGCATCAACTGCTACACCAAAAGGATAATGTCCAACAGAATATGTTCCTATTACTGCTCCAGTTGAACCATTAAGTTTTGTGACAGAATTGCCATAATAATTAACAACCCAGACATTGCCAGAAGCATCAACAGCTACACCAAAAGGACGTCCAACAGAATATGTTCCTATTGTATCGCCTGTTGAACCATTAAGTTTTGTGACAGTATTGCTGTTCCAATTAGCAACCCAGACATTACCAGAAGCATCAACTGCTACACCCCCAGGACCACTTCCAACAGAATATGTTCCTATTGTATCGCCTGTTGAACCATTAAGTTTTGTGACAGAATTGCTGTCACCATTAGTAACCCAGACATAAGGAGTGGATAAGCAACCACCGGGCTTTGCTAAAGGCAAATAATCAATATTGTTTGTTGCCAAAGTGTAAGGAGAATCACAAATTCCATCAGAATTTGCATCAGAACAAGTCTGGCTATAACCTGTTCCTGATGGATTTGCCCAGTAATTGCCACCAATTTTATTTCCTCCAATAATGTTTTTGCCAGATTGCAAGGTTGTGTTCCAATAGTTAGTTTGATTATCATTAGAGTAAAAGTTATTTGTGTTGTTGAAGAAGTTGTTATAAATTTTGTTATTTGAAGAGGAATATAAATAAATTCCATAATAAGAGTTATTATTTGCTGTGTTATTGGTTATGATGTTATTTGAGGAAACCTCTAAAACAATTCCATAATAATTATTATTCGCTGTGTTGTTGGTTATGATGTTATTTGAGGAAGAAGATAAAAGAATAATTCCCGTCTGACCGTTATTATTTGCTATGTTGTTGGTTATGATGTTATTTGAGGAAGAAACTAAATAAATTCCACGATAATTATTATTTGCTGTGTTATTGGTTATGATGTTGTTGCTTGAGTAATAATCTAAATAAATTCCATAGTTATTTGAATTTGCTATGTTGTTAGTTAGAGTATTATAATTTGAATTATAAAAGAGAATCCCATACCACCAATCCTGCACATTACAATTTTTTATTGTTATGTTTGTGTTTTGTGCTGAACTTCTATAAACATAAATTCCATAACTGCCTGAACTATCAATCCCATCAATCATATGGCCTTGACAATCTAAAGTTACATTGTTTGCAGAAATATTCATACAATAGGTTGCTGATGAATTGATAATATCTGCTGTTAGATAATATGTTCCTGCCTGATCAATATTCATGCAATTTGTGATTGGAGGAGTAGGTGGAGTAGTTAAAGGCAAATAATCAGTATTGTTTGATATCAAAGTGTAAGGAGAATCACAAATTCCATCAGAATTTGCATCAGAACAAGTCTGGCTGAAACCTGTTCCTGATGGGTTTGCCCAGTAATTGCCACCAATTAGATTTCCGCCGATGATGTTTGTGCCGTTTTGCAAGGTTGTGTTCCAGTAGTTTGTTTCTGCACCAGCATAAGCTGTGTTGAAATAAACATTTGCAGTGTTATTCAAAAAGTTATTATAAAAGTTATTATTAGAAACATGGGCAAGATTCGGATCTCCGCTTCCTGTGGCATAACGGTATAGATAAACCCCATAATTATTATTGGTTAGATTATTATTGGTAAAAGTATTATTAGAAGTATAAGAATTATAAGAATCTGAACTAGAATCAGAAGAAAGATATAGCCCAAAATTGTTATTGTTAATAATGTTTCCTGTAAAGTTATTGTTAATTAAATTAGATTTATAATAACTGTGAAGATGAAATCCATAATTATTATTAGAAACTGTGTTGTTATTAAAATTGCTATCCTTAAAAGTTGAAGAACCTACATCACCACGGACATAAACATAAATACCTTTATTATTGCTATTAGCAGTATTGTTAGATAAAGTGTAACTAGAAACAGTGGAAGAAGGATCTCCATAACGAACATCTGAAGCAAGATAAATACCAACATCCCAATCGCTAACAATACAATTCTTTATGGTTATATTGTTACTATTTAATTTTGATGCATAAATTCCATAACTGCCTGAACTATTAATCCCATCAATCATATATCCTTGACAATCTAGAGTGACATTGTTTGCAGAAATATTCATACAATAGGTTGCTGTTGAATTGATAATACTTTGGTTGAGGTAATATTCACCAGGGCTTGTGATAGTTGTACAATCTGAGATTGTTGTCCCGCTTCCACCGCCGGGGTCCATTAAAATTTCTTCATTGCTCTTGATTGTTCTTGTACCTGAAATTGCTGTTAGAATCCTAGTTTGCGAATCATAAATTAATTTAACACTACCAAATGTTGATTTCACATCATCAAATGTCAGGTAATATTTTTTTATTCCTGAGGAAAGAAAATCAATCCTTGATACTGAAACTGAGAAATCATTATTAAGAGAGAATCTTTCTCCAGCTTCTGCTTCGTCATAGATTAGTGGAACTTCTGTTCTCCAGATAAATTGTATTTCTGCTTCATTAGCATTATTTTTGAATGTATATGAAATCTTGTCATAGTTTCCAATTCTTTTTGTCTCCTTTGTTATTATAATGTTTTCTATATTATTTTTGTCAATTGGATACTCATTTCCATTAATAACTATGAAATCTCCTGCTTTCAGATTTCCCAGCGTGATTTCAGAAGGATTTGTTTTATTTATTATGCCTGCGCTATCGTTTATAAATGGTTTAACTGAATATCTGTTGGATTGAAATGAAAATGCAAATACCAATACAAGCGCTATAATCAATATAACTATTTCATGCAAAGGAATTATCTCATGTATTTTCCGAACTTTCGGGTTTTTTATTTTATGCTTTATTTTATGCATTTTTGATCCTCATTATCAATTAATAGCTAACAAAATTATATATTATTATTATACATCACTATCACATATCGCTAATGATTAACATTAATGTATAAATTATAATTGCAAATAAGCAGTATATAAAGGTTTTTAGAAGGCATTCAAAAGCAATTATATGCAAAAATGCCTTGTAAGTTAATGATTTAAAAATTAATTTGAAAGTTAGAAATGACCTATCGGTTTATATAGTTTATATGTCAACCAATATGACTATTTAAAGCTTTTTGGTTTATAAATAAACCACATGGTTTTTAATTACATTGTAACAGCATAGATACGTAATTAATGTTTCGTTCACTCCAGCAATTGGAAATGGTTTTTAATTACATTATAACAGCATAGATGCTGTAGCCTAGAATAACGAGGATAAGTGAGTGTTTCAAGCCTTCAATAAATGACCCTTCTGCCATCTTTCCTATTGCCAATCCTGCAAAAAATCCTTGAATGATAACCATGTTTCTAAAAATTTCTTTAAACAATGAGCCCATATTTGCAACAGAGCCCTCAAATTGGAAGGATGGAATTAAAAACTCGGAAAGACCAAACATAACTCCCAGAAATATAAAAAATATGAAATAACCGTTTATCATTTGTGAATAGATGCTTGCTGATCTCTCCTTTTTTATTCTCTCTATTTCCTGAACAGCTGATGAAACTGATTCTAAAACAGTGCCTATCGTTCCTCCTGAGCGATGTGCCTCATTAATTGTTCTCACAGTTCTCCTTATAACAGGGCTGTCAACCTCTTTTGCAAAGTTTTCAAGAATCTGCTCAAAATTTATTCCCCATTCTAACTTATTTATCATTTTTGTAACATATGGAGTTAAAGAACCATAATTTGTATTTTTTGTTGATTTTATTGCCTGAGGCAATGTCATACCTGCATTTATATTTTCATTTATATCTGCAAGAAATTTTGGAAAGATTGCCTCTATCTCTTTTGTTTGTTTATATTTATTATATTTAAGCATTATTGGAATTCCGAGTGCAATTAATCCAATGATTATATTTATCACTCCAAAGATATAGGAATTTTCCTTAAAGAATGTATAATTGAACAAGAAAATTATTATTCCAATAGCTACACAAATAACTGTAATCAATCTTATATCTTTAAATTTGGACATCTTATCGACCTATACTCCTGGCTGTGTGAAATGGATAAACAAAAGGAAAAATATATTCAATATTGGAATTAAGAGATAAATCCCTATTTGGATTGCTGTTGTGATACTCATGCCCATTATCGAGCCTCCTATCATTCCCATTACTGCCATTATTGAGACGAAAAAAAGTGGTGCTGCTATTAATACCGCTGTATAGAAGTCTGCATAAAGTGAGAGCGCTGAAATAAATTTTTCTCTTTTCAATTTATAATCTGTTAACGCTTCCTTTGCATAATTCTGTAAATATCTTTTGAGGTCTCCTCCACTTGATATTGTTGAGATAATTCCATAAAGAAACTGACGGAATTGTGGTGATGGCGTTCTATCTGCAACATCCTTTATTGCTGAATTTATATCCATTCCAAATGAATCTACATTTCTAACTATAGTGGCAGCTGCGTTACCTATCTCTCCATATTCCTTGACATCGGTTAACAACCTGAACATGATGTGTGGAGCTATACCACTTGCTGCAATCGCTCCCATGTGATTTGCTGCAAAAGGCAGATTCGTCTCAATGCTTCTTCTCTTACCTGAAACAAGCCTATATGGATAGGCATGAAAAAATGTTAACAAAAAGGATGCAACCAATAATGAAAAAATGATACCTCCTAATAATGAAAATAATATATCAACACCTAATACAGTAAAGAATGTTGTTACCCAGAAGAATGAAACAATAAAACCAATTGCTGTATAAAGCAACATCTTTCCAATATATATATCAAATACAGTCTTTATTCCTGATTGTGCTAAAATATCTTTAAGTGGAGAAAGATAACCAGGTATAAATTTCATGCCTATTTCAGAGAAGATGCGTACAAGCCTTTTATACATATCTATAACCTATTGTGCAGTAATAATTTCTTTCATACCGACAATTTCAAGTAGTTTTTCTCTCTCTGTCTGGAACATTGCAATGTACTTAGCAATCTCCTGCCAACTCTTTGGCCTGTTCTTGACCATCCATTCAATAATTTTCTTTCTAATTTCAATGTCTTTTTTAATATTTTCCATTGATAGGCCTTTTTCAGCAGATATATCTTCAAGCAATTTTGATTTATGAAATTCAAATTTATCTGTTGCTGGATTCCATGTGAACACATCCAAAGTCTCTGCTTTTCCGTTTTTATCTATAGAAAGCAACTCAACCACTTTTTTCACACGCCTTGCAGACTTTCCTTTCTCTTTTGCATGAACCATAACTATAATTAAATCTAATGTTTCCAGGAGTCCTGGAGATAGATTTATTGGCGGGGTCTCCAATCTCTTAATTACATCATCAACGCTTCCTGCATGGATTGTTGATATTCCAGGATGACCACTTGCTAAACCTTGAAACATTACAGATGCCTCCTTGCCACGAACCTCACCAACAATAAGGTAATCAGGATTTTGTCTAAATGATTCACGCAATAATTCAAACATATCTACTTCACCGATTTTTGTTCCGCCAAATCCTGCCCGCGCCACTGCTGGTATCCAGTTTTCATGTGGCAAATTTAGCTCACGCGTATTGTGTGCTATTATATTTTCACAAATGAAATTCTCAGCTCCAGGTACACTTATGTCATAAACATATCCTTGATATTCTCTTTTTTTAATCTCTATTATTTTATCCCAAAATACATCATTCAGAGCGAGATTATGTAAAGTATTATGTGGATTATTCGGCACATATTTTATTATTTCTTGTAATGTTGATCTTCCTATATCAGCATTCTGCTTTCCAACATATTTTCTATCCCAGCTCTTCCAGCTTTTATAAGTATATTTTCCAGATTTTTTCAAGAATGGTTTGATTGTTTTATAAAAATGCTTTGGCAAAGGAATAATATCTGATACATCATGAAAATCACGATTTTGTAATTTCATTAGTTTACCCATTTTATTTTGTTGTAAAAATCCTATTTTTAAAAAATTATTCAAACTTCTTCCAGAAATTCTAGCCTCATAGGTATTATCTTTAAGTTTTTTGTGTGAAAATCTGAATTGAACCTCAAACCTTAGCAATGCCGTTTGAATGTCTTTAAGTAAACCAAGAGAAGATGATCTTATTGCTACATCATTCTTTCTAATCCATCCATCTCCTGAAAAATATCCCCTGAGCAAGGCAGCTAATTGACTTTCAGGAAGATTAAAAACCCAGTCAGGAAGTCTTTTTGTATAAGCATTTCCCCTAAGATTTAGCACATTTTCAAAAAATTGTTTGAAAAGTTTTGAATTTAGCAGAAGAGAAATACCATCAGAGTGCATTTTATAATTGATATTATATTTACTAGCAATTTTTCTTACAATTTCTCTGCTTTCTTCATCAACAACAGAGACTATAATTGAATTTTTATCATAAGAACCATCTGCAAGCCAAAGTCCTACAAATGTTGCAAGATCATCATCAATTTCAATCTTAGATGGAAGTATTGTGCCATATCTTGACCTCAAAAATGTTTTCTCATTTAGCTTTCCTCCAAATTTTTTGAAAAGTTTAGATTTAATAATTCCTTTTTTCTCGCACCATTTTATACCAGACTCTGTTAAAAATTCTCTAATTTTGCTGCGGTTTTTATTTATGAAATCTTTTATTGTTGGGCCCTCAACAAAACAGTCAAGTTTATCTAAGTCATTAGAAAGATCAAAAATAACACTTTTTCCAGTGTATGGCAAAATCCTTGGTGTTGCTATAAAACTACCAATCTTAAGATTATGTCCAGCCACAGGTACAATCTTGCCTTCTTCATTAATAGAAAATAGAGAATGATCTGCTGTAACTGATATACTTCTTCCGCTTGCGAGCTTGATATCAATAACAGTTTTTTTAACTTTATGTCTTATAAAAGCAGATGGTTTAAACAATTTAATTTTTCCATTATTATCTAAACCAAAGATTTCTATATCTTTGTTTTTTATCTTTTCTTTATTTCCTATATATGGGTCAATAAGCTCGGAAATAGTTGATTTACAAATATTCCCATTTCTTCTATATAATATTTCACTATTTCCAAGTACGCTATCCTCAATACTTACAATCTTCGCGTGGGGTGGAATGAACAATGATAAGTTATTAAGAAATGAGGTTTTTCCTGTAGAAACACCGCCGCATATTAAGATATTTCTTCCTTGCTCAACAACAAACCAAAGATAGGCAAGCATTTCAGGAGATGCTGTGCCAAGCTCAACCATATCAACTGGAGTGAACGGAACATCACGGAATTTTCTAATAGTAAAGGTAGGTCCCTTTGTTGTGATATCACCTGCTATTGATGCCTGGACTCTAGAGCCATCTGGCAAAGTCCCGTCAAGCAATGGTTCTGCATAACTTATATACCTGTCGCAACGTTCTGCAAGTTTGACAACCATATTTCTTAAATTTACTTCATTATCGAACTGAACATTTGTCTGCAAGGAACCAAGTTTTTGATGTACAACATAGAGAGGTATTTTCACACCATCACACGAGATATCTTCAACGAACGGGTCATGAAGAAAAGGTTCAATTTCATTTAACCCTACAAAATCTCTATAAATATAATACATAATTTTCATATACTGGTCTTTGGTTATATCAAAGTCATATTCATCGATAAGGTTTTGAACATGCTCTTCAAGAAACTCCAGAGAGGTTTCACCTTTTTTCACAGCCTCAAAACTTACATCTATAGACTCTATGAGACCTTGCTTTAATTTATTCAAAATATCTTTTTCTTCATCGCTCAGTGGAGGTTCAATAACATGATAAACAAGAGCATCCTCTTTTATATCCCATCTTATCACAGCATACGCGTATGGCCTTATTAAAGAATATTTTATGTCAACTGACTTTGTTGGCTGATGAAATGAAACCAAAGGCTTAGAAGGCAATATGGTGAATTTTGGAAATTTTGATTCTTTCACCTTTTTCTTTTTTTCTTGGATGACAACCCTTTCCTTAGGCTCTTTTCTCAAGATTGCAATCATTTGTGATGCTCTTGTATTTCTTTCTATAGATACCTTCTTTTTTTCAATATATTTTTTATACAAAATACCTCGCATATTCTTTAACTTCTCTAATATTGACATACTACCACTATTCATTCTTTCTTCTACTCTTTCTGCTATGACCTATCTCAACAATTCCACGAAAACGAGCACATGAAGGGCAGATGTAAGCTTTTCTGTAAAACATGCTCATCAGCCTTTTATCAATCTGCTGTTTAAGGACAGGGTCATTTATTGAAAATTTTCTACCGCTAGTAAGTGCCTTCCATCGTGGTACTTTTTTTCCGCAAAACTCACATGTTACTGTTGACTCGTGTCCTTTTGATTTTGTATGTTGATAAGTCCGTCTATATGGTGCTGGCATAATCTCAACCTCTAATTTATAATGGGTTCTGATATATATAAGTTTTTTTAATGAAAAAAATTTGCATAAGAGATTCAATAAAAAATTATCGCCTCTAAAAATATCTCTCTTATTGCTGCTCATAAACAGTAAATATAAAAGTAGTTTCATTTAAATTAAGAAATAAATTCTTCTTTAAACATTGATGGGTCTGCCCGGATTTTCACTAAATTTAGATTTGAACCGGGGTCTCGAGCTCCCGTTAAGCGCTGCCAGTCCACACAAAGCAGCAAAGCTCGGATCATAGTCGCTATGAGCTCTAACCAAATTGTCCAAGCTTTCCTTATCAAAAGCTTACTAGACTACAGACCCATCTCTCATATCTGAAAATTGTTTAGATTTTACCGGTATTATTGTTCCAACCCTTTCTTTTTTTAATGCCTTGTATAATTCTCCTGGTTTCAATCCGTTAACTATAACAGACTCTGTGTGATCTGATAGTCTCAACAAAACCCTAACCTTTTTCTTTATCCCACCAGAGATGTCAAATCTTTTCTTCTTTGCATTAACTAAAATGTCTGTGTTACTGATAGTCTTTATAGTTTTACCATTAGAATCATGAACATCGGTGTCAATTACCATTATCACCCTTTTTGCGTTCGTTTTCCTTGCTATAAATTCAGCAATATCATCTGCTGATGCTAATGTGATTCCTTTTTTTGTATCAGGACAAAAGTCAGCAGAAAGCATTGGTATCATTCCATTTTTTACAATTGTTTTTAATATCTTTATTCCACCTTCTAATTTTCCATTATCAGCGTATAATAGGTTTGATGTCCTTATGCTTGCGATTGGTAAACCCTCTTCAATCAAAACCTCCCTTATGCTATCAAAATATTTATCATATTTTGAGGAACAGAGTGCATTTTTCATCGGATCATTCTTTTCCCTTAAGGCAAAATCCATTGCCATTGAATGCCCAACCGAACCCGCACCTATGACAAGAATGAATTTATCATAATTATTATTTGTATTGCTTTCCTTCCAGTACTGATAGAGCTCCTTTGCCACTGCTCGTAAATTTTCTTTTGAGAAATCATATTTTTTGTCTTTGTCCGACAGAACCGAACCGCCGATCTTTACAACGATCATAGCTATACCTCTCTTTCTGCAGCAAATCTTATGAGTGCGTAAAGTTTTTTCTTTGCGTCAGACTCCTTAAGTATTTTATCAACTTCATTCCATGCATCATTTATCATCTTCTTTGCAAAATTTTTTGCATATTCAATTGAGCCATATTTTTTCATTATGCTAATTGCCTCTTTTATTAATCTTTTATCCTTTGTATGCATTTTCAAAATTTTCAGAAGACGTTCTCTGTCCTTTTTATTTGCTTTTTGCAATGTATTGATAACAATTAATGTTCTTTTTCCTTCTGTAATATCTTCTCCAAATCCTTTTCCTTTTTGAAATTGTTCGCCGACTAGATTTAAAACATCGTCCTGAATTTGAAATAAAACTCCTATTGACTCGCCGAGCGCTCCCATCTTCTCAATTGTTTTTTCATCTGCACCTGCTGCTAATGCCCCTAATTTTGCTGCCATTCTTGCAAGGCATCCTGTTTTGTATGCACACATCTGTAGATATTCTTTTTCACTCAGATTATCTGCGTCTGCAAGAGAGTTATGCCATGCAATATCCATTGCCTGACCAAATGAAACGTTAATCATCTCTTGCATTATAATGTCATATGCCTTTTCTTTGAAAGGATAATTGTTTCTCATCAAAACAAGTAATGGTAAGAAGTACATAGCATTTCCGGCATTTATTGCAATATCAACCCCAAATATTTTATGAATACACGGTTTCCCTCTTCTCAGCTCGCTTCCATCTTCTATATCATCAACTATTAGGGTTCCGTTATGAATTATTTCTGGAATCACAACTAAATCAAAATATTTTTTTACATCTCCGCCCAACGCCTCGCAAACTAATAATAACAACGTTGGTCTCCATCTTTTACCGCCACGATCAAGAAGGTTCCAGATTGGCTCACTAATTGCTTTATTTGTAGAATCAATGTTATATTCATACCTTGGTTTTTCTAAGGTAAATATTATATTTTTTTTATTATATTTTCTTGGTATATATTTTTCAATTGCCTTATCAATAAGTTTTCCATTCTCAATAAGCATTTTTTCTATTTCATTCATAACAATCAATAAAATTTTCTATTTATTTTCCAAATCTTCTCTGTCTGCGCCCAAATTCGTCTAGAACTTCGATAAAATCTTTTTTTGTTATCTCAGGCCATTTTTTATCTGTAAAGATAAGTTCAGAATAGACTGATTGAAACGGTAAGAAATTAGATAGTCTCTTTTCACCACCAGTTCTAAAAATTAAATCTGGATATGGCTGTCCATTTGTCTGTAAATGTTCTTTTATGATTTCTTCATTAAGGTCTGAAGGCCTCAAAATCCCTTTAAGACATTTTTCTGCTATCTTTTTTGTTGCATCAACTATCTCTTGTTGTCCTCCATAGGCAATTGCAATATTCAAATAGTGTGAATCGTATTTCTTTGTTAGCTTCTCAACAAGAGAAATTTTTTTCTGTATGCCTTTTGGAAGAACATTTATTCTTCCAATAAAACGAACGCGAACATTAAGTTTGTGAACAACATGATTTTTACTCCTAATAATATTATCCATCTCCTTGTCTAGATACTTTAATATATATTGCAGCTCTTCCTTTGGCCTTGAATAGAGATTTTCTAATGATAGGACATAGGCTGTTATGTATTTTATTCCTGCTTCACATGCCCATTGCAAAACCTCTCTTGCTTTAAGAAGCCCCCACTTATGTCCCATCCAAGGCTTTTTCATTAGCTGCATCGCGAACCTTCTATTTCCGTCAAGAATAACACCTATATGTGTAGGTATGTTCATGTTATCACTTATAAATTTTGTAATTCCTATAATTTAAATCTTATCATAGATATATTAAATTTGAAAAGAAGATTTTTAAATATATGTTCAAGGTGTATAAATGATTGAATTTCTCTTTATTGCTGTTGCATTGATTGGCTCATTCATTGCAGGAATGTATGATTTGAAAACAACTGAAATACCTGACGAGATTCCTTTGTTGATGGGAGTGATAGGGTTTTTCGGATGGCTGATATATGCATTAACATTTGGTGATTTCGCTCCATTCTTTTCATCGCTATTATTTGGAACAGCTTTCTTGTTGTTAGGCTGGCTACTTTATAAAACAGGACAATGGGGCGGTGGCGATGCACTTTTGCTTGGAGCAATTTTTTATCTCATTCCATTTAACCAGAAAACAAATTTTGTAGGAATCGAGGTTCCTACTACCTCCTATGAACTAATAACTTATAATTTAGACTTATTTCTAATTTCCTATTTATTTAATTTTTTGATTGTAGGAATTATCTACACAATCATTTATTCGGTTTTTGTCGGTTTAAGAAATTCCACAGCAACAAAAAAATTTATGATAATTGACTATAGAAAAAACAAACCTCTATACCTTACAAGTGTTGGACTATTTATTTTATCATCTCTCCTGTCATTTTATTTTCTAAAATTAGGAATAATGATATTTTTAATAGCAGGTCTTATGATATTCTGGAGATATGGAAAGGTCATAGAGAAAAAGATATTTACCAAGAAGGTAAAAACCTCAAAGGTAAAGGTAGGCGATGTTGTTGTTGATTTTAAAAAGTGGGACGGCATAACAGAAAATCAATTAAAAGAATTAAAAAAGAAGAAGAAATTTGTGATAATAAAAGAAGGGGTTAGATTTGCCCCTGTTTTTTTCATTGCTCTTCTAGTAACGCTTTTGTTTGGAAATTTGATTTTCTTTCTATATTTTTAATTAAAACCTTTGGTGAATGTTATTTCTGACTTTGTAGAAAAATTAGTGAGAGAATGCCATGAATTCCTTATAAAAGCAATAATAATTTTTTGAGAAAGTTTAAAGTATTCAATAAACATGAGAAATTTTTTAACATTGATTTGAAGTTTTCTAAATTTTTAAAAATTGTATTAAACCTTCTCGCTACCTGCTTTTTTGATTGCTTCGCCCATTTTCTTGATTTTTGCTTCTATGTCATTACCAATTTCAAAGGCAGTGCCTATCTGTATTCCATCTGCGCCTGACTTAATTATTTCATATGCCTGCTCTGCTGTACGAACACCGCCTCCATAGAAGTATGGAACTGTTGTTGCTGCACGTACTGCTCTTATTAGTTTTGCTGGAGCTGGATCTGGAGCTCCTGAACCAGAATCTGTAACTATCAATCTCGCTCCCAAAAATTCTGCTGCCATTGCAGTTGCTGCAGCCAGGTCAGGCCTATTTCTTGGCATCAGATTAGCATTAGAGATCCAACCAACAGCCATGCCTGGTTCAAGAACAATATATGCTGTAGGTATTGGTTCAATATTCATTTTTTTCACGATTGGTGCTGCCTGTATCTGTGCTGTTGTTGACCAATAAACTTCTTTGCTATTCATAAGATGCATAAAATATACTGCATCAGCAAATGGTGAGAGCGTCCCTATATTTCCCGGAAATAGAACAATTGGTATACTAACTTTCTCTTTTATTATTTTCAATGTCTCATCAAGTACAGTACCTTGCGCACCTATTGAGCCTCCAACAAGAATTATGTCAGCGCCATTTTCTTCTGAAATTTTTGCAATATTAGCACTTTCTTCTGGTGACTGCTTGTCCGGATCAATCAATGAGAGAAATATTGCTCCATCCTTTTCAATCACATCATGAATATATTTTTCTGTCTTTCCTATTTTCATCTTTATTCCTCTTTAATAATTGGGATACACTCTTTTTATTCTTTGCTATAAAATTTTTTAATATTCTTCAAGCATATTGTTCTTCAAAAAATATTCTGCTGTTTGTTCTATTGCACTTCTTGTTGTGCTCAATTCCATAATCTTGCTTATTTTTTCTGTTGAAACTAATCTATTCCTTGTTAATCTTCTTATGCTAGAACTCCTTGTTATTAATGGCTGTTTACCAAAAATTGATTTTATTCTGTAAAAGAATGAAAGAATTTTTGCTGTTGTTATTGAGATGTGTTTGTTTGTCATTTCTATACCAAGAGAATCACATATCATTCTGTAAACCTCTTCGTATGTAGGTGTATCTGCGGTTGCTATATGAAATATCTGATTTATTGTTTTAGGATTCTGTTTTGCAAATACTAGAAAGTGAACAACATCATTTAATGCTGTTAAATGAAAATAATTCTTTCCACTGCCAATTATAGGATATCCCTTTTTTGCTGCCTTAAAAATGGACAACCAAACATCATTAGGTCCAATTATAATACTTGCACGAATAATTGTGAAGGGAATACCTGAGAAAAGAATTAGATTTTCTCCAGCAACCTTTGATTCCTCATAACGCGTGTCCGGATTGTAAGGGTCATTTTCTTTTAATGGCTCTGTTGCCTCTCCCAAAACGCCTATTGAGCTGAGAAATATTATTTGTTTCACTTTATTTTCTTTACATACTTCAACTACATTTCTTGTTCCGTCAACATTTGTTGACCACATATCAGAGCTTTGCTCATCTATGTCGGCTGCAAGATGATAAACAACATCAATGTTGTATTTCTTAAAAACTCCACGAATATTTTCTATATTTCTAATATCTCCTAAGACGAATTTGGCACCAAGATCTTCTAGCTTGTCGTGCTTTCTTTCAGAAAAAACAACTACATTTTCATTGTTGTCAAGTAATCTTTTCACTACCTGGCGTCCTACAAAACCTGTTCCTCCTGTTACCAAAATCATACTTTATATAAAGATAAGAAAATTTATAAATTAATTGAAAGCCCAAAATGTAATTTATTTGTAATTGAACATAAAGATTTTTTTGAAATTCATGAAAACTTTATAAATTCCAAGCTTTATAAAATTGTAAGCATACTTATTTTTATGAGAGTTGTCAAAGAAGATACTGACTATCGTATTTTTTTAACAAGAGAAGAAATTATCAAAGCATGTACCAGAAATGTGAGGTCTCTTTCTGGACTTGAGAAATTTTATCCTTGGTTATACGCGAAGGTAGAAGGAACAGAGGAGATATTAGCATTGTGCTGTACTAGGAATGCTTCTTATCTCAGCAGCGATAATCCTAATACACACGATAACATAAACTTTGAATTTGATTCAAAAAACAACCTATTGTAAGAATTTATACTCCAACATTGGCTTCTCTTTTAAATGAAAGAGATTATTTAGTTACAAGATATGATGGGGAATCTAAAATTTGGATACATCGCATATAATTTTCTGCCCAACGTAAGTTTAAATCTTGCCAAGTTGCACTAACGGTTGCTAAGGAAAGATTCTTACCCGAATCACTTAAAATGTAAACCACATTTTTATTCAACTATTATTGGTTTCTTCAATGATGCTATTCTTAGAACATTGATTAAATCAGTAACCTTTTTATCTAATTCGTCAATTCTATGATTTAACAACGAGAGATCTGGTTTTACTATATCATTAAGCTTGTGTTCAAGGTAATGTATATCCTTTCTGTATTCATCAACAGAAACAAATTTTGGCAGTCTCTTATCAAGCATATTTGTAAATTTATCCAATTTTTCTGTAATATGCTTTATTGTTAATTCTTCTAAGTCTTTTTCTATCGCTTTTTTCAGTTCTCTTTTACTTTCATCAAGACGCTCTTCAAAATCTATACCAACACGCTGTTTATTTACCTCCCTGCGCACATCATTTATTATATCCCTTCTAAATTCATCAATCTTTTTTTCAATCCTATTATCAATATCTAATTTGCTGTTTGCTAGCTCCATTGCTTGTTCCACTCTTCTGTTGATATTGTTAATTTTTTGTTCAAAATCCTCAAATTTTTTTGTTGCTTCTGAGAAGTTTGGTATTTTCATATCAAGTTTTTTATCAATTTTATTTTCTAATTCAAGGTCAATCTCCTGAAGTTCATCTCTTAGGCGGCTCTCCAATCTATCTAAATCTGACAACCTTTTCTCTAATTTTTCAGAATACTCTTTCATCTCATTTTTCAATTGAATTAAAAGTTTTCCATCTGGCGAAACAGAAGGAGTAGCAGTTTCTATTTCATTTAATCTTGATTTCAATGAAAGAATCTCATTTCTTAATTCATCAAACTTATTAGCATCAAATCTTAACTCTACCTTATTTTCTACTTTATTTTCAAATTCTTTTATTTTATTTTCTATCTCTTCTAATTTTTCAAAATTTTCTGTTAATTGCTCTAATGAAGAAATCCTTGCCTCTATATCATTTAGTTTTGCATTGATATCAGCAGGAACCTCGGCAACAACTGAACCGCTTTCATTAAACAACATCTCCTTTATTTTTATTAGTTCAACCTCAAGAAGCATCTGCAGGTCTTCTAATTCGGACAAACGCTCCTGTAAATCAGCATATTGGAGATGTGTATGGTTTGGCGTGGTTTCAATTTTTTCTTCATTGATCTGCTTTGGAATATCTTCTGTTTTGACTTTTTTACGTATAATCATAAAAATCCCTTAAATAATTATAGCTAACCCATATTAATAAGTTTTTGTTTATAAAATTTGCGGCTAGAGGTATTCAATCTCTGTAGAAAAATTAATGAGGAAGAACGTCATGAATTCCTTAGAATCTGGCAAATGTTATCACAGGCAAAGCCTTGTTGAAACTGTTCATAAAGAATAAAGTTCGAAGAAAGCATACTAACGTAAGAAAATTTTTTAGTAACATAGTAGATTGATTTGAAGTTTTCTACAAAACCAGTATTCAATTTTTTAAACGAACTTTAACCATAATATCCAAAGTATGAGTATGACTGCTATCAGTCCCCAGCTCCATATGGTTGCATGAATGATCGGATAGTTTTCAACTCCACAATTATATACATAGAAAAACATAAACCATAACCTAATGATATTTATGATAAAGATTAGCGGTAACAGAAGCATTGCCAAAAGCTTTTTTCTTATTGAAAAATCCGTTGCAAAAACTAATGCTAAAAAAGTTAACAAGGATTTCCATCCGACACAATCCCATGTTATCTCTGCAGAAAAAAATCCTCCAACAACAGGAATTATAATATTTATGCCTGAAAGAGAAGCAGGTATACCTGTTGAGTTCAATAAAATAGTAACAATATTTGCTAAAAATTCTTGCAGACCATATATTGTAAAACCTGTAAGCATTATGATATAAAGAGGTATTGCAAAGATGTTAAACTTTATCAAGAACCACAAAATACGAACTAATTTTTCATTTCTAATGCTATGATATAAAGAGAATATATTTCTCAAAATTTTCTTTTTGATCATCATTTTCTTAATTCTTCTTGCCACTTCTTCTCATCTCTTTGTATTCTTTCAAAAATTCTACCAACTTTTCTATACTTTCTTCTTTATTCTCTTTTTTTGGTAATTTAGATCTAATATAATCGAGCTCACTTTTCAATCTTCTGTTTTCTGCTTTCAGAGCAATTATCTGTTTTATGAGGTCATCCCGATCTTTCATCAGAAATTTGATTTTATTTCTCATCTCTTGCAGAGTCTTTTCCTTTATTCTTGTTTCACTTATCCTGACAACCTCCTGCTTTGTCAGAATTTTTATTGCATCATCTATGTTTGCTGCAGACTCTTTTATCAGCAACTCTTTGATATCATCTGCCAAATGTGGTAAATTTCGCTTCTCTGCAATCGCATCAACCTTTGACAGAACTGAAGAAAAATTCTTTTTTGCAAAAAGTGCAGCGGCAAGGGCATCGCGTTCATGATTATTTTCAAATTTAAAATTATTTGTAATCTCATTTTTCTCATCTACCGAAAGATCATCTTTTGGATAAAATAATCTTGCTCCAAATGTTGCTGCTATTTTTTTCAAAAAATCTGATGGCTTTTTAACATCGCTTGCAACAACAACAGGAATTCCATTATCAACTATGAACTGGGCAACCTCACCTCTGGAAAAAAATTTCTTGCTTATGACCTTATAGAAATCGCTGCTTATATCAACAACAGCAACAGCAGTCGTTGTACCTGGATCTATGCCAACAATCAACTTCATAATAAAATCTTATTTAGAAATGAATAAAAATAGAAGCCTGTTAGCGTAACAGATATGTTTCTGCATCATGGTTTCAGAACACAGACACTATCACATTTTGAAACTAAAAATCAATTTAAGCAAATTTTTATTCAGTATTCTTTAAAACTTTATATATTTTTATATTGTTGCGACTTTATTTATATTATGTATCCTAAGAACGTGATGACAAAAAGCAAGAAAGGTAAGATTGAAGTACGAAGCCTGATAGATGCCGGACGGTTTGTTCGTTATGAATATCTTGAACCAGAAACAGGCAAAAGGTCAGAAAACAAATACAAGCTTATTCTAATTCCGAAGAAGCAAAACCTCAATGCAAAAGGGACATTGAAGGTATCTGAGTTTTTCATCGTACCGATAGCAGGTGGCCGCTTTCTAATGATACCTGCAGAGGAAAAGGGCAGTCGTGCTGTTTGGGATGGAAAAAAGGCAGTGAAAATTTTATAGAATCCTTAAATATAAAATTCCACTAGTCTGACTGAGCCGGAGGCGAAAATGCAATGTAGCACGACTGAAAGGAGTGAGTTTTTTCTGAGGCGTTAAGAAATTTAAATCTCCAATTCGTAGGATGGGGGACGGCGCGTTATTTGTTAGGATTATATTCTGTTCCGTATCCTGGATTTATTTTTGGTCTGTATTTATTTGGATACTCAATATCAGTCTTTACAGCAAAAGATACTTTCTTTAAAAATTTAAACACATCATAAGGATTATCAATATGGCTAATAGTGTAGGGTTTTTGTATTGCCCCTCTTCTTGTATAAGTAAAACTGCCTGCAGTTGAAATAAGTATACTTCCTGAACCTCCTCCAAAAAGTTTATCCAAAACTCCAACATCTACTTCTGCATTTGTAATTTGATCAAAATCAACCATTTCAAAATCTCTACCAATTAAACCTTTTTGGAAAATAACTCTTTTGTTTGTAATTGCATAATATGTGTATTTGTAAACTAAAGCTCTGTAAATTGGGATACCAAAAACAAATAGTACACCAATCCAAAAATGTGGAAGAAAAATAAAAAAGTAATCACCACTTGCAATCCCCTGTAAAAGAATAATTACACCAAACACTAGAAAAAATAATCCGAATATTGCCGCAGCAAAACTACTCAGAAAAAATGGCCAAAATTTTGGTTTACCCTCCCAAAATACTTTTTCATCTCGGTCTAATACTTTGTCTAATTCCCTCATATTAACTAATTTAATTATAACATGTTTATAAAAGTTTTTGTGCGCCGTCCATTTGGGAGCAGGTTTAGGCATTGCATTGAACGGATGCACTTATACGCAGTTTTGCCGAATGCAAATTGGAGTGTAGCAAAGTGTAGTGAGGTTAGTGAGCGATAGCGAAACTACAAGTATTGATTAAAATAAGACGAGAAAACATGTGAAAAATGAAAATATTTAATTTTTCTTGAAAATCTTTTATTTAAAAATTACTTTTTTCCTTTGACAATTACGTTGTTTCCAAACTTCCATATTATGACTTCATCGCCTGATTGAAGGTCTTTCATTGTCTCCTGCATCGGCACATTGAATGTTGAATAATCCTGAAGATCCATCAGTTGAACAATATCTCCCATAACTGCAATAACCTGTGCCGCCTTTTTTTCTATTATTGGAACATCCATCATTGTGTCGGAGGGCTTTACTATTGTTTGTTTCTTGTCAGAAAAAACTCCAGAAACCATAATCCTTGCCTTTGCTGAGCCATGTTTTCCTGATTTTGAGACTTGGAGCTTGTCTACAACATAGACATCTCCATCAATAAGAACATATGTTCCTGGCTTTAATTTTTTAATTTCCATCTGTCGCTTTTCTTCCATTGCAAACACCAAAAGATAAAGATTTTTAGTTATAACAAGTATTTATATTTATTCATAAACAGCATTGCCTGTAAAGAGTTTGTAAAAATTTAAAAATATAAGATGCTTTTGAAAATAATAAATAAATTATTTATTTAATTTTTGTATTTCATTTATAATATCAAAAA
>Ga0078972_1007123_pt1 | contig 25401 bp, 28 predicted proteins | sample YelNatPaOPGAMG01_FD_67568 | JGI IMG/M metagenome (GOLD analysis project Ga0078972, IMG submission 67568) | Hot spring thermophilic microbial communities from Obsidian Pool, Yellowstone National Park, USA - OP-RAMG-01 (SPADES assembly) (version 2) | ecosystem: Environmental > Aquatic > Thermal...
GCCCCGTTCGGCCCGACTACGGTTATGAACGACGGCGACTCAACATTGAAGCTAACATCCTCCAACGCTATGCGGCTACCAAGCCTCACTGAAACGTTTTCAACAGATATCACTGGAACACCCATGCCACACCCCTCCTGACTAGGATTATTGTTTCAAGCGTGACCACCAGCAGCGCTGCAAGCGTCGTCAGAAGATAAATGTTGAACCCGCTTGAAACGGGCGCGCGCCCGGATGAGAGCGCGCTGTAAACCTGCCCAGCATTATAATACATGATTGAATCATAGTTCTCAATACCGTTGGTTGAAACAGCAGAAACATAAGCTATGGAGCAACCGGTTTCCCTAGAGATCTGTTGAAGAGCATTTTGGACACCGCTCATCAAAAGAGCAGTGTCAGAGATAACTATACACGCGTATTCCCCGGATTTAAATCCATCGTAGACCCTGCTTAGAGACTCGGGCTTTATAACCTCCTCCTCACCGACTAGGACCGCGCCGACTCTTAGACCCATTGCTTCAACAACATACTGCTCAGCGTAGAAACCTATGACCACTTTTCTTCCTGAGGAAGCATACTTCTCTGAAAGCCTGTTTAGAAAAGCCTTGAGACTGGAAACCTTTGAGTGGAAAACAATGTAGTTGGATAAGAACTCTTCAGAGTATTCGGGCCTAATTGCTGAAAGCCTGTCCTTTAAAGCACTGGCTATGAGTAGAGCATTATCGGGTAGCAGCCAGAAGCCGTGAATATTTCTCTCACCCTCCAACTCGAGCAGTATACCGTTACTCTCTATCAAGTCGAGCAGGTTTATGGATATTGAATCAGGATTAACCCCCTTCTCCTCCGCAACCCTGTTAACTAGATCGGCCTCCCACTCCATGTGGCCCGTTATAACGATCAGGTCTGAGTCAGAAGCGTTTCTAACAGCACTGGGAGTGAGAGTGAAGCTATGAGGCTCAGCGTTCTCCGGGACAATCGAATAGACCTCTCCTACATTACCTGTTATAGACGAGACGATGGGCCTTAAAACATCTATCGATACGACTATCCTAACCATCTGGTTCTGCCTGGCTCCGCAGGTTTTTAACCATGGCGAGGGAAATGCGAGGAGCAGCATGATTATAATCGTTTTCCTCAGCAACAGGATCTTCCTCCAGGAATATGGTTCTTATGGGGGCAGGTCCTAGGATGACCAAGAGCACTACACATAGAGTTCACAACCTTCTCCGAAAGATGCTGCTCAACCATACTCGCGCATTCACAGGCGTCCTCCAGGCTGACCGAGAGAAACCTGTAGACGTAGGTCTCGAAAATCCTATGATTCCGGATAATCCTGTTTACCTCCTCCAGCCCCTTTTTCGAAAGTACTACTCCCCTCCAACGATACCTTTTAAGCATGCCTTTTTCCTCAAGCCTTTCAAGATACTCGCTTGCAGTCGCGCATGAAACACCCATCGCATCAGCCACCTCAAGGCTTCCAACAATATCTCTTCCTGGAAGCAGCTTGAAAACCGTCTTAAGATACTCAACCTCCTTACCAGTCAGACTCTTCGAAGCTCCAGATTTAGGCACAACCTAATTTAGGAGATCCCTAAATTTAAGTCTTTTCTTATACGCAGTAAAATCTAAAACTGTTGAGTGAGCGCGCGCCATTTCTTTTTTAATCACCCCTCTTAATTTTTTTGTCTTCTTTTGTTCTTTTAACCATAGTTTAATTACCTCATCTATTATTAGAGTTAGATGTAGTAGCAAGACTTCTAGCGCGCGCTACCACAGTTGACTTATTTTGTGGGCGCTGGAGGGTTGACGCTAGGCTTTAAAATGGCTAATTATTGCGCGCGCGTCAAACCAAGAGTGGATAAGGTTATTTAACTAAAAGGGAATGCTTAAATTCCCGTTATGGATTCAAGCCTTATGGACCTTGAGTCGATTGGTCTCCTCCTAGGAGCAGCGATCGGGGCATTCATAGGCTCCTACCTCGCAAGCGCGCGAGAGGAGGGAACTTATGCGGAAGCATCATGAAGAGATTAAAGAGAAACTGCTCGCCCCGCTCAAAAACAACATCGGTACAATAATCGCATAGGTGGGAGATAGGGCAACCGGCTTAGATTTCCTCGGAATGATAGAGCATCGATATTCTCCCTCATTTCGTTCAAGCATCGATAACGGTGTCGACAAGAAACTTAGAGAAGTATCCCTCAGAGAACATTTCCCAGAGGTGTCAAACAGGTTAGAACAGCTTCTGAAAGACCTTGAAGACTATGATTCAAAATACATTGAATTAGCCACTCGAATAAAGGATTATCTTCTAAAAAGCAGTATAACAACGACGGATAGAGTGGGAACTCTCACCAAAGTTGCTACCTACGTTTTACTCGATGTACCACGACGTTGGCTAGATGGCATACAGCCACAGCTGGGTGCCGGAGAGCTTATTATGCTGGAAAAGCGATTAGAGGATATGTCTAGTCAAAACCAGTTGTTAATCGATGACCTTAAGAATCTCTCTGATAAAATAAAGAAGGAGGGAGATGCCCTCGTTAACGATCTGGAAGACTTGTTGAAAAGGCCAACATTAAAGTCAGCATGCAGGTACTGTCCGCCCTCTCTTAAGAGCTTATTACTTGACTCCTAAGCGTGAAACCGCACGTTATGCGTTTTGTTAGCGTATGGTAATCACTATGTGTTTTCTTCTTCCTCTTCGGCTATCCCAGCCATTATCTGTTTTAATAACTTTATCTCTTCAGCTAATGAAGCGTAAAGCTTAGGCAATAATGCTGTAATCTCCTGCTCTCCAAAGCCCAGTGCTTTTAGAAACGCCTTGTCAATCTTAACCCTTGGGCTGAATTCTCGCTCAAGCTGTTCGAGGATCGACGGAAACCTCATGTCCTTTAGCTCGTCGAATAGGGTTAACAGACCGATAATCCTGTCCTTCCCGATTTTACTGAAGTCTGGGACTAGGATTTCCTCCAACACATACTCGTCGAGCTGTAGGAAAGCTCCTCTCGTCTCCTTCCTATGCAACAGAACTTGGAGTAAGTTTAGAGTGTTGTTCAACCATAGGCAGAGAAGCTTGGCCTGCTCATCATTCATATCCACAGACCACGCCACTCCAGGTGGAGCAAATGGGGTACTCGAGTAAAAAGCAAGTAGACAAGTCCCGGAAGCGGAAACGTCTGCACGTCTTACTATGGCTAATCGGCTCAACCTATCCTCAACATAGCTACGCCACCTGTTCCAGAAGGTTGGAGATGTCCTCATCCCCTTGGCACCTGCCTTGAGGAATTCCCTTGAGCCCTGGAAATCAGCCACCACCACGTAATCCGGGTTGTCGGTGATATCCATAGTACTGACAAGGGATACACGCCTTAGGGCTGGTTTTAGTGCTCTGCGTGGTATGCTGAGCCTCTCCTGTGTAAGCCTATTCTCCACTGCTATCGTTCTGTCCTGAACCTTCCTCACAACCCATATGTCGCTCTTCTTTATTGCCCTATCAGCCTGTGTAATCGTTAGGCTCTGAACCTTTCCTCCTCGACGTGACTCAACACCTTCGTTGATTCTTACATTTGACTGGCTTAATAGTTCTCGGAACGGAATAAGATTGCTTCCAGCTTTCTGGACTAATTTCTCCCAAAAATCAGATAGCCATTTATTCTTAAATGCAATAAGAGGAAACAGATTTAATGCCTTTTTTCTAAGCTCCTCTTGAGGGATTTGAAATGCGAACATAGCTTCATCTTCTATGAATCCTTGATGGGGATAGGAGGCTATTTGTTGAATACGGTTCGCTATACTGAGGGATTCCTCAGAGGTTCTGGGAATATTTTTCAGGGTTACGACTATGCATAGCCGTTTTTGAGCTGCTTTATTCGAATGTTTTTTGGCGACCAATAGAATTTCCCTAAATTGAGCTGCCTCTGAGAAGGCAGCACGCTGCCAAGTCGTAACTATATACTCCATATCATAATGCTCTGTCAGCATTTTCCTTATTCCTTCGCATGAAGCTATTCTGAGCACCGTCGCCGGAAGGACTAGAGCCATCCTTCCATCTTCTTTCAAAAATCTGTCTGCCAAGAGAATGAAGAAGCCGTAGAGGCCTAGTTGACCATGAAGATAATCCCTGTATTCGCTGAACCTTTGGAAAAGAGCATCCTTATAGTCCTCGGGGAGCCTCTCCTGCCTTGTGAAAGGCGGGTTCATGATGACAACATCATACTTATCTAACTCGATCTCCTGAGCCTCCTTCCCTGTTAGGCTCACTGCTCCCTTCTCAGTCGTCTTCTGGAACATGAATGTGGTGAGGTAGCTTCTCGCAGCAGTCGTCACGCTCGGAATCTTCATCCCGGGCCTCAGGCATGTTGAGTCCCACACAGCCACGTAACCCTGTTCGTGAAGTACTCCGGGGACTGGAGTGCCAAGTGGCATGCTGCAACGTTAGCTGCGAAAGGCATCACATCAATGCCCAACAGGTCCTCCTCAATAAACCTCCTATGGTCCTCCTGGGTCATGCTCGTTGTAAAACGTCCAGTCCCAAACCTTGAAGTCGAGCACATGAATATGGAAGCCCCTGGCCCCCGCGCGCGCTATATGGAGTAGCAATTGCTTATGCCTTCGATCCTGAACTTATAATTCTGGATGAACCTCAACCCACCAGGGTTGGAAACTTCGATAATCCATTTATAAAGGTGTTCAAGAGGGAGGATCTAGGAGGGTAAAGGGATGAGCCGAGGCCTTCCCGAAAGATTAAGGGATTACCTCAACGAGAAATATAAGAGTGAGAAGTGGTTTCATCCATATGAGTTCATAGAGAGAGGGAAAGAGGATGAAAAATGGAAGTTACGTACAGATTGGTATGATGGCTGTGGAGTAGTTAAAGAACTCGTAGATGGAAGTATATGGGTGATATCCGGCCCATTGGCCTATTTAGGCGATGGCTTACATAATGTATTGCTAAGGCTTTATGATTCTAGAATTCGTAGCGCAAAAAATGAAGATGAGGAAAAAAGATTTTACGATGAGTTATATAAGGAAGAAGAGGATATACTTGGAGATATTTTGCATAGGAGGAACCTGAATAAGTATCTAAAAGAGAAGGAGTTTAGGGACCTTATTATCGATGTATTGTGGTCGGAGGAGATAGCCCGGAGGATAAGCCAGGAGTTTAGGGTTGAGGTCAAGTATCTTATAGACGATGTAAAATGGAGGACGTATTTCTACTCGGCATTCGACTCTAAGAACATGGATGAAAATCGGAAGTTTGAAGAGATAGTAAAGAGGGTTGAGGCGATTCATGCTGCATGCAAGACGTATAGATTGTATGATGAAAACGAGGATTATAAGAAGTTCAAGAAAAAGGTATTGGCAGAGAAGAAAACAAGCTATTCCTGACTTAAAAATCTTCATTTTTCAGAAAAAATAATAATTAACCTTAGCGCGCGCCTGCATGTTAACCACCGGCTGAAAACACTTAGATTAAGCCTAGAAATGCGATGGCTGCTTAAATCCGGCTTACAAGGCTCCGATGCACATTATAGCACGCGCTGAACAGTACTGGCATCCGGTATAGCATGCATCATCATTGTAACGTTAGCTGAACTTTCAATCTAAACTGGTAGCGCGCAGAAGAAAGACATAACTCCTCTTAAAACCTTCATACAAGAAAAGAAAAGAAAAAATAATAATTAACCTTAGGATAGAATTACTTCTTCTTGGGCTTGCAACCCTTTAGGTGCTTATCCAGTTCATCTTTAGTCTTGAAAGTAGCTCCGCAGTTGGGACACTTGAACTCTTGAGGTGCTGACATGTTTTCCACCTCCGATAGAAGTCTTGATTAAAGCAATATTTAAAATTTTCTATTAAAGAGCTACGCATTTCTTCGAGGAAAATGTCCAAAGCCTCCTAAAGTTATAAAATCGAAGTTGAAAAAGAAGTTTAAAAGCCGGTAGTACATACATCTGTGCATTCCACCGTCTTATCAGTGGAAGAAAACACGTAGGAAGCAGACACACCCATATAATCTGGATTTTGAGCTCACATGCTCTCGATTTAGATGAGATAGTTAAAACATCAAAAAAGAAGCCGGAATAATGAAAAACATCCTTCTCAGACGTGAAAAACACTTGCGACGGAAAAACTAAGGGGAGATGAAGCTATTTTTCAGCTTAGACGAGAAAAAACTCCTCCTTCTCGCCGAACTTTTTATATTTAGCCAGCATTTCCTCTTTCAAGCTGGGTTTAACGGTTTGAAGAGCCTTTTCAAAATCCTCCCAAGTCACCTTGTCAGCATCTCTTCTTAAAGCGTTGAGGCCAGCCTCCCTGCAAAGCGCCTCCAGGTCAGCCCCGGAGTAGCCCTCAGTCCTCTTAGCAATCTCCTCGAGGCTAACACCCTCCAATGGCATTCTCCTCGTGTGAATCTTAAGTATCTGGAGCCTTGAAGCCTCATCCGGCGGGGGAACGTAAAGCACTACTTCAAACCTTCCCGGCCTCATTATCGCCGGGTCGAGGAGCTCAGGCCTGTTAGTAGCCCCTATTATGACGACCTTCTCGATAGGAGTCAAACCATCCATCTCCGTGAGCAGCTGGCTTACAACCCTCTCCGTGACGCCGCTGTCAGCCATGCTCATGCCCCTTCTCGGAGCGATCGCGTCAACCTCGTCCAGGAAGATTATGGATGGGGAGGCGAGCCTAGCCTTTCTGAAAACTTCCCTTATTGCTTTCTCAGACTCTCCAACCCATTTCGAGAAGACCTCTGGGCCCTTAATGCTTATGAAGTTGGCCTCGCTCTCAGTCGCCACTGCTCTAGCTAGAAGCGTCTTCCCGCATCCCGGTGGGCCGTAGAGAAGTATCGCTTTAGGAGGAGTTATGCCTAGTTTTTCAAACTTCTCCGGAGCTTTTATCGGGAGCTCGACAGTCTCCCTCAGCCTCCTCTTAATCTCTTCAAGACCCCCGACATCGCTCCACCTGACTGTGGGAACCTCAACGTACACTTCTCTCATCGCGGTCGGAGTTATCTCCTTAAAAGCGTTCATGAAGTCCTCAGCCTTAACAACCATTTTCTCCAGGACTGATGGCGGAATCTTCTCATCCAGCTTTATCTCAGGCAAGTATCTTCTCAAAGCCTTCATCGCAGCCTCCCTGCAAAGCGCGGCAAGGTCTGCGCCAGTATAGCCATGCGTTATTTCAGCCAGCTTCTTCAAGTCAACATCCTTGTCAAGCGGCATCGACCTAGTGTGGATCTGAAGTATTTCAAGCCTGCCCTGCTTGTCTGGAACACCTATCTCGATCTCCCTGTCGAACCTCCCAGGCCTGCGTAAAGCAGGGTCAATCATATTGACGACATTGGTGGCACCTATAACTATAACATCTCCTCTAGACTTCAAACCGTCCATTAGCGCTAGGAGCTGAGCCACAACCCTTCTCTCAACCTCACCGCCAACCTCCTCCCTCTTCGGCGCTATAGCGTCTATCTCATCTATGAAGATTATGCTCGGAGCCTTCTCCTGAGCCTCCTGGAAGACTCTCCTAAGCCTTTCCTCAGACTCCCCGTAGAACTTGCTCATTATCTCTGGACCATTTATCGACAGGAAGGTGGCGTCAGACTCGTTTGCAACCGCCTTAGCCAAGAGCGTTTTACCTGTACCAGGCGGGCCGTGGAGCAGTACGCCTTTAGGCGGCTCTATACCCAGCCTTTGAAACAGCTCCGGGTGTCTAAGGGGGAGCTCAACCATCTCCCTTATTCGCTGAATCTCCTCGTGCAGCCCGCCAATATCCTCGTATGTAACCCTGGGGATGGCGAGCTTCTCAGCAGCCTCTTCGCTCACTATCTGGATCCTGGTGTCGGCTGTAACCTTTACGAAGCCCCTTGGCTTAACCCTGACCACGGTGAGGCCAAGCGCCTGCCCACCGAAGACTGGTACTGCGACTATATCTCCCTCAGTTAGAGGCGTGTCTATGAGCTTATCCTTAACATATTCAAGGAAATCTTCGTCTACACTGGATATTCTCGCACCCATCGGAGCCAAGACGACTTCACCAGCATTATCAACCTTATCCACCTTCCTGATCTTAACGTAGTCCCCTATCGCGACACCCGCGCTCTTCCTTATCAGGCCGTCCATTCTCACTATCCTGCGGTCCTCGTCCTCAGCGTAGCCCGGCCAGACTACTGCTGAAGCAGACCTCCTGCCAAGTATCTCCACGATATCCCCGGTTTCAGCCTTAAGCTGAGCCATCTCCCTCCTGCCTATCCTAACTATCCTCCTACCCACGTCTCTGGGCCTTGCTTCGGCAACAACCAGTTGAATTTCACTCATGCCGAGTAGACACTCCTGTACCTGGATTTAAGCTTTCAACAAACTTGTTTCTATAACCGTGATAAAACCTGCTACTGGGGCTCCTTAGGCTCCTCCTCAATCTTCTTCAACTGGCTCCTATACATCTCCAGAATCTCCTTCACCGTTGTCGCCTGCTCCGGAGCCTTATCGTCCCTAAGCCTACCTGTGTACTTGGGGAAGCGTCCCGCTAAGCCAGAACCAGCTCTTACCGCGTTTAAACCACAAGTGTGCACGGGGCTCAGGGTTATTTCTGACGCTATTATCTCGATGACTATTCGTGGTTCAAACCATACGTCCGCCTCTATTTTCGAATCAACCCTGGGATGTTTATGGCTGATCTTGTAGTTGTTCATCAACTCTGTGAAAGTAGCTAAATCCTCGTCGGTGAAGCCTGTTCCACATTTAGCAAACGTTCTGAAAACGTCTTCATCAGGATCGTATGCAGCCAAGAGGTATGCTCCATACTTGCCTGCACGCTTGCCCCTGCCATGGAAACCGCCGACTATAACGAGGTCGAAGGTGTCGGCGACTTCAGCCTTATACTCTCTCTTCAGCTTTATCCAGCTCCATTCTCTAGCGCCAGCCCTGTATGGTGCTTTCAGGTCTTTCAACACGAGGCCCTCGCAGCCTTCTGAGATCGCCTCCTCCATGAAGACCTCTATCTGGCTGGGGTCTCTCGATATTATCTGTTTGACGAGCTTAACCCTCTCGTCTTCTATGATAACGTTCTTTAAAGCCTCCCTTCTCTCCAAATACGGTTTCTCAGTGTAGTCGACGCCGTCGGCGTAGAGTAGGTCGAAGAAGAAGAGTGCAACAGGATACTCTTTCATAGCCTCTTCGATACCATACTTCCTCCTCCTGTGCATAAGCTCTTGGAACGGCAGCAGCTCGCCGGTGTCAGGGTTTATTGCTACGCATTCCGCCTCCAGGACAGCCTCCCTAGCCTTAACGTTCCTCCTCACCATTTCTATCGCGTCAGGGTAGTGGCTCGTAATATTTTCAAGCCTCCTGGAGAAGAGCAGAACACTATCATCGTTCTTGTGTATTTGCACACGCTCCCCGTCCAGCTTGTACTCAGCAGCAGCCTCTCCACCTATTTTCTCCAGCACCTCCTGCACTGTTGTCAAGCGTTCTGCAAGCATCGGCCTGATCGGTTTGCCCACGGTTATCTTGAAGTCGCGAACACCGTCAAGCCCCTTCTCGGCTATAGCCCTCGCCACAGCCCCGAGGTCGCTGGAAATGTTGTACGCACGCTCTATGATGGGCCTGTTCGACTTGTCCCCGGTGAATGCTTGCGCAATAGCGTCGAGAATAGTGTAGTCTGCTATACCGAGCCTAAGCCTCCCGGTGACGATCCTGACAGCATACTTCGCCTCCCTAGGAGACATGTCTATCAGGAGGGAGGATAGCAGGCTTGTCTTCTGCGCCACAGAACCCTTTCCCCCCAGCCTGGCAAGCCTGTAAAGCTTCTCGTAAACATCAGTCAGCGTCGGCTCCTTGCTTAAGAGCTTCTTCTGAACCTTTCTTTGCGCAAGGATTTCGGCGGCGCTGCCTAGGTCGCCAGCCTCCTTGTAGAGTTTTTCAACAGTCTCATCATCTATTCCCGAGAATTCTGACAGGGATCTTAAAACAAGCTTCTCGGCGACGCCGAATTCTAAGCCCTCGTAGTCAGGCCTAACCTTGCCCTGGAGCAAGTATACGAGCTTCTCAAGCTCGGCTGGACTAGCTTTCTTGAAAAGGTCTACTAGAAGGCTTGTCATCTCAAGCCTCTTCGTCGTCGACTCCACCTGCTCCATCGCTTCTGCAACTTCCTTGAAAAGCATAACCATAGTATTGAAGCATCGCGGGATGGTAAAAATGTTTCTGTCCTTTAAAACGAGCCGGGCGGGAACCCTGCTTTAAGGAAGGTTTCTAAAAGTTTCTTGAAGTCAACCGGGTCTCCCTCTCCAACCCCGGGACACTGCTCGTCGAATATGAAAACATACTCCTTCGAGCCGTGCCTAACAATCTCCACGTCCACGGGAAGGCTTAGAACACTCTGAATCGTCTTCTTCTCAACCGGGTAGAAAGGGTAAAGCCTGCATAAAACAGGCTTATACTCATGGATCGTGCACAGACCGTTCCTGAGGAATGGGCAGAAACCGTTTTCACCAACAAGAATCAGCTTACCCTCTGGAGCGACGTATGGCTTGAAAGACGGGATGATTCTTCTAATCCTCTCCACGTCTTCCTCGGAAACCTCGGGATTTAGACCGCAGCATTTCTCTCCGCAAAGCCTACACTTGAAAAGCATGTTTCTCCAAGCTATTGGAAGCCTTGGGAGAGCTTCTCCAACCATTTCAACCGATACTTGCAGGAACCTTTTTAAAACCTTATTCTTCAATCCAGGAGGCTTGACGCGGAATACTGCTAAAGCAATCTCCTACTTGTTGTCCAACCCTGTCGTAGGGGGGTTTGGAGGACTCGTAATTATGCTTAAGGAGGAGGCTTTCTTAAACAACCCTATTTTAAACATTCTGGCTGTGTTTTTCTTCTACAGTATTGTTCCCTTCGCAAGCGTCTACTATCTTAGGCTGCGCGGCAGGTCAGATGTTTTTATGAGTGAAAGAAGCAGGAGGCCGAAACACTTTATTCCAGGCCTATTGGGCTACATGGTTTCAATCCTAGTCTTCCAAGCATGCGGAATGAGGCTGATGAGGACTGCCTCGGCCTCATTCCTTTTAACATCGCTGAGCCTCCTAATCTTAACATTCGTGACGAAGGTGAGTATTCACGTCGCAGGCTTGACGGCAACAGTAGTCCTAATTCTTCACGCTTATTGGCCAGCCGGATCAATACTGCTACTCCTAATACCTGTCTTAGCATGGGCACGCGTAAACACTGGTGAACACACGTACCGGCAGACGATGCTTGGCGCCTTCACTGGTTTAACTGGAAGTGTGCTAGGCATACTGTTCTTCCCAACCGTGTCTTAAACACTCACCGGTACGCAGCCAAACTACCGAGTTTCGGAAAGACCTTCAACCCTTCTCCCTGAGCGAGAAGTATCGGCGTGAAAGACATCACGTCGACTCTTCTCAGAATCGGGGAGAGAAGGCTGTTCGCGTCAATTTCGTTAACCGCCATCCCCATTGTCAACGGGTTCATCGAGGGCAATACGATTATTTTTACCCCCTGTTGCTCGCCGTATAGGAAGCTTTTGAACCTGTGTTTAACTCCTATTGAGTCCCTTATTGAGACAGCGGGGTGTTCATGACCCATGAGCACGACGGCTCCGTCTTCCGGCAGCTCGTGCTCCCTATCACCATGTATGAGGAAGTATTTACCAAGCCTTAGAGGCGGGTCTTGAAACTCCACGTTCAACTGCTTTAGAACAATCCTGACGAAATTGTCATGGTTTCCCCTGACTAGCAGCGGCTCTGCGCCAAGACTGCGGACATCGTTAACAAAATCCTGGACCTGCGTCCACTCCTCAGGATTTATGTCTCCAAACTCGTTCTTTATATCCCCCAGTATTATGAGCTTTCGGGCAGACCTGTAGTTAAACATGTTTCTCAGAGACTTGATTATCGGGGCATAGGTTGGAAAGGGAATATGTACCCCTTTCTCCTCTAGCTCCCATTCTAGACCTAGGTGAATATCAGCTACGACGATAGCGTCCAAGGATTTCACGTACAGTGCGGGTTCGAACTCAACTATTTCAACATCTTCAGTTAACAGCATGTATCGCCGCCAGAACCTCCTTGTGAAGCCTTTCGAGAAGAGTCCTCTTATCCTCCATGAGCACAACGTCTGAGAAGCTTGAAACAAGCAGGGAATGGGAAAGGGGTGAAGCAACCCTGCTGGGCCTGCAGACCAATGGGCTCCTCACGCCTTTTTCAAGCTCAGATACGAATCTAATCGCATTCTTAATATCCATCACGTCTTCAAGGATCTCCCTGTATGTTTCCCTCATAACTGGGAAATCCTTCAAATCTTTCACGGCTTTAAGAATATGCTCAGAGTTCAACTGGAGTTTAGAAACAACCACTTCATGACCCTTATAGTTCCTGAGGATCATGAAGCTCCTGACAGCAACATGTCTAAACCTATGTTTCAACATGTCTGTCTTTTCAATCGACGAAACCACGAGTTCACGAAGATTTGAAGAGCTTATTGATTTAACAACCCTTTCCGGGTCAATCCTGTATTTAGGTGGGAGTATCAGCAGGAAACCATTATCGCTCACCGCGATCTGTATTGAAACGGATCCCAATAGGTTTGACGCTGCTACTGCGAATGCTCTTGAAAGAACATCGTTAACCCTTCTCCCGACTAGGCTGTGGAAAACAACGATCTGCCTATCTGATTCATCAACATAGTTCTCAACTATTAAAGAGCCCCTCCTAATATACGGGAGTATACCTATGTTGTTAAAATATTCAGCAGTTATCCTGAGATAGTCGTAGAGGGCGACGGCTGTCTTCCTATCTATCTTGAAATAATCCATGTATTGTTTAACCCGGTCCTCCTTCCTGTCGAACAGAATCGTCTGAAGCTCCCTTATCCTGAACTCGTCTATCATGCTGGCCAAGTCATAGGAGAGTGGAAGCATTTCGGAGAACCATTGAGGCACAGTCGGCCTCTCACCCTCAGCAGGCTCCACAATAAGCTTCATTAAACGGCTTTTCAAACACCTGTATGGCCTGCCCCCGAGTAGAAAGATATCGCCTGGGGAAAGCCTTTCGAAAAACTCCTCCTCAATGTTTCCAACAGGCTTGTTGTCTCTAGTGAAAACCTTGACCATCGCCATGTCTGGTATTGTGCCAGTGTTAGTCATGTAGATCACTCTAGCGAGATTACCTCTTCTTCCAAAAACTCCCGCAGCCTCGTCAAGCCAAATCTTCCCGTAAACCTTGTAGCCCTCAAGCTGCCTGTAATACCCGCTTAAATATCTTAGAACACTTACGAAGTCCTCCATCGTCAGGTTTCTAAAATTGTATGACCTCTTAACAAGACTATAGGCTTCCTCGATTTTCCATTTTCTTTCAACAGCCATGCCTACGATATGCTGGGCCAAAACGTCAAGAGGGTTCTCTGGAATATAGGCTTCGTCAAGTCTTCCTGCTTCAGCAGCCTTAGACATCACGAGAACCTCCAGAAGATCATCTCTCTCCATCGGTATGAAGACTCCTTTTGAAACAGCCTCAAGAGAATGGCCTGAACGCCCTACTCTTTGAATAGCCCGGGTTACAGACTTTGGGGAGCCTATTTGAACAACACAGTCTATGAAGCCGATGTCTATCCCTAGTTCAAGAGAGGTGCTTGTGACAACAGCTTTAAGCCTTCCCTTCTTCAACTTTTCTTCAACATCCAGCCTAACTTCGCGCGAGAGAGAGGAATGGTGGGCAGCATACTCGTCCTCGCTTAACACGCTTTTAGGCCTGAGCCTCTTAAGATGGTATACAACCCTCTCAGTGCTGCTCCGCGTGTTCGTGAAGATGAGGGTAGTCCTGTTACGCCTTATGATTTCATTTATCAGCCTGTACATTCTTCTGCTGAGCTCTTCAGCAGGCGTGTGCACGAGGTCGTGGTGTGGCGATACGACTTTAAGCTCAAACCTCTTTGAAGCATGAACATCCACTATGGTGCAGGGCCGCGGCGAGGAATCTTCATACCCGGCGAGGTAGGCAGCAATCTTCTCTAACGGGTGGATGGTTGCAGACAGGCCTATTCTCTGGAAATCTTGCCCGGAAAAGCTTCTCAGCCTTTCAAGGCTTAGTGAGAGATGGGCACCCCTTTTAGAGCTGCAGAGCTCATGAATCTCATCCACCACAACCCATCTGACACCTTTGAGAAGGGATCTGAATTTCGGTGCCACGAGAATTATGGATAAGCTTTCAGGAGTCGTTATTAGTATGTGGGGAGGCTTCTTAAGCATCCTTCCTCTTTCAGAAGTTTTAGTGTCTCCCGTCCTAACGTGAATCCTTATCTCTGGAAGCGAAACCCCTTTCTCTTCAGCAAGCCTCCTTAGCTCTTCCAAAGGCTGTGAAAGATTCTTTCTCACGTCGTTGTTTAAAGATCGGAGGGGGGAAACATAAACGCAGTAAACCCTGTCTTCAAGCCTACCTTCAAAACCCATTTTAATCAAATCATCCAGGATTGTTAGGAAGCATGCGAGCGTCTTACCGCTTCCGGTTGGCGCAGAGATCAGCGTGTTCTCACCTCTCCTGATAGGCATTATCCCGTAGGACTGTGGCGGGGTCAATCCCTTGAACCTGCTTCTGAACCATTCTCCAACTATAGGGTGAAGTATCTTAACAACATCCTCGAGCGAACTCTTAACATTGTAGAACCTGTAGGACTCCCCTGACATTACTCAGGCTCCTTCGAAAGTTATGCTTAAGATAGTATTGATAAACCTTCCCCTACCTTCCTCTCCGCCGAGGCATCACTATCAGGCCTTCATCAGGATCACCATAAGCCTCGTAATCACCCTCGTAAAACATTTTCGCCACGAGCGCGGCAGTAACAGCATCAAGCTCATGGTGGGTCTCAACTTTCTCAAGTCCCCTTATTTTAAGACGCGCCAATCCTTTTCGAAGCTTCTCAACACCGTGAGATTTACGAGGTATTTTAAGAATATCTTGAGCTCCACCAGGATAAACCTCTATAACCTTGAAACCGGAAGAGTCGAGCATTTTCTTAAGCCGGATGCCTCTCTCCGTCAGCATTCGCATTGGTCCCAGTGTGACAGGGAAAAACTTTATGCCTCTTCTCAAAAGCTCCCTGTCGCAATTCCTAAGGTGAACACTACTCCTCACCTCCAGGCTGACTCTTCCCCTCGGCAGGGAGAGCGGAGCGTCAATCGCAACCACCGCGGGATTGAAGCGTGAAACCTCCATCATAATCTCCACGTCCGTATGTAGAATCATTGTTTCAACGCTTAGGAACTCGTTTAGAACCGCGAAACCACTGGGCCTGGTCTCCACCCCGGCTAGATCTATACCTGTGAAAAACATCATATTCTCAACCCGAACAGCCTGCAAGCATTTTTAGTGGTTTCCTCAGCAACAGTATCAGGGTCGACTTTTTTAATCCTAGATATCTCTCTGAGGCTGAAAACTATGTTCGCAGGCTCATTCCTCTTCAACGGGTCAACCCCGAGAACCGGAGAGTCCGACTCCAGCAGAATGTTTTCCAGGGGAAGCCTGGCCGCAAGCTTCTGCTTCTGCGGAGACCTCACTATGGAGGGAGGAATGCTGAAGAAGAAGCCTGCTTCAACACCCTTCATAGCGTATGAGGCTTTTCCGTCAAAAGCATGCATTAAAACCTTCTTAGCGTTTCTTCCAATAAGTATGTCGATAGCATCCTTCCCGGCACTTCTAGAGTGAACTATAATGGGAAGATTAAGCCTTTCAGCAAGCTCTATGAAAAACCCGAAAAACCCGAAAAGCCTAGCCCTATCCTCGGGAGCCCTAACCGTATAGTAGTCTAGACCCACTTCACCTATTCCGATTATCCTACTCCTGTTATCCAGGATGATTTTAACCACCTCTTCATAGTTGACTGAGAAAGGCGCCCCATAGTCAATACCGATGGTTGAGTAAACATAGCCTCTGAACTTCTCTGAAATCCTTAAAGACCTTAAGGCACCGTCCGGGCCTAGCCCGCAATCCACGATGGCGGCTAAACCGTTCTCCCTAGCTTTCAACACTACACTCTCTAAATCCATCTCGAAAGAACTGTCGCTCAGATGTGCATGCGCATCCACGAGCCGCAATGAGACGAGCCAGCCTGCTGGAAGACAGAGATAAACCTTTAACTACCTTAAATCACCATTAAGTCGGAATGGTTAAGAAGGCAAGTACCAAGCTGTACGTGCTTAATAAGAAGCTGGGTGGAAAAACGTATTCTGCAACAATGCTTTATCTGCCGAGTAAGATCGTCAACGATTCCGCTTTCCCCCTGAAAAAGAAGGGTAGGCTCATCGTGAAAATAGTTGGCAGCAAGATAGTTATTGAGAATGAGAAGAAGGGCAGGGGGAAGCCTTAACCAAGCCTGTGCTTGAAGCTAGTGAAAGAGGTGTAGATTATTATGAATTGTTCAAGCTCTCTTAGAAAGCCTGTGCTTATATGCCATGATCCCTCTCTTTTCTCAACGATGCCGGCTCCCACGAGCCCCCTAATCATGTTGTAAAACTGGCCTACAGTGATTCTTCTCCGCCCAACCCAGTTTTTCCACTCGCTCACGTTCATCCCTGAAGGACCTCTTGAAACGAGCTCCTCGCAGAAGACCTTTGCCTCAGACGCTAAAAGCGGGCTTCTCCAGAAAATCCTGGAAAACATTTCGTCGACAGTAGCCGGAACCCTACCCGCCTTAAAAAGTATTGTAGTACCCTTATGTGTCTGCCTAACTCTTCGGCTCCTTCTAGGCATACGGACTAATTCCAAACGCTTAGAGAAAAGCCTTACGAGCCGCCTCCCTAGCAGGCGCTAAGCTCTAAACAGGAGAAGCATACTTCAAGCAGGATGGGAAACAGCCTTCTTAACGCTGAAGCACTAGGCTATAAAACCATATTCTTCTTGAGCCGGAGGAGGCTGCGGCCTACGTCTCCTTATCCAGAGTAAAGATATTGAAACCGCCAGGACGACAGCGAAGATTATGACTATAAGGATCAAGTAGAGGTTGCTCACCCTGAAGAAAACCTCTTTAACACCAGTGTTACCGTAAGGATCGGTAGCGTTTATCAAAACCATGTAGTCTCCAACCGGATTAGTAACTGGAAGATAATAGTCTCCAACCCACCTGCCACCCTGGTATTTAAGATTTATCATGCTCTTCATGGTTCCTGAGGAGACAACCGCGGTTACATTCCCGTCTTCAAGCCTTGAAGAATCAGGATATTTCACGATAACTCTTAAGTAGACAGTTTCAAACCCAACCTGATAACTCTCCTTTAAATCCTCTATCTCAAAGCTTAAAACAGCTTTAGTTATTTCAAGAGGAACAGGGTAGAAACCATAGTTACCATACGTGTCTTTGACAGTAATGTTCAACACGTTTCGTCCTAAAGCAGCATTCCTTGGAGCACTGACGTTTCCAAACCAAGCTCCTGCTGAGAAGTTCAGGCGGGCGAGAGCCTGCTCAACACCATCATGAACCAGCTTAGCGTCTACAAAAGCTCCCTTATCTCGAGAAACATCCTCCGATGTCAGAACATCTTTAGAAGGATATTTCACCACCACTTTAACAAGTATTTTCTCGGTCCTGGAAAACATGCTGCCAACCGGGGCTAACAGCTCTATGATCAGCCTAGCGGGAACAATACTTATCTCCTGGGAGAAGTCTCCACTGTTCCCTGAACCGTCTGTCGCGGTTATTCTAAGGATCCAGACCCCGGTTTCCCACATCGCCGGAATCCTCCAAGACAGACTCCACTCTCCAAGGCTGGTCTTGTCAAGGTTAAACGGGCCCTTCCTAGTCTGGTCCTTGATGAGCTCAAGAGACACGCTGCCGGATGGCAGGGGTGTTCCATCAGGATATGTAACACTGACTGAAACGTTTAGCCTAACAGACCTTTCATAAGTCTCGTTAAGCCTGCTCTTTAAAGTAATCCTCAGCTTTGCAGCAGTAAGGGTAAAAGACCTGTTTCCGGAGCCAGCATTACCATACTGGTCTGAAGCCTCCACCTTGACTAAATATCCCCCTAACGGGTCGGACGGCCCAGTCTTAATACTCTTAAACCAGTATTCGTCATGCGAGTAATCCATGAATATTTCTCTTCCTTCAACCCCGCCGTAGACGAGCTTCAGCCTCACAACCCCGTTCCAAGGCAGGCTTGAACCATCCTTATATTTCACCCGTACTGTAATGTTTATCGGTTTAACTCTTTCATAGGTTGTAGCATCCATCTCTACAGTAACGTTTAAAACCGCCTTAACGAGAGTAACCTGCAAAGCATCAGTAACCACCCTCATGTTTTTGAAGTCTAACGCATCGTCACACTCTATGAATGCTGAGAGGACGCCGAGTTGAACATCCACGGGAACTATTACCTGCTTGCTTACTTCCCCCTTTGAATCTGTCTCCAGCCTCTGGCTGAAAACCACGTGCGTCGAGTTTCTCAAGTAGAGCATTGCAGAACCGCTGCGCACTAGACCGCCAGCCTTAACCAGGATTATCGACTTCCTTTCCCATACTCGCGGCGCATCCCATACGCCAAAATGATACTCGGTGACGCAGCCGCTCCTATTAACCCGTATAGTGTAGGTTCCTGGAGTAGGGTTGGCAAGACTAATCGTGCGGGAGAAGCCTCCAGTAGAGTTGACGGTTAAACGCTCAGTGCTTAAAAGAGAACCGTTGGGGTGGAGTATCGTTAGATCAATCGCGGACGTGAAAAACTGGTCTCCAGTAATCTTTACCTGAACATTGCTGGAAGAAGTGTAGACAGGTTTATCCGTGAGAACCATTGGGGAGAGAAAAATGGAGAACTCGTCGAAAAACGTTTCCACAAACTCTTGAGGAGGGTCGACAACTCCGAGAGATAAGTTCACTTGTTTAACGAGAAACAGTTTAACACCGGTCGCGATGGAGATTGTTTGACTACCATTATAAAGTATGGTTAAAGCGTCTGAAGAAGCGTCGAGCCATATGGTTAAGTTATACCATTTCCCGGTTGAGAAAGTCGCTCCATCATTCCTCCTGTCCAGCCTATAGGCCACTAGCTTAGGGCGTGCAGCATCGTTAACAAAGCCAAGCTTAACCTCGTATGTTGAAGAATCCGTGAGCGTGAAGATTATTCTTGAGATGTTGAAGCCTGTACCATTGTTTATCTTCAGCATGAAGCTTATTTTAAAAGAACCCTTAGCGTCGAATATGCGCTGTACGTAGGCACGACTCCCAGGGGATATGCTTATGTTTAAGCATTGCCCGCGGAAGCCGTTGGGAGAGAAATAGTAGGCTCCTGAGGCGATGAAGAAGCCTGAGGGAGACGTGTTCAGATTATTGCTGAAGGAAGCGTTGTAAGCGAGTGTAAAGCACGAGTCAGCCTTAACGCCGACTGGTATTATTAGGATTGCGAAAAGAAGCAGTGTTGCAGACAGTATTACTACACTATCTTTCAGCATCTGTGTTGCATCCTAATCAAGCGTTTTAAAGGTTTTGTTTAGGTTTGTATAAAAATAAAATAGTCGGGTTTACGGCGGAGGCTCAACCTAGCGCATCCGCCGCCTTACGAATCCAATAATTTTCACCATTATACTCCTGAGCCACCCTGTTTTCTCAACCCTCAGCTCTCCTTTAAAAACCATTTCTAAAACCCTACTGTAGGCCTCTGGGTTTCTTGAAGCAAGCATGAGAAGCGTCTCTTCACGCAGCCTAGAGCCTTTAGGAGGAGTGGAACCGTTCTCAATGCTTTTTAAAAACTCTTCCTCGCTTTTCCTCGGGCCAACAATACTTGACACAAGGAGGGCAAGTCCTGCTGCGAAAAAAACCATAGGCAGCAAGTATTTTAACGGGTCTTTTTGAGAAGCCTCCCCCATATCCTCAATAATCGTTACCCCCGAGAGCTGGCTTGAAAGCCTTGAATCGTATTTAACGAGTAGCATGGAGCCCTGGACTAAGGTTTTAAGCGATTCAGGCCTGAAAACCGTTGAAGAAACGTTGTTGACTAAGCATAGTTCAACCAGCGTATTGTTATGAAGTAGGGCAGTGACACGTATTGAAACAAGAGTCCCGTTTCCCTCTAGGGTGCTAGACGGGTTTGAACACGCGTTGAGACAAGTGTTGGCAAGCAGCGTCAAGAGAAACGTTAAACATGCTTTCACGCGCGCCGTCAACCCATTTTAAACCTTGAAGAGAACCTAATAAGCCCCCATGCGTAACGGCATCAATCCGCCCATCTTATCCTCATCCTTACTCAGATTTTTGAGGCGGTTTTCATCTGCCGGAGAATTCTATGCGGAAAAGGTATTTAAGCATTAAGCGTATCACGGCTTTGAACCGGTCAGATTTAAAATCTGCCTTGAAATATTCCTCCAGTGTGAGCCCCTCCAATACAGCTTGCCACACACCTTGCACCTCCAGAGTAGATCCACGTTCTTAGGAGCTTCAGGATTCTTCTCAGCTTCTTCAGGAGGAAGGGGTTCAAGCTCGCCATTGCAAACTGTGCATCTTAAAGAATCCTTTTGGAAAACCAGTTTAAACCTCTCCACCAGGAGTCTTAACACCTCCTCCTCCGTTAAGCCTTTGGTTAAAACTACTTCAACACCTTTTCTCTCAGCTATTTTCGCAAGCTCGTCGTCAGAAGTAACGAGTATACGGCCGTTTAAAGCGAGTTGAACAATATTTTCATCATCAACAGTGTTCAGATAGAGAGTATCATAACCCATTATTCTAAGCCATTTGGCAACATAGCCATGCATGCTGTCAACTAGAAATTTCAGGCTCAATCCTGACAGCCTTTAGAAAATCCATTTCTGTTAAAAAGCCTTCCAGCGAGCCGGATTTAACTACTAGGGCAGACCCATAACTGCTCCTCTTTATTATCTCCCAAGCCTCAGCAATCCTGGCCTGCGGATCCAGAACAGGCGGATCCTTAACTGTGAAGTCGATAACGCTCATGCGCATAAGCTCGTCTAAAGTCTTTCCAGCATGCTTGAAAAACTCCCTGCCGCCGAGAAACCTGATTATTGAGCGGGATGAGAATAGACCTATTGGCTTAGACTTCTCCAAGCATGGTAAACGCCTGTGTCCAGAGCTGACCATGACTTCAACGCCTTCTCTAAGACTCCTGTCAATCGAGATGCAAACCGGAGACTTAGACATGTAGTCTTCGACAAGCCCGCTTTCCAGCGAATATTTACACCTTTCAAGCACATCCCTAACTGTCAACACGGCTTTAAGCCGGTTGCTCTTGTCAACTACTGCAAGACTGTTAACACTCCTCTCCCTCATCAACGTTATTGATTCCCGAATGCTTTCAGACTGGAGTATGCTTACCACGTCCCTACTCATGATTCTAGCCACAGGTGTCGACATTATGCTCATAACAGGTGTTTCAGGAGATTCTCTAGACCTCCAAAGCAGGTGTTTAGCCACCTCCATGGGTGTTACGATCCCCTCTAGAAGACCGCTTGCCGCAGCTACGAAAACCCTCCTGAAGCCTCTTGCAACCATTGTTTCAAGCAGCCGTGACAAAGGCGTGGTCTTGGTTACTGAGAGCGGCGGGGAAGTAGCGTAGTATAGTACTGTCGAAGGCGAAGAGTACGACTGGACCCTCTTCCGAGGGCGGTCCTTCATGTATCTTAATCCTTTCTCCCTATTCCTGTTCAACCCTACTCCTCAGAAGCTATCTTAAGGTCAGCCATGCAGTCTTCGCATAAAAGCCTTCCTTCGACAATGCTCAGCGAGTCAGACCACATTCCACACTCCTCGCAGAATCCTTCGTAAAACTCTTTCCTTATTATGCTTCTGGAACGCTCCATTTCCGTTTTTTCGATCAGCTCGTATATCGCGGGTATAGCGTACACTAGGTCTCTCTCTGAGACTATTCCAACAAGCTTCCCTCCCCTTTCGACGCCGAGCTTCTTAATTTTACTCCTCCGCATCTTGTCGAGAGCTTCCACAATACTGCTGTCGCTACTAATCTTTTTCAGAGGGTTAGACATAACCTCTTTAACCTTCACGAGCCTTGGATCCTTAGATTTAGCCACAACCTTCTCTATAACATCCCTCTCAGTAATTATTCCAACATCCTTACCTTCATCATTCACTACGATGAGCGAGCTTATATCGTGGTGAACCATTTGAAGAACAGCTGTGTGGACAGATTCATCCGGACCTATTGATATCACTGGGTAGCTCATGACCTCGTCAACGGTTAACGCCTTCCTGCTCGGCTTCAACCTCCTCCCCTTTTTGGCTAACTATTGTCTCCTAGAGTATTTAAACTAATAGGGGTTAAATTTATCTATAGGGATTCTGGAGAAACATCGTATTAAAAAATGGGTGGGTCTAAGAAGCTTCGGTTAAGCCAGCTGGAGAAAAGGCAGAAGGAGGAGAGTAAGAAAGAGAAGGCTGAACGCTTAAAAAGCGAGAAGAAAGTGGGTGAAATACTCCGTGAAGAGGATGATAAGATGCTTGAGAAGCTTAAAGGGGTTAAGGTTTTAACACCGTACGTCGTCTTCAGCCAGACAGGCCTAAAAATGGGGGAGGCTAAGAGGCTTCTGAAACGATTAGAGGAAAAAGGCATAGTAAAAAGGGTTTCAGGCAACAGCAGCATTCCTGTTTACACGTTTCCTCAAGCCGCTTAAACACGGGAAACAGAAACAACTTCCCCCTCCTTAAGGCTTTTCAACGAGTCGAGTGGAGTCAACAATCTTCCGATAAGAATGGTGTTTAGAAACCTGCAGTCAGGCGAGGCTGAGGTGAAGAAAACCAGCCCCTGGAAGCGGGGAGAATAACCGACGTCTCCCTGAGATGCTTCTGAAAGGGTTTTTTCAACCCCGATTCTAATACCCATGGTCAGGTAAATGTAAGTATCCCCCTTTCCTACAACACCTATCTTCGGAAGGGACCCGCTGAGTGCTGAGAAAACCCTTGGCGAGAAACCCCGTTTAACGCTGAACCTGCAGACGTCAACACTACCCGAAACTATTTTTAACTCAAGCACATCCATCGACATAAAAGTTTAACAGAAGCCTCCAGCAGGGTATTAATAAGGCTTATGCCAAGTTTGGAGAAACCCTTAGCAACCCTTTTTCTCAACCTAAGAGCGTTAGCGCGCGAGCTTCTGAAGCCGAGGCTTTACGCTTTCAACCGCTTCTGCTGGTTCAGGCACGCTAACTATCTAAGCATGGACGATTCATACACATTATTTTTAAAACAAGCGTGCTAGGAAGTGTGTGGGAATCCAGATGGCTAGAGGTGGAGGAGAAATCCGTAGAAGACTCATGGAACTGGTGGAGAAGTTCAGGGAAAAAGGTGCACTTAGCCCTGAGAAAGCTTTGACCGCCCAAGAGTTGGGGTTGCCACCCTGGTTTGAGCAGGCTATGCATCGAAGACTCGGCCAGCTAGGGATATTTGTTGAAGTTAATGGCAAATACTATCTTGATGAGGATAGGCTCAGAAAAATACAAGAGAGATATTTTAAAACCGAATATGGAGGCAGGACGCATAGCTGGTCTCGTTACCTATGGGTTCTCTTGATGTTGCCCATTGGACTCATAGTTTCACTTGCAATCTTCTACCTCCTGGTCTTGAGTGGAGCTAGGTTTTTCCCAGGGGAATTCCTGATGATTTTAACTATTGTCATGGTTGTTGTAGCCGTAATAAGAATTCTCTACTGGAGGTCGAGAAGGAGATATTGGCCTGGACAATGGTGAGGAAAACTCTCTTTTTACAGCCTAACAAATAGCAAGGGTCTTCTTCAATCGGCTTCGAACATGCGTGGGAAGAATGATCAACGTTCTTTAGAAAGCACAAGTAAACCTTAATAGGAAAAAGTAAAGCGCGCGCCGGTAACCCTCTTTTTTCTCATCCTAATGGTCTGAGAGGCAGTGCGCTATAGCCCTATGAGCTCGCGTATTGTTTAATGTTTTTAAAATGAAGTTGCTATTGTGATTGCGCGTGCTAAGAATGAGGATTGATAACCATTTTAGAGGCATAAAACTTAAATAGTGCGTTAGCGCGCTATGTCTGTCCGAAACAGAACATACAAGGCAGGGGCTGGATGATGGAGGAAGAGGAGGAGCTGCTTAAGCGTCTGGAGGCTGAGCTTGAAAGCGTCTGGAGGAAGAAGGAGCTGGCCATCGGGCAAGACGCCTATGCCTTCTACTACAGGAGGGAAAAAATGCTGGTTGAAGAAATATTCCAGATACGCACCCAGCACCATCTTAGAGAGCAGCGTGCACTGATAGAGACGTAGCCCAGGTAAGCTCTTTCCCCGTCCTTCAGTTTTAAGGGCTTCCCATTCTTAGCGTGTGCTATTAGTTGTGCGACCCTTGTTCAACAATGGTGAATGTTTGAAGAAGCTATTTAGGGAGCTGGAAATCCTTTAGCTTCAGCGGCTTCTCTGGCTAGTCTGCTCGGGCAGCTTGGCTAGTATTGTTATTGCCTCCCTGAGGCTTTCATACTCGTTTCTACTCTCTTCTAAAGCATTGTTTAGTGCGGCAGCTATCTTAGTATACTTGTCCTCCGCTATCTCTCTGGCGGAATGCTTGATCTCGTTTTCCGCAACCAGCTTCTCAAAAACCTCTACCTGCTGCTGAACCTCTCTCAGCCTGGTTTCAAGCCTCTCCATGAGCGTCTGCCTCCTGGCCTCAATAGCCTTAACATAGTTTTCCAACTCCTTTTGGAGGAAACCGGCTGTTCTATCGGATATTTTCCCACCCTCCCTAAGGCTTCTCAACGCCTGAAGCTTCCTACTGTAAACACTTATCGTCTTAACAGCATCCTCAAAGTCAGACTCCCAGCTAAACATTCAGTCTTCATTAAACCGGAGAATTCTATTTTAACCTTTGCGCGCGCTAGGTTCAGGGACAATGAGTCTTGGCGTAGAAGTCGAGTACTGCCTTTTCAAGCTAGATCAGGAGATTAAAGGGCTCGAGTATAGGATTGAGAGTGTTGAAAACGAGTGTGCGCCACGAGCGTACGTTAGCTAAAAGTCCTTCGTAAAGCTTAAGTATGGTTTGAACGTTTTCTCTGGTAAGGGTGAAAGAGACGGGGAAAGTAGTTCTTAAAGCCCTAGTCCTAACATACGCTCAGCCGCATACGCTCAGCCAGAACCCCTTATGTTCTCTAGTTAATTTCTGGAAACCGCTGGGTTTAGGAGGTCTGAAAAGAGGACCCACGGCGTCGCTTCCACCACCCCCTCCACCTCCTCCACCACGACGTCCTAAACGCACGATAACGGTCATTCTCGCTATTGCGGTCATTCTCGCTATTGCGGTTGTGTTTACCACCCATCCTCAATGGCTCCATGATCTGTTTTTGCCCACAGATACTGCAACTAACCACTTGAGCCAGGGGGTCACCCTTTATGAGGCGGGTAAGTATGAGGAGGCTGTTGCTGAGTACACTAAAGCCA
>Ga0078972_1007125_pt1 | contig 25394 bp, 26 predicted proteins | sample YelNatPaOPGAMG01_FD_67568 | JGI IMG/M metagenome (GOLD analysis project Ga0078972, IMG submission 67568) | Hot spring thermophilic microbial communities from Obsidian Pool, Yellowstone National Park, USA - OP-RAMG-01 (SPADES assembly) (version 2) | ecosystem: Environmental > Aquatic > Thermal...
ATTCAGTGTCTATTTTCCGAGTTATTCTGTGGCTAAATTATCTAAATTATCCTTGCCTTGACTTTGAATTGCATTCTTCTGATCTTTGCCTAAAATTTGAATTACACTCTTCTTTTTATTTTCTCTTTACTTATAAGTGTCTGTATGGTATAATTTTTGAATGTAAAAATCAGGCTGTTTTCCTTTGAGTATTTTTCCTTCTTTTGGGAACAAATTTGCTAATCAAGCGAATAAAGCATTTTGTCTATTATATTTTGGCTATCATTATCAGCCAGATTATATTGCAAATACCGAGAAAATTTGCATTAAAGCTTGGTGTTTTTATCGGAGACTTGGCTTTTTTATTATTGAAACGAGATAAAGCGAAAGCAATTAAAAATTTATCTATCGCCTTCGGAAAAGAGAAAAGTCAAAAAGAGATACTAACGATATGTCATAATTGTTTTAGAAATATGGGAAAAAGCCTGATTGAATTTTTTCAACTTCCGAAATTGAATTCGGGAAATATTGGCGATATAGTAAAAATAGAGGGAAAACAGAATATAGAGGAAACACTAAAAAAGGGAAAAGGTGGAATAATTCTCACTGCTCATATCGGAAACTGGGAGCTTGTAGGTGCAACTTTCCCACTTAACGGATATAAATCAAACACAATAGTTAGACCAGAGAAAATTCCAAGGTTAGATAGATGGGTTAATCAAAGAAGGGAAAAAACAGGGTTAAAATGTATAGGACGAGGAGCGTCAATAAAAAGCGCGCTTCAATGCTTAAAACGCAACGAATTGCTTGGGATTTTAGCAGATGTAGATACAAAGGTTGATGGTGTCTTTGTAGATTTCTTTGGACGTCCTGCTTATACACCAAGAGGTCCTGTGAATATCGCCATTAAAACAGGTTGTGACCTGCTTCCGACTTTTATTATTCGCCAAAAAGACAACACGCACAAGATGATCGTTGAGAAAGCGATAGAGTTAAAAATAACAGGCAATACCGAAGAAGATATAAGATATAATACAGCGGTTTTTACAAAAATAATTGAATCATACATAAGAAAGTATCCTGATCAGTGGATCTGGGTCCACGACAGATGGAAGACTAAGCAGATGTAGGACAAACAATAACTTTTTGAATTTCTATACTAATATGACCGATATAGATGGAATTAGACTACAAATAAAGTGATGAAATGATGATAAAATTGAAAGGTATTATAAACATCATAATTTTTTTGATTATATCTTCATTTTTCATCGGTTGCGGAAAAGATAGTGATAATCAAAATAATCCACCACCAACAGGAGTTGAACAAGAACTTGGTAGCTTTTTGCTTACGCGTCTACAAAAAGGACAAATTAGATGGAAATTAGAAGCTAAATCAGCCAGTATAATGGAATCTGGATTTACAAAAATAGACGATGTAAGGCTTATAATCTTTGGCGATAATCCATCAAAAAACATTGATATACATAGTGATAAAGGCGAGGTCAATCAATCAACTTATGACGTCAAAATGATAGGAAATGTTCACGGAAAGCTGTCAGATGGTGGATATTTGACAACTGATGAAGTATTTTGGAGTGAAGATAATAAAACATTATTTACTTTGCCCGGTGTAAAAGTTAAAATTGTCTATAGAGACTCTACAATAATCGGCGAGGAACTGAACGCCAAGCCCAATTATGAAATCGTGGAAATGAAAAACGTAATAGGTATCACTAAAAAAATGGAGGAAAAACAGTAAAAAGTGACGAGTGATGGATAACGCGTGACAGATTTTACTGTATTGATGGAAAATGAAAAAGATAATTTATATTGCTCTTGCTTTAACATTTTGCATAGTTGCCATAAGTGTATTTAGCGCAACTGAGGAAAATACCGTTTATTACAATTATAGTGCAAAAAGCATGACTATCAATAAAAAGGAAGGCTATACGGTTCTTAAAGGCAACGTAAAAGCAATCAAACTTGATGCCCAAAAAAAAGAAACGGGAGAATATGTAAACTCCGATCAGCTCACAATATACTTTAAACGAGATGAAAAAGGAGAACTAACAGATGAAGTGACAAGAACCGAGGCTATGGGTAACGTCAAAATGAAGCAAGGCGATATGACAGTAACCTGCCTAAGGGCGGTAATGATCTATGAACCAGAAGAAGTGATCAATATGGAAGGATCAAAAGAATCGCCAGCAATTGCTGATGATGGCAAAAATAGGATAGAGGCACCAACTATAAAATATTTCCGAAAAGACGACCGACTTGAAGCGGAAGGCGACGTAACAGGACAGATAACGATCAAAGAAAAGAAACCCGAAGAAAATAAAGAGGAAAATAAAGAAAAAACAGGGAAATAAAATATTAATCAATAAATGAATTAAGAAATGTCATAAATTATCCAAATCTCAGTAAATAATAACTGAAAGCTACAAAAATGAAATTAGCAACAGAAAATTTGGTAAAGTCATATTCAAAGCGCACAGTAGTAGATCATGTCAGTATAGAGCTAAATCAAGGCGAAGTTGTTGGATTATTAGGACCTAATGGTGCAGGAAAAACAACGACCTTTTATATGGTTGTGGGACTTATAAAACCTCAACAAGGCAGAATTATTCTCAATGATGAGGATATTACTCTATTGCCAATGTATAAAAGAGCAAGAAAGGGCATCGGTTATCTGGCTCAGGACCCATCAATTTTTAGAAAGCTGACAGTGGAAGAAAATCTGATGGTTGTCCTGCAAACATTGGATATACCAAAATCAGAGCAGAAAGCAAGGATGGAACAATTGATAAATGATCTTGATATTTCCCTTGTTGCCAAACAGAAAGCCTATACACTATCTGGCGGAGAAAGGCGTAGAGTAGAGATAGCCCGTTCATTGGCAATTTCACCAAAATTTCTTTTATTAGATGAACCTTTTTCTGGAATAGACCCGATAGCAGTTGCAGAGATTCAAAAGATAATATCAAAATTACGAGAGCTTGGTCTTGGTGTATTAATTACCGATCATAGCGTCAGGGAAACATTAGATGTAATTGATAGAGGGTATCTAATAAGCGATGGCAAAATAAGGATGTCAGCAACGCCTGAGGAATTTTTAGAGAGCGAGCAAGCGAGAAAACTTTATTTAGGTGAAGAATTCACAATTTAGGATTGGGGTGTTAGAAAATGGATATGAAGCCAACTTTAACAATGTCACAAAAACAAATGTTAGTAATGACACCCAAACTCCAACAAGCTATTAAGATTCTGCAGATGCCTAGATTAGAGTTGTCTCAGTATATCACTCAGCAATTGACAGAAAATCCTGTTCTTGAGGAAGTTGATGATGTCGTAGAAGACCCAGAGGAAGAAACAGAAAACTTGGAAGATGAAATTATAGATGAGATACCAGAATCAGATGTTGATCTTGATACAGGTCTCCCTGAGACAGATTCTGTCACGGAAAATGATCTGCCTGAAACTGATATAGTCAATGATGATTTTGGCGATATAGATTGGAAAGAGTATTTTGAAGACAGCGATATAGAGAATTCAGAATGGGAAGAACCTATGGAAGATGATAGACGAGATAATAGTCCTGCTTTAGAGGAATCTCTACAAGATCATCTATTATGGCAGTTAAGAATGTCTGATATTACCGACAAAGAGTATGAGATCGGCGAAGCTATAATAGGAGAAATTAATGATGATGGCTATCTGACAGAGGACATAGATGAGCTTGCTAAAGATTTGGGTTATGAAACTGCTGATGTGGAAAAAGTTTTGCATATAATACAGGGATTTGATCCGACAGGTGTTGGTGCAAGAGATTTAAGAGAATGCCTGCTTATTCAACTTAAACAGCTAAATCTTGAAGGCACAATTCCATATAGAATAATTGACGAAGGTTATTTAAAGGAGTTAGAGGCAAATAAATATCCACAGATTGCTAAAAGTTTAGGTGTTAGTATTGACTTAGTCAAAGACGCTATTAAAATAATTTCATCATTAGAGCCTAAACCAGGACGACAATATAGCCCTGTCAGAAATGAATACATAATTCCTGATGTTATAGTTGAAAAGATTGACGGTAAATATACTGTTATGATGAATGATTTTGGTCCAAGGCTAACGATAAGCCCTTATTACAAAAACATATTGACATCAGGAGAGCCATTGCAAGAGGACACCAAGAAATATATCCAATCACAACTTGAATCTGCATCTTGGTTTTTAGAAAGTCTGGAACGTAGGAGAAAGACTATACTTAAAGTTACAGAAGCGATATTTGAGGTGCAAAAAGATTTTTTAGAAAAAGGTCCAAAATACCTCAAACCATTAGTCCTGAGAGACGTTGCTGATGCAGTAGGAGTTCATGAAGGAACCGTAAGCAGAGTTGTCAACAATAGATATGTTCAAACACCACAGGGGATATTTGAGCTGAAGCATTTTTTCAGTAGCGGAATATCAACAAAAGATGGTCAAATGACTTCATCAACAAGCGTAAAAGAGATGATTAAAAATCTTATTGACACTGAGGATCCCAAAAATCCACTGAGCGATAATGAAATAGAAATAATCCTGAAGAAAAAAGGGTTAAATATTGCGAGAAGGACAATAGCAAAATATCGTAAGGAACTTAATATACCACCGTCAAGTAAAAGGAAACAATGGTAAAAAGCAGTTAATAGTAAAACAGTTAATAGTAAAAAAGCAGTTTTTGACTTTTAGCTATGTTAAATAAGTCAGTTAATTGATTTCGGAGGAAGTAGATTATGAAAATATCAGTAATCGCTCGCCATCTTGAATTAGATGACGATACCAGGTCTTATGCAGAGAAAAAATTGCAGAAAATAGAGACATTCTTCGGACGCATAATGGAAGCGGTAATGATTTTATCTGCGGAAAAACATCGTAGAATAGCAGAAGTTACGTTAAAAGCAAAGCATGTAACATTTCATGCAACAGAAGAAACAGAAAATATACGTAGTGCTATTGATAATGTTATGGAAAAAGTAGAAGCCCAGATAAAAAAATTCAAAGAGAAATTGAGAGACAATAAACGTCGCATAAAAGGGGTACCCGTTGAAAGCCAGTCAGAAAGGGAAATTGAAGTAGAAAATAACCAAGATGACGAGGAAATAATAGAACCGCAAGTAGTTAAAGTAAATAAGTTCGCGCCGAAACCAATGACTGTTGAGGAAGCAGTTATGCAAATGACGATCAATGATGAGGATTTTCTCGTGTTTGCAAATTCAGAGACCAATCAGGTTAATGTCGTTTACAGGCGCAAAGATGGCACTTATGGATGGATTGAGCCTTATTTTGAATAATATTTTTGTGTTGAATAGCTCATATTTCAATTTCAATTAGTCATTAAAAGGATGGTTTTGTTATGAAACTTATGGACTTTCTTATTCCAGATGCAGTAGAACCAAATATGAAAAGCACCAATAAAACAGATGCTATAAAGGAACTTGTAGCGTTATTGAAAAGTGCTGGTGCAATCTCCGATTATGACGCGGTAGCCAAAGCGATTTTAGATAGAGAGGAACTTGGTTCTACTGGTATTGGTGAAGGTATAGCAGTGCCTCATGGAAAATCAGAGCTTGTTGATAGAGTAGTCGCAGCTTTTGGCAGATCAGAAAAAGGGATAGACTTTCAATCTGAACAGGATAATATACCTGCCCGTCTTATATTCTTACTTGTGGCACCATCAGGTTCTTCTGGTCCACACCTATTAGCTCTAGCTCGTATCTCACGTTTATTAAGAAGTAAAGAGTTCAGAGAAAAATTACTTAAATCTAAAAGCAAATCAGAAATACTTGAAATTTTCAAATCAGAAGATTAAAAATTAGAGAATTGATGAGTTAAAGATTGTGAATTAAAATCCAATCTTTAATCTCCGATTAAAAAGCGAGGCATAAAATGCCACAAAAAATATTAATAAGCAGACTGCTTTCACAGTTAGAATATGATCTGCGACTTGAAATAATCGCAGGAAAAAACGGCATTGATAAAAAGATAGTGACTGTGTCTGAGGTTAACCGCCCAGGATTATCTCTTTGTGGATACTATAAAGATTTTGCCCATGAGCGAATCCAAGTTATGGGCGCTGGAGAGATAGGATACCTTGAAACATTGACATCTCAAGAGCGTAAAGAGATATTCCAAAAAATGTTGTCTTACGATATTCCATGTTTTGTGGTAACACGTGGATTGAAAATTCCACAGGAATTAATAGATGAATGCGAGAGAACATCAACTCCTCTTTTATTCACATCACTGGATACTCCGGCATTTGTTGCTCGCCTTGTCCCGCGTCTTGAAGACGAATTTGGTCCGTCTATGTTGATGGCAGGAAACTTCGTAGAAGCATTTGGCATTGGTGTTTTGATATTAGGTGAAAGCGGGATCGGAAAAAGTGAATGTGCATTGGAGTTGATCAGGAGAGGTCATCGTCTTATAGCTGATGATGCAGTATATCTGAAACGAGTAACAGGTCATAGAGTGCTTGGAAGCAACGTTTATCCATTTGGTCACTATATGGAAGTCCGAGGCGTTGGAATAATAGATATATCAGCACTCTTTGGAATAACAGCAGTCCGAGCGAGAAAAACCGTTGACATGGTAGTAACATTAGAGCGATGGGATGAGGAAAAAGATTATGACAGACTTGGCTTAGAGGAAAAGACATATAACATATTAGATGAGGAATTGCCACATGTTATAATTCCTGTTCAACCTGGACGAAATACCTCAATAACAGTTGAAGTAGCTGCAATGAATTTAAGAGCAAAGAAAATGGGTCGCCACTCAGCAAAAGAGTTAGACAAAATGATTCGGAGCAACTTGCAGAGGGAATCGGGAGAAAAAGATTTATTCTATATAGAAGACGACTAAACAAGGTCAAGGCAAAAGAGGTGACAGAAAATTGACTGGCATAATAATTGTTGGTCATGGAAATCTTGCTTTAGATTTAGTAGAAGTATCAGAAAGAATTCTTGGCAAGCAAGAAAATCTCTCAGCAGTGAGCGTCCAAGTTGGCGAATCTGATAAAATTCTCTACCAAAAACTGGAAAACATAGTGGAAGTTATGAAAACAGATGACATTATGATCTTATCTGACATATTTGGTGGAAGCATAGCAAACACATGTCTTTACTTCGCTAAACTAAGAGGACACGTATCAGTCATCACAGGATTTAATCTTCCGATGTTAATAAAAGTCCTGACATATAGAGATAAAGTTAATTTAGAGGAACTCGCCTCATTGGCTTGCGAAAGTGGTAAAAACGGAATTATTGATGCTTGCAAAACTTACGATGAAAAAGGCTAAAATATGCCAATAGACTTTACTCGTATAGACGATAGATTTATACATGCCCAAGTAATATGGGGTTGGACACCGCTAATAAAGCCGACTCAAATTGTCGTAGTCAATGACAAAATAGCATCTAACGAAAACCTCAAAAAGATACTTTTAATAGCAGGAGAGCAAATTAAAGAAAAAGTAAAGGTCAGGATACTATCATTGAAAGAGGCGATCATTGATCCAAGTCTCAACGGAAAGGATCAGGAAAAAATCTTTTTAATACTCGGTAGTCCATCAGATGCACTTTTTTTAATTAAAAATAACATAGACATAAAAAAAATAAGTCTTGGCTGTATATCTGAATGTCCCGGCAAGAGGAGAATATTAGAAACAATTAGCATAGATGACGAAGATATAAGGGCATTTAGAGAATTAATTGAGATGGGTATAGAGATTAAATATCAAGCAACACCGTCAGATAAACCAACAGATATTAGGGTTTTAAACATTTTAAACTCATAATTTCAGATAAACTGACAATTTGGGTTCTATGAAACAGAGAACATTTACAATACAAAATAAATTGGGAATTCATATGAAACCTGCTGGTTTACTTGTAAGAGAAGCAGGAAAATATAAGTCCAAAATATCTGTTTACAAAGATAATATGGAACACAGAAAGGTCAACGCTAAGAGCCTCATCGGCGTCTTGACACTCGCAGCAGGAAAAGGAAGCACTGTAACAGTATTAGCAGATGGAGAAGATGAGGAACAAGCTCTTAATGGGTTGGAAGATCTGATAGTTAGAAGGAAATTTGATGAGGAATAGACTTTTTTGATAGCAATAGGAGGGAATCAATCGTGTTATTGGAGGGGGTGCCAGCATCATCAGGAATACAAATAGGGACAGCGCTTCTATTTCATAGAGAAGACTTTGATGTGCCAACTTATACCATAGACGAATCAGAAATAGAAAAAGAGATAAAGAAATTTGAGTCTGCTTTGATTCAAACACGTAAAGAGCTTGAGGAGATACAAAGTAAGATTCAAAAGGAGATGTCCAGCATCCATGCAGGTATCTTCAGCGCCCATATATTGCTATTAGAAGATCCGATGTTTGTTGATGAGGTAAAGAAAGAAATAACAATATCAAAACTAAATTCAGCTGCTGCGGTGAAGAATGTCGTCCAAAATATCATAGATCAATTCTCAACAATGGATAATGAATATCTAAGAGGCAGAGAAGCGGATATACGTGATGTTGTCTCACGATTGATTCAAAACATACTTGGCAAAGAAAAAATAGATCTATCATCATTGAAAAAAGAAGTTATAGTCATTTCCCATGATTTATCGCCATCAGATACAGCACTTATGAACAAGGATAAAGTGATAGGCTTTGCTACTGATGTAGGAAGCAAAACCTCACATACAGCTATAATGGCAAGAGCATTAGAAATACCAGCGGTCGTTGGTCTTGGCAAGATCACATCTTACGTAAAGACTGGCGATTTAGTTATTATAGATGGTAACCGCGGGAGGGTTTTAATCAATCCTGACGGAGAAGTATATGAAGAATATCTCATTGAGCAAAGCAAATTCCAAGAATTTGAGCAAAGCCTTTCCATGCTTAAAGATATGCCAGCAGTTACTCTTGATGGAACACATATAGAGTTAGCATGTAACATTGAAGTTCCAGAGGAATTGTCTTCAATACAAAAATATGGCGCCAAAGGTATAGGACTATATAGAACTGAATATATATTTATCAGAAAGAGGACAGAATTGCCATCAGAAGAAGAACAATATGAATCATACAAAGAAGCAGTTGAGAAAGTAGCACCAGAGGCAGTTATCATAAGAACGCTTGATTTAGGTGGCGATAAATTTGCATCATCTTTGGGTATTCCCGCTGATGTGGGATCAATGATGGGTTTAAGGGCGATAAGGCTTTGCCTTCAATATCCTTTTATCTTTATGCCTCAATTACGAGCTATTTTAAGAGCCAGTGCCTATGGCAACGCAAAAATTATGTTTCCAATGATCTCAAGAGTTGAGGAATTACGATTGGCTAAAGTGATGCTTGATCAAGCCAAATCGGAACTCGAATACGAAGGACTTCCTTTTGATCCCAACATAGAGATCGGGACAATGATTGAAGTTCCATCAGCAGTAGTAACTGCGGATATACTCGCCAAAGAATGTGATTTTTTCAGCATAGGCACAAACGACCTGATACAATATACGTTAGCAGTCCACAGAGTTAATGAGGAAATAGCTCATTTATATGAACCATTAAATCCAGCCATACTTCGGCTTATTAAGCAAGTAATAGATATTGCCCATGAAAATGGCATATGGGTCGGAATATGCGGAGAAATGGCAAGCGATCCTCTCGTAGTGCCTTTATTGATCGGTATGGGAGTTGATGAATTAAGTATGAGTCCAATAGCTGTTCCAGAGGTTAAAAAGATAATACGTTCATTAACAGTAGAGGAAGCTCAGAAGATAACCCAAGTTGCTATGTCATTTTCAACTGCTAATGAGATAGAAAGCTATGTTTATAGTGAGGCAATGGAGAGATTTCCTGATGTCCTTATGTGGATCGATCACCGTTTACATTAAAACACCATTAAACTTTATATCAACAAACCTTACCTCAATAAAAAAGTGAGTGAAACTATGTATAATCTTGATGACCCCGAAATTATTAAAACCTTTGATAAATCCAATATGGAAGCGATCTTTTTGAATTTCGCAGATCAATATTCTAAAACCCAAGAGCCTGCAAGAAATTTTGACAAAATACCATCGTCTTATACAAATTTCAGGAACATAGTATTTTCTGGTATGGGAGGGTCTGCAATCGGCGGAGACCTCATCAGAGCTTTATTTAACGAGCATTGTCCTATACCCATTATCGTCAATCGTGACTACAATATCCCGAAGTTTGTAGATCAACAGACGCTTTTCATAGCTGCAAGTTATTCAGGGAACACAGAGGAGACAATATCAGCTTTTAGACAGGCATTAGACAAAGGGGCAAAAATTATAACAATATCTGCTGGTGGCGAACTTCAAAAGTTGTCTGAAGAAAATAAAGTCCCACACTTTGAGATAGAACAAAAAGGCTTGCAACCAAGATGCGCATTTGGCTATATGTTTGTCCCTAATGTCTATTTTCTATCAAAACTTGGACTTATACCTGATCAATCAGCAAACTTTGATGAGACAGCAGAAATAATATCCGAAAGTGCAAAAGAATTAGCAGTTAATGTTCCATCTGCCAATAATCAGGCTAAGCAATTAGCTATTGCACTTTATAACAAAATACCTATTTTTTATGCTCCGCAAAGCTATTTTGATGTCGTTGCGATGAGATGGAAAGGACAGATCAACGAAAATAGTAAAGCATCTGCCTTCTATAATATTATTCCAGAGATGAATCATAATGAAATAGTAGGTTGGGGGATACCGAGAGATATTACTTGGCGATCTGTCGTAGTGATCTTAAGTGGAAAAGAAGAATCCGAAAAAATGAAGAAAAGAATAGCTGTGACAAGTTCACTCATTGCCGAGACAGGAGCGCAAGTCATAGAAATTCAAGCAAAGGGAAATTCCCCACTTGCTAAGGCATTATATCTGATATATTTCGGTGACATCGTAAGCTACTATTTGGCGATCCTCAACGGTGTTGATCCAACTCCTGTTGAGAGAATATTGCTATTGAAGTCAAAATTGAGTTCATAATGAAAAATACATTATTAAACGAATATATGGAGATACTCTCTGCGGTCAGGTCTTATATTGAGGACGAAATTGAATCAGGCTTCAATGAGGTATCTAATACGGAACAAATTAAAACTCCCGAGGACACTCTATTCAACTTGGCAGGTCAAGGAAAAGAGATAATATTTGACACAATGGAGGACATACGAAAGGCAGTTGAGGAATGTCAAAAATGTTCTCTTTATAAGACTAGAACCAACATAGTATTCGGCAGTGGTAATGAAAACGCAAAATTGGTCTTTGTCGGAGAAGCACCGGGCTATGACGAAGATCAACAGGGAAAGCCTTTTGTAGGTAAAGCAGGTCAAAAACTTACACAGATAATTAACGCAATGGGGCTATCAAGAGAGGAAGTGTATATAACAAATGTGTTGAAATGCAGACCGCCAAATAATCGTAATCCACTTCCACACGAGATAGAAGCATGCGAACCGTATTTAATCGCCCAATTAAGGATTATAAAACCGAAGTTAATATGTGCACTTGGGACATTTTCTGCTCAGACTTTATTAAAAACCGATCAGCAAATATCAAAACTTAGAGGAAGATTCCATACATACCAAGGCATTAAACTAATGCCTACTTATCATCCTGCTTTTTTGCTTAGAAATCCAAAATATAAAAAAGACGTTTGGGAAGATGTCCAGAAAATAATGGCGGAATATGCAAAAGTATAAAGAAATACAATTTCTATCAATAGGGCATTTTACACATGATATAGTCGGTGAGGAACTTATATTAGGCGGAGCGTCAGCTTATTCAAGCACAACCGCAAGAAAATTAGGACTTAACACAGGAGTTGTAACCGCTGTTGGCAAAGATTTTCTTCATTATGACAAGTTCCGCGATATATCATTGTTTGTTATAAATAAAACAGACAATTCAGCTTTGGAATATCCAACAACGACATTTGAAAACATATATGAAAATGGCATCAGAAGGCAGTTTATAAGAGGAGTTTCTGCGACAATATACGCAAATCATATCCCAGATAAATGGTGTAATACCGACATCGTATATCTCTGTCCAGTAGCCAATGAAGTCGATCCATCAGTTGTGCATAAGTTTCCAAATTCCATAATAGGTGCATCGCCTCAGGGCTGGATGAGAGAATGGGATTCAACAGGACGGGTGTTTCCACGAAGATGGGAAGAAGCACCAAAGGTTCTGCCATATATTGATGCTTTGATCATGAGTGAAGAGGATATATCCCCATTTCCAAATATTATAGAAGAATATGCAAACATGGTTAAGATGCTAATTTTGACAAGAGGAGAAAAAGGTTCTACCTTATTTTATGATGGAAAAGTTATTGACTTTCCAGCATTTAAGGTAAAAGTGGTAGATCCAACAGGTGCGGGTGACGTCTTTGCAACAGCTTTTTTGATCAAGCTAAAAGAAACACAAGACCCAGTTTTTGCGTCTGTCTTTGCTAACTGTGTGGCATCCTTCGTTGTTGAAAAAAGAGGCACAGAAGGCATACCTGATATTAAACAAGTGCAATCAAGGCTTGATTCTAAGCAATTTTCAATTTAGTAATTTTGTCAAGAATAGATCATTCTTGAAATTATTAAGCGTCAATAATTGTTATATATAATGAGCAAATTTAATTTGTTCTATGTAATCTACAATTCATGTTTATCGTTGATAACCTTTGAATTATTAATCTAAACAGATAAAATTTTGAAAGAGAGGTGTGCAGAGGTGAGGAGAGAAAAAGACCACAGAAGCTTTGATTCGCTTTTAATATCAGCAATCTTGCACATAATATTTATAATGATATTAGCATCATATATAACAATAACAAGTCGCAATCCAGAGTCATCAATAAGTGTCGCATGGGTTGAGTTAGAGGATCAAAATATAATGGTTCCTCGTCCTTTGGTTGACGAGTCATATCTCAGAAGGACTGTTCCAAGAATTCAAACAGAGATGAACACGCAAGCAAGCGAAGGAATTAAGGCTTCGGAAGTAGCACAAGTAGTTGCACCAGCAAGAAATGTAGTGTATAAGAGCGTTGAGTTGAATCCAAGAGGGATAAAAGACATAGACGTTGTGCCTGATGTTATGACAGAGGCAAAGCTTGACCCAGGAGCAGGATTGCCGATCTCTGGTGCGGTAACAACAGGAAAAGGTGTCCAAGTCGGCAGAGGTCTTGTAACAGGCAGAACAAGAGTAGGCGGAGGTGCTGGCGGGAAAGGTGGACTGTCAGTTTTAAGCCAAGGATCTATGCCCGGCGATAGTAGCAGTTCATTGCCAGAAACCTTAAAATCTCCAACAAGACTTGCAGATGATGAGATCGGTGGAATGCTAATGGGCAAGGGAAACGATGTATCAGGTCACATCAGATTGATCAGAGTCAGACATGGATTATCAGACTGGTGGCAAGACCCAACTGCATTGACAGGACTTGTTGATTGGTTAAATAAAAATACAAGGATACGAGCAGATATGAAGGTCGCTGGCGGGGTATTATCGTTAGACGATCCAAGAATTTTTGATGCTCCATTATTGATAATGACTGGTCATGACAGGTCTGTAACAATAGAAAATAACCTAACTCAGCCTGAGAGAACCGGGGGAAAACTTGCCGAATCTCTCACTCCTGCGGAAAAAGCAGGTCTTAGAAAATATCTGGTTGATAAAGGCGGAATGCTATTCTTTGACGATTGTGGATTCAAAGGTCTGTTTGCAGATGAGGTCAAAACGCTTTTGAGGTCTATTCTTCCAGAGTATTCTCTTGAGAATATTCCAAAGACAGATGAGCTTTTCAGCTGTTATTATAACTTAGCAAGCATCCCAAGAGGAAGTGAGATGTTCTGGGGTTCGGAAAATGAAGGTAAAGGCATAGTTTTTCCTTACATTCAAGGTATTAGGATTGGAACGAGATTAGCAGTTGTATTTAGCCGTAAAGATTATCTTTGTGCGATAGAAACAGTGGAAATTCCAAGCCATACACAGTTAAGATACCGCTACTCTCCAGATGTTTACAAATTTATGACCAACCTTGTCGTCTATGCCATGAAATATGGCGCTATAACCGACCGTTCTGACTACAATTAAAGATAACAAGAATAACGGGTTACAAGCCCGTTATTTTTTTATCAATTCATAAGAGGTGATTATCATGCGATTATCCATCATACTGCTGATTTTGCCTATTATTTTTATGCTTTCCGTTTGTAAACAGGATAAACCAACAGGTGTCGCCCAAGATAAATCGGTTAGCGTCTCACAAGACAAATCAATGAACGTTTCTCAGGATAAATACGCAATAGAGCGAGAGAAGATGGTATCAGATCAGATAATTATGCGGGGTGTCAAGGACAATCTTGTCCTATCCGCAATGAGAAAAGTCCCAAGACATGAATTTGTGCCAGAGGATAAAAAGAAATACGCTTATGAAGACAGACCTTTGGAGATCGGAGAGGATCAGACAATATCACAGCCATATATAGTTGCATTAATGACTGAATTGCTTGGACTAAAAGGTGACGAAAAGGTATTAGAAATAGGAACTGGATCAGGTTATCAAGCGGCAATATTGGCGGAAATAGTCAAGCAAGTTTATACGATAGAGATAATAAAATCATTAGCGGATAACGCCGAAGAGAGATTAAAAAGGTTAGGATACAATAATATAACGGTAAAATGTGGCGATGGCTATCAAGGTTGGAAGGAGCATGCACCTTTTGATGGGATCATAGTGACCGCAGCACCAGATCATATACCACAGCCTTTGATTGAACAATTGAAGGTTGGAGGACGATTAGTAATTCCCGTTGGATCGGTATTTCAGGAATTGAAACTCATTACAAAAACAGATAAAGGCATTATAGAAAAGAATGTTATTCCTGTCAGGTTTGTCCCAATGACAGGCGAAGCACAAGAGAAAAAAGGCTCTAAAAGATAATAACCATGAGGGTTTATAAGAATTGTTTCATGTGAAACATTTTAGTTTAATATGTTTTGTTCCTAAAAATTTATTGGAAGTGAGGTGATTATAAGCCTTTAGTTTCTTATGTTACTAACCGATACTTCTTATAGGAGGGGTTACTATGAAAAAAGCTTTTTTATTTATGTTTTTCTTTGCCATTTTCTTAATTTCCAATTCCTTTGTCTTTTCTGCTCAAAAAAACGTATTAGTTCTTGTTGCCGACTCAAGTGCATTAGCAGAATCCGCAGTTGTAGAGTCCTTTGCACAAATTGGCGATACCAAATTCAATTATAAAGAGTTTAATATAGCAGTCGGAGGCACTCGCCCAATTGCAGGAGGAAAACGACCTATTGACTGGGTTAAAGACGGAAAATTAAAATTCACTGATTATGATATTATCTGGCTTGCATGGAACGGTCCCGGTCATGATGGAGATTACTTTATGAATGATGTTGAAGAAGATATAATTAAATTTGTTGAAAACGGCGGAATTGTCTATATGTCCGCATTTGATGATAATTACAAAGATAAAAATGGCAAACAGATAGGTAGTTGGATGCCTATTGATAAATTTCCGTGTGCAGTTATGAACACTGCTGACAGCGATGTTGAAATAACACCAGAAGGTGCGAAGACTACATTATTTTCTGTCCCAAATAAAATAACAAATACTGACCTTAATGCTTTAGTATTAGATGATAACCTTGATCCTCAGTCAGATGCTTATGTTACATTAGCCACCCGAACAGATAATAAAAAACCAGCTATAGTTCAACTAAAATATGGTAAGGGAGCATATATAAGTTTTTGCATAGATGCACGTTCCACTTTTCCAGCAGCTACAAAGATGGTGGAAAATATGTTAAATTATATAGCTACTTTAGGTAAAGGAATGTCAGTTGATCGAGTAGGAAAATTATCAACGACTTGGGCAAGTCTAAAACGTTGATAGATGATAAATTACGAATGAAGGATGAAAAGAAAAAATCATCCTTCATTTAGCAAATTTTTGAATCCTAATCTATTTTTCCAGATTTAAATAGCTTTTCCGAGCTTACTGGATTTTTACCTTTTTATTTCTCCCCATTTTGTTGTTATACAATTATGAGAATCAACAGATGAAGCTCCCAATACGAGGAGTTTTGCAGCATAAGTCAGGAGATTTTCAATTAATGGTTTTGCTGACGCCAACCTTGTTGCATCTCTTGTATCAACACATGTGTAAATATAATATCCTTTTCCGTATTTCAACTGGAATGCAAACGCACCGTTTCCATCTTTTCTCGTCCCAAGTATTTCGTATGCTGGGTCATTTGTTTCTGCAAAATTATCATCAAGCACCAATGCGTTAAGGTCCACTTTGTTCGGTGCATCAAAAATTCCGAGATTTTTTCCTGCTTGAGTCACCTCAACATCGGAGTCAGCTGTATTCAGAATCTTCGCAGGGTATTTATCAATAGGAAACCATAGACCTACCTGATTTCCTTGATCATCCTTGAAATTATCATCAAAAGCATCCATAATAACAATTCCGCCATTTTCAACCCATTTCCTGAAATTTGCTTCGGCTCCTTTCATAAAATAGGCTCCATCGTGTCCTGGTGCATTCCAAGCGAAATAAACCAGTGCATACTTTGTGAAATCAATTGTTGACGCACTTATACCATCTGCCCAGCCTCTGTTATTTACATCAGCATTAATTTTTACAACATCACATTTATAACCAGCAGCTATTATCGTCGCTTTGACTAACTCGCCCTCTGCTTCTGTGTATGTATCCCCAAGAATCACTAAACCAGTCTGAGCATTGACAATTCCGCAAATCAATAACAATAACAGAATTTGAGTAAATAAGTAAAATATTACTTTTCTCATCTTTTACCCTCCCTTTTAGAAATTTCATTTAATAACCAAAAATCCAAATTAAACCGTTAATATATAATATCACCTCCTCCATGTTTTATATTATATCTCCCTTGTATAATTTATCATAATTAACATATTATGTCAAATCAGAGTTCCAAAGCTCTATTAATTTTTCCCTACTTGCCAATAAATATCTCTTGTCCTTTGAGAATACTTCAAGTGTTATCGTTCCATCATAACCAGATTTTTTAATCGCTGATACTATTTTATCCCAAGGTATAAGCCCAGCACCCAAAGGGATATGAAGATCAGTTGTTCCGCCCTTGTTATCTGATAGATGCACATGCTCTAATCTGTTGTGAAACCTATCCAATAGGTCTTCCGTCCTATTTTTTTCTGTATATAGATTTGCATGTCCGACATCAAGATGAAATCCAAGAGATGGAACTTCATTGAATAATACCTCTAAATCATCAACAGAGCCAAACATATTTGGTGTATTTTCAATCAATAACTTTATGCCATATCTCTCTGCATCTGCATAGGCTGATTTTATCGCCTTGATATTTCTCGCCATAGCTCTATCTTTTCCCAATATAGACGCGGAAAATTCATCAGCATGAATACTCACTTTCTGAATCTCTAATGCTTGAAAGACTTCAAAGCAATTTCTTAATTCACGTAACGCAAGTTCATGGAAGCTTTGGAATGGTGAGGCGAAAGGAAGATAATAGGCGGTGTGTCCTGTGGCACTGAGATTATACCTTTCAAATAGGTTTCTAATGGCATCAATATCAATTCCCAAAGCATAAGCACCAGGAGGTTCTAATGTCAAATCAACATAATCAAAATTGTTCTCACCTATCCATTGAATTTCCTTAAGAAGATTTCCCATAGGATTGTTCATAGCCCCTATTTTCACGACTAATCTCTCTTTCTATCAATATAAAAGTGTTTTTATTGATAATGCAGTTTTATTATTATTATCAATTGATAAAGCATTGTTTGCCTCCGATTCTGCACTATCAAACTCGCCAAGACGATAATAGCACTGGGCTTTTAAGGCATAAAGATCAGCTCTTGATTTATAGTCATGGCGATATAAATAAATGGAGTCTTTATTTATTGCCAAATCTATCATCTCCAAAGCCTTCTGATAATCATCTGTTGAATTTTGCCTTATAAAAAGGGCAACTGCAAGCCCAACCATTGCATCATAATTATCTTTATCTTTTTCTATGGATTTTTGAAACTTTGCTATTGCAATATCCAGATTTGCCCGATTAATATTCACACTTTGAGAGATATTCATATAAGCCCATCCAAGCCCATTATATGAATCACCGATAATATTAGCAGGCACATCATCACTAATTACCTTCTCAAAAGCCAAAATTGCGGACTTATAGTTACCAGAACGATATTCTTGCCACCCTTTCGCAAGCTCTGCATTATAATCTATGATCTCATTATCATCGCGATTAATGCCACAACCTGCTACTACAAAAGTTACAAACATAAACAAAAGAAAATAGCGAATTGAATAAAACATCACAATCTACCTTTTGTCAAGACTTCCCAAGTCACCACTGACCACAGGACGTCCCAAATAAGATATTTCCCACTTCACTTCGCTTCCATTCCATCCTGAAGGGATAAAAACCTGATACATATATATTTTATTCTGTCCATTTTTCTTGTGATACTTCTGTAATTCCTGCCCATCTACAATAATTTTCCCCGACCTTGTGATCTTGATTTTTGGTGCTTCCATCTCTGAATTTCCATCAATCCGAGCGACTATATCTGCGTATCTGCCATTTATAGCATTTGCAACAACTGTAACATTAATCCCAATTTCATCTCCTAAACTTGCTGAATATGTATAGCTTACAATATCACCAAAATCCCTCTCAGAATTTGGCATCCAATTGGGTATCACCATAACCTTGTCAACTCTATATCCAAAAAGTGGTATAGAAAAACTGCCCTTTCCAGATATAATAGGCATATTCTCAATAGCAACAGGTTTTCCATTTTTTATTGAGACTACCTTAACATCATAATTGTAAAATGGCTTGTCTGCATTAAAATCTATAATTAGATCAGCAGTGTGGTTTCCCCCTGAAAATCCTATATATCCGGGCGACCAGCTTTGCGTTGTGCGCGATCTATTATTTATCGGATATGTGCTATTTGTTTTATACTGCAAATTTATATCCAAACCTTTATAACCGTATCTACCAGATTCAAAACTTTCATCATCAAGAAAATTGGCAACTTTCCAATCAGAAAATATATCCTTAAAGCTTTGCGAATATCCTTTTGACAGAAGAACAGCATTTATACCATTAATACCATTGTCACTGTTCGCTATTATTGATGAAATTGTTGACACTCCGCCATAATGTTCATGTAAATATAACATCCAAAGGTAACTGGCACCGTAATTAGCCAAGGAATTTGACATCCCGCTTTTCCAATATACCAACGATATTTCTGGATTTCTCTCAAATGCTTCAACACGAGAAGAATAGCCATTTGATCCATATCCACATAGGAATAATGACGCATATTCAGAGCATCCCTCATTTATCCACAGGTCTTCATCAGGGTCATATTTCCAATGAATTAAATGCTGAAATTCATGTGCCAAAATTTCCCTTGCCATAACGCTTTCAATATCCAAAGGACTTGAATCAAGATATATCATCTCAACTTCATTGCTACGAAATTGCATTCCGCTTATAGGGTCACGCAAAATGCCACGTCTTTGATTCATTGGCTCAAAATAACCAGCAACAAAGTTTTCATTGGTATTTACAGGATCAGGAATATCAAGGATCAGTATATATATTTTCGGATCAAGATCGATCTCATCTGGAGGCATGCCAAGATTTTCAGTTAGAATTTGATATATACCTTTTGCATTATTAGCAGGAGTTGAATCATCAAATGCCTTTTTGATCCTATTTATACCAGTGTTTGTTACTATCCCTTTTTGCCATTGCGTATCTTCCACAAATATATAGCAAAATTTACCGACAGAACGACAAGTAGCATCAACAAAATAAGCTCTGCCTGATTTAGAAAAATCCACAGCATAAAATCTTCTTTGATCGCTGATCTGTGGTGACTGAGCCGATGGTGCATATCTTATATCATCTTTTATGACCAAAAAACGTTGGGAATTTTCTATTAAATACGGGGTACCATCAATCCAATTACTAACTGGGATAGCAAGCACATCATAAACCTGCAAAAAGGACACATAAAGACCTATAAGAAGGGCTAAATACAAGGGAGGGCGTATAAGACAGATCATAATAAAATGCCTATTCTTTTATTTTGAACTCAAATTTATTTTAGAATAGAGTTCACTTAGCTTTTCTTTTAGCTTATACTTGTTCGGTTTAAGTTCTATCGCCTTTTCCCATTCAGCGGCAGCTTTTTGTGCATATTCCCCGCCTTTTGCCAAGTATGCTTCCCCAAGATGCTCTCTAATATCACTATCGTCAGGGATAAGTGCCAAAGCTTTTTCTAATTCAGCAATAGCTTCATCAATTTTTCCAAGTTTGAAATAAGCCCATCCAAGGCTATCACGAAAAACACCATTATCCGGCTCAATATCAACTGCCTTTTTAATATAATTTACTGCTACTTCTAAGTCTTTGCCTTGTTCAACCAATATATAACCAAGATAATTATACACATCTGAGCTATATAGGTCATCAGGCTTATTACGAATATATCTAATAAGGTGCATTTCTGCAAGGCTTTGTTCACCTTTGGCATCATAGACCTTAGCTATATCATAGTTTAACCTAAAATTCTTTTCATCAGCCAAAAGCGATTTGTAAAGTTCAACTGATTTTTGAAAGTTTTCATCGGCAAGCTTTTTTTCATCTTTTTCTTTAAGGGCAACCCCCATAACATAATACGCTTCCGCCCCAACCGCACCCTTTCCACCATTGCGTCTGAGAACGGAATCACATATCGCGGTCGCTTTATCATACTCATTGACAGCGATATAAAGCTGAGCCAATAGTAGCATAATATCAAAATTATTTGGAAAGCGAGTGAGAAGAATCAGACACTCATTGATAGCCTCTTGATTTCTTCCTAAACGGGCGTATAAGTTAGCAAGCCTGTAACGTGCCTCATTATTTCCCTCATTAAGCATAATACTTGCTTTATATTCGTCAATAGCTTTATTTACGTCTCCTGACAAAGAATATGATAAAGCAAGTTTATACCTAATTTCTGGGTCATAAGGTTTCAGCTTAGTCATTCTTGAATAAGCGATAGACGCAAGCTTGTAATTTTCTGACTCAAAAGCCAAATATCCTAAATAAAAATTAGCTTTTAGATGATCGGGATTAATGTCTGCTGCCTTCTTGAAATCAGCCATAGCACCAACTTTGTCTTGCGAACTCCTTAACTTAATATAGCCAGAAAAATAATATGCATCTGCATTTGAAGGGTCTAATTCTATAGCCAAACTTGCAGCAGATAACGCATTTTTATAGTCCTCAAAGTTTATTAATAACTCTGCAAGGCTTGACTGTAAGTATGATGACCTTGGATCAAGCTGTATAGCCTCGTTAATCAGTTTTAACGATTCTTTATAAGCCTCCTGTGCCTTTTCCTGATCACCATTAGAAATAGCTATTGACGCCATACGTTCCCAATACACCGCCTTTGCAACAGTCGCATAGCTTGCAGAATCGGGATTAAATCCTTGCATAAACTCGGAAGGAGGCAAAAAAGATTCCTCACTTTGAGCCATTGCAAAATTTGAAATTAATAGACAAAATAAGCCAAAAAGGCATTTGTCTATAAGTTTTGACTTTAATATATCTACATCTCTTTTTTTGAATTTCTTGATATGGAAAATCATTAAAACCTCCAAAGTGAAGCAAACCACCTATCAAACCGCTAATTAAAATGAGATTTTCTGAAAAATCCTAAAAAATTAATTCGGTTGATCACTGTTTCCATTAAGCAAATCATTAGAATCCAAAGATTCTTTATTCTTTTTCTCGTTTGCCTCTTCTTCTGATACCGCTACTCTTGCAATATCGCTCACCAAATCATCATCTTGCAATGCAATAAGACGGACCCCCTGTGTATTTCTTCCTATTGTGCGTACACCGCTAATAGGCAAACGAATTATCATTCCAGCGGTAGTCATGATAATAAGTTCATCTTTATCTGTAACGCTCTTGATCCCAACAACAGGACCATTTCTGAGACTCGTTTTAATCGCAATTATACCTTTCCCGCCTCGTGATTGCCTCCTATATTCGGACATATCAGTCCTTTTTCCAAAGCCCTTCTCTGTAACAACTAACAATGTCGCATTATCATCAGCTACGGACATACCAACAACATGATCATCGTCCTCTAATCTAATTCCCCGAACACCTATGGTATTTCTTGCGGTAACTCTGACATCAGTTTCAGGAAAACGTATAGACATGCCATTATGCGTCACAAGGATAACGTCTTGATCGCCATCTGTCAACCTTACGTCCACTAAATTATCGCCTTCATCAAGTTTTACAGCGATAATACCACGTTTTGATGGCTGAGAGAAAGCTGTCAAATTAGTTTTCTTAACCGTTCCATTTCTTGTTACCATAAAAACATAGTGTTTATCGTCAAAATCCTTGACAGGGACAAAAGAGGCTATCTTTTCGCCGGGTTCAACTTGGATCAAATTAACAATAGCCTTACCTCTCGCCAACCTGCCTTCTTCAGGTATCTCAAAAACCTTTAACCAATAACACTTTCCCTTATCCGTAAAGAAAAGAATATAATGGTGAGTTGATGCAATAAATATATGCTCTAAAAAGTCCTCATCTTTCATTCCCATGCCTTTAACACCAACTCCACCTCTATGTTGTTTTCTATATGCAGTAAGTGGCATTCTTTTTATATACCCTGCATGAGAGATCGTCACAACCATATCCTCTTCGGCTATAAGGTCTTCTACGGAAAATTCCCCTTCATCCTCTACAATCTCTGTCCTTCTGTCATCTCCATATTTTTCTTTTAATTCAAGAAGTTCCTGTTTAATTATATTTTTCACCAAAGCATCGCTTGCGAGAATAGACCTCAACTCTTGGATATTTATAAGCAATTCAGCATATTCTTCGTCAACTTTTCTTCTTTCAAGACCTGTCAATCTTTGAAGCGTCATCTCAAGTATCGCCTGAACCTGTGCTTGTGAAAGCTTGAAACCAGACATCAGCTTATCTCTTGCCTCCGCTGGATTGGCAGAAGCTCTGATAGCCGCAACAACTGCATCAAGATTAGCCAAAGCTATTTTCAGACCTTCAAGTATATGAGCGCGCCTTAAAGCACGATTGAGATCAAATCTTGTCCGCCTAAGGATTACCTCTCTTCTATGCTTGATATAATAATTTAGTATTTGCTTTAGATTTAAGACCTTAGGCTGATTATCCACAAGTGCAAGCATATTCGCGCCAAATGTCGTTTGCATAGACGTATGTTTATACAATTGGTTCAGCACAACTTGGGCAATTTCGTCTTTTTTAAGCTCTATAACAACCCTTATGCCGTCTTTATCTGATTCATCTCGCAAATCAGAAATCCCATTAATAACTTTTGATCGGACAAGATTTGCGATCCGCTCTTTCAAAGTAGTCTTGTTGACTTGATAAGGTATTTCAGTGATAACAATGCTTTCTTTACCACTTTTTGATTTCTCTATCACTGCCCTAGCCCGCATAATAATAGAACCTCTGCCGTAAAGATAAGCGTTTCTTATGCCCTCACGTCCGAGGATCAGTCCACCTGTGGGAAAATCCGGTCCTGTTATAACAGTCATAAGTTCCTCTATTGTTACATCAGGATTTTCAATAAGCATTATGATACCATCAACAACTTCGCAAATATTATGCGGTGGAATATTGGTCGCCATAGCAACAGCAATGCCAGAAGTGCCATTAACCAACAGATTTGGCAATTTCGCTGGGAGGACAACAGGTTCTTGTAAGCTTTCATCAAAGTTGGGTCTGAAGTCCACAGCATCTTTGTTTATATCAACCATCATTTCTTCTGCTATGGCGGACATCCGAGCCTCAGTATAACGCATAGCCCCAGGCGGGTCATCATCAATAGAGCCAAAGTTGCCCTGCCCATCAACTAACATATATCGCATAGAAAAATCCTGTGCCATGCGAACTAACGTGCCATATATAGGGTCATCTCCATGAGGATGGTATTTACCCATAACCTCACCGACAATTCTCGCACATTTAACAGTCGGCTTATCATGTGTGAAACCCTCACGATACATCGCATAAAGTATGCGTCTGATACTTGGTTTAAGCCCATCACGAACATCAGGCAACGCTCGGTTGACAATGACGCTCATGGAATAGTTTAAGTATGATTCTTTTAATTCGTCTTCAATATCTCTCGGTATAATTTTTTCGCCAATTGGTAGCATTTTTTCTGTTTCCAATCTATTTACCATATTGTTTCAACATTAGATCGGCTTATATTGCGATCTTTTGTTACAAGAACGCTTTCCTTTACTATCGCTGTCGCAGCAATAATCCGATCATGAAGTTCAAATTGATCCAAACTTTTAACCATTTTTACAATTTCACTATCCAAAGATGCTATTTTATATACTTCATTTTCTTCTATTTCTTTTAACAACACATCAAAAGATATTGGATACCTGCCTTTTTCTAAAAGTATTAGCACTTCCAACAATACAATAGTAGGGATATAAATAACACCATTCTTTTCAGCACCTCTGATCACATTTAAAGCAGTTTTAGATAACCGATCTTTACTCGGTTCATGTATATACCAGATCAAAGCATGCGAATCTAATGTTATTCTTTTATATTCCATACTTTAACTACCTCGGCAATAGCTTCTTCTGGTATAGGCTTACCATTTTTAAAGATGCCTTCTAATGATTTTCGCTTCTTTTCTGTTTTCTTACTTACCATAGAATTTTCCATAAATTGATCAAAATCAGACTTTGGAATACGATAATCTCTTCCAAAACGGTAAGCTTTCATCTTTCCTTGCTTTATCCATCTACGAATAGTAGATGCCTCAACTTTCAACTTCGTAGTTATTTCTGGAACAGTGTAAAAATCCTCTAATTCCATGTCTTGTTTCCTTGTTAATAACTTGCCTTAATAGCTCCCCATGACCAACCTAATTTTCCTTGTCCAGAGACACTGAGCAATTGACCAGTAACCCCATTATTCATAATCTGCTTGATTTTATCTTTACTCAATACTCCTGCTACGATCCGTATATGTCAAGGTTTGTAACTTGGAGTGCGTATTTTTGTATAAACTCTCTACGAGGTTCAACTCTACTGCCCATAAGAGTCGTAAACATCTGATCAGCTTCTACGACGTCTTCCAATTTTACCTGTATAAGTGTTCTAACCGCAGGGTCCATAGTGGTAACCCTCAATTGCTCAGAATTCATCTCTGAAAGCCC
>Ga0078972_1007126_pt1 | contig 25392 bp, 27 predicted proteins | sample YelNatPaOPGAMG01_FD_67568 | JGI IMG/M metagenome (GOLD analysis project Ga0078972, IMG submission 67568) | Hot spring thermophilic microbial communities from Obsidian Pool, Yellowstone National Park, USA - OP-RAMG-01 (SPADES assembly) (version 2) | ecosystem: Environmental > Aquatic > Thermal...
AAAGAGAAAATAGAAAACTTGGTAGATAGAGAGAAAATAAGAGAGGTTCTCTTTAATTTAGTTGACAATGCCATAAAATACACTCAAGAAGGAGGAATCACTTTGATATTAAAAAGAGAAACAAAAAAGAAGGTAGACCAAATTTGGATAAAAGATACTGGAGAAGGGTTAACAGAAAAAGAAAGAGAGAAGGTTTTTGAGAAATTTTCAAGAGGAGGTGCGGGTTTGAGATTTTGGGTTGAGGGAGCAGGACTGGGTCTTTTTATTTCAAAATCTTTTGTTGAACTTCACGGTGGCAAAATCTGGGTTGAATCTGAAGGAAAAGGAAAAGGATCAACCTTTTACATTGAGTTGCCAATAAGAGAAAATGAATAAACAAGAAACTGATTTTCTAAAAATCAAAAAGGAAGTGGAAACCTTAGGAGGAAAAGCCTGGGTAGAACAGGATGAAAAAGGAAAAACTTTTTACATTGAATTACCCCATCCAGAGAAAAGAGAAATGATAAAGCGTCGTCAAGAGATAATAAAAAATAAAGAAATTCCTCTTTCAGTAAGAATGAGAGAAGCAGCAAAAGATATTTTTGAAGAAATTGAAAAAGAAAAGAAAAGGTGGATTGAAAAAACTTTCTGTTTTAATTTGGATGGCATTAAAAAAGGAAGTTTAAAAGAAAAATTTTTAAGTTTAATTTTTTTATTTTGGGATTGGTTTTTCGTTAGTAAATTTTTTAATCTTCAGAAAAAATGGATAGAAATGTTTATTCAGCTTCCAATTTATATAGAATTTAAAGATCAATTTTTTTCTTTAAAAAATTTTTATTTTTACTGCAAAAAATTTCAAAAAATAGACAAACAACTGAGGTTTTTAGATGAAAATTTTTCAAAATATTGTTGTCTAAATTTTTCTTACTATCAAAGATTGTCAGAGGTTTTAAGTGAAAAATTTTGTGGAAAAAAATCACATCCAGAATTTTTAAATTTATTGCAAGAAATCCAGAAAATTTAAGAAATCCTTTTTATTTTAGCTCCAAGCTTTTTTAGCTTTTCTTCAAATTGTTCATACCCCCTGTCAATTTGGTATACATTTTCTACAATAGTTTTTCCTTTTGCTATCAACCCTGCTAAAACCAAAGAAACTCCTGCTCTAATGTCTGGGGCTTGGACTTTTGCACCCAAAAGTTTCACTCCGCCAAAAATTAAAGCTCGGTGAGGGTCAACGATTTCAATGTCAGCTCCCATTTTTCTTAACTCTTGCAAGTGAGTAAACCTTCCTTCGTAAAGAGGGTCATGAATTAAAGATTTTCCTTTTGTCATTAAAAGCAAAACCGAAGTTTGAGGTTGTAAATCCGTAGGAAAACCAGGATAAGGCAATATCTGAATTTTGGTTGGATTAAATTTTTTTGAAGGAAAAACAGAAATTTTATTTTTTTTGACCCTAAAATTCACCCCAATGTCTCGCATTTTTTTTAAAAAGAAAGTTAAATGCTCCTCTTTTACGTTTAAGATTTCTCCTTTTCCTTTTGTGATTGCGAAAGCAACCAAAAAAGTTCCTGCCTCCGCCCAATCAGGTGAAAGTGTAAATTCTGCTCCAGAAAGTTTTTTTACTCCCTCTATTTCAATAGTATGGCTACCCAAACCTTTAATTTTGGCTCCCATTTTTATCAATAAATTTCCCAAATCTTGAACCTGAGGTTCGGCAGCTGCAATCTCAATTTTACTTTTTCCCCTTGCCAAAACAGCCATCATAATTGCGTTTTCTGTTGCGGTTACGGAGAACTCATCTAAAATGACCCTTTTCCCTATAAGCTTTTTTTCATTCAATTCAAAAAAATAAAAACCGTCTTTTTCTTTAAAATTAATTTCAAATTGTTGAAACATTCTCAAATGAGTAGTAATTGGTCTCAAACCAATTTTGTCTCCACCGGGTCTTGGAACCTTAATTTTTCTAAATCTTACTAACAAAGAAGGAATCAATAAAACAGAAACTCTCATTTTTTCAAAAGTTTCAAAAGGTAGTTTCTCAGGATTAATTTCTTTTGGGTCAATTTTAACCGTTCTTTTCCCAAGCCATTCTACTTTAACTCCCATTTCTTCCAAAATTTTAATTTGATTCAAAACATCTAAACATAAAGGTAAATTTGAAATTATAGATGGTTCTTTTGAAAGCAAAACTCCAGCCAAAACAGCTCCCGCAGAATTTTTTCCACCAAAAACTTCTACTTTTCCTTCAAGTTTTGCTCCACCTTCAATTAGAAATTTTTCTACCATTTTTATTCTTCTATCCTTTGACAATATTCTCCGGTTTCGGTATTCACTTCAACGATATCGCCTTCTTTAATAAAAATTGGAACTTTCGTTGTCGCTCCTGTTTCTAAAATCGCAGGTTTTGTTCCAGGTTTTTCTCTTCCAGTTTTCATCGGAGGTTGGGTAGAAATCACTTTCAGTTTCACTTTTATTGGCAAAGAAATGTTAATTATTTTCCCCTCAAATTTCAACCCTCTACAAATTAACCCTGGTTTTAAAAATTTTGCTCCTTCTCCTATTTTACTTTCGTCTATCTCCACTCTATTTCTTGGATTTTCGTTTTCTGCAAAATGGTATTTCCCTCTTTTTGAAAAAATAAATTTTAAATCTACTTCTTCGATATCCGCTTCTTCAAAAGTTTGGGACTGGTGAAAAGATTTTTCTAAAATTTGTCCTGTTATTAAATTTTTTATTTTTACCCTTGCAGTAACTACATCTTGAGCTTTCGATACTTGTTCAAATTCTAAAACTTCAAAGGGTTGTCCCTCGAAAATAAACCTTATTCCTTTTCTTAAATCAAAATAACTCAACATGGTTTTTATTTTTCAATTTTCCATTCAATTTCGTTTTCTTTTCCTGCAAATTCCAACCATTCTCCTTCTGGCGAAATCACGTACCATTTTTGATGAGCTTCAGACCAAATCATTGGCATTCCTTTGTAGTAAGGCTTTTTAACTACCTCTTTTGGTTGCAGTTTATCTAATTCTAACCATTTTTTAAACACAGTTTCAATACTATAATCTAAACCTCTTGACTTTGCCCAATCTGAAACTTTATCTATGGCTTTTTTTGCTTTTTCTATCGATCCTGCTAACTCTAACAGTTGTTTTGCAGCTTTAGTATACCTTGAATAAATTATTTTCTTTTTTCTTGCTGCAATTTTTAACGTTTTCAAATCAATTCCTTTTGTTTTAAAAAAATGAGTAATAATAATTCTGATTCTGTTTTTTTCTTTCAATTCTTCCAAGTATTTTATTTTTTTTGTTTTTAAAAATTCCTCAATCTTTTTTGCAATACTCTTTCCTATCCCCGGAATTTCCATTAGTCCTTTAATTCCTTCTTTTTCATAAATTTTTTTCAAATCTTCTTTCAAATTCTTTATCGATTCTCCTGCCTTAAGGTAAGCTTTTGGCTTGTATTTCACTCCTTCAATCTCTAACAACTCTCCAATTTCTTTTAAAATCTTTACTAATTTTTCATTGATTGTTTTCATTTTAAAAAATCGAAAGCAGTTAAAGCGTAAATTTTTGTTAAATCAATTATGCTTTTAATTTCCACGTATTCATTCTTACTGTGCATTCCTCCTCCATCGCATCCAAAATTTATTGCAGGAATACCTCTTTCTATAAACATCCACATATCACTCCAGGGACCAGAACCTTCAACAACCAGCTCCTTTTTTAATATTTGTTTGGCGTTCTGTTTAAGAATTTGAACAATTCCTTCCTCGGGTTTAATAAAAGTTGGCGGAACATAGACAAATGGAATAAGCTCGTATTTTATTCCCAACTTATTAAGTCTTTTCTTAATTTCTTTTTCCATAAAATCTTTTGTGACACCTGGCAAAATTCTTGCATCACCAAAAGCAACGCACCCATCAGGAACGATGTTTATTGCTTTACCACCTTTAATTAAAGTTGGAAAAGTTAAAACATTCTTCCTTCCCGGAAAAATTTTATGTTTCTTAGCTGGGAATCTAAAATTTTCTAAAGCTTTTATTGCTTTCACCATTTCAAGGATGGCATTGAGCCCTTCTTTTTTTTGTTCCCATTCTCTCGACCCAGTATGAACAGCTTCACCATAAACTTCGAGCTTAAATCTATATCCGCCTCTATTGCCAATAGTTATTTTTGTTCCCGGTTCGCCAATTATTGCCGCATTCCCAATGTAGCCTTTTTCTAAGAGATAATGTGTTCCGAAATGAGAAGCAGCCATGGGTTCTTCATCAATTACAAACTGAAGACAAATTCTCCCATTCAATTCTTTCTCAAATTTCAAAAGTGCTTTTACTGCAAAAATGTAACAACACAAAGCAGACTTCATATCTAAAGCGCCCACTCCATAAATTTTTCCATTTTCGATAGTAGCGGAAAATGGGTTAAAATTCCACCCACTACTTGGTATTACCGTATCCATATGACCATTAAAAATTAAGGTTTTTTTTCCTTTTCCAAACTCGCAGACTACATTGGGCCTCAGAGGAGAAATGCTTTCAAATTTTGGATCTAAACCAATTTCTTCAAGTTTCCGATAAATTAATTTTGCCACATTCAGTTCAATAGGTTCATAAGGACTTGATTTTGTAGGATTCTTTACATTTGGATTTACCGAAGGGGTTTGAATTAACTTTTGCAAAAATTTAATCTGCTCTCTTTCCGATTTTTCTATTTCTTTTATTATTTTTAATTTTATCTTGTTCATAAATTATTTGTGGTGTTTATTGAACAATGTCAAAGCCTTTTTGAACAAAATCCAGACACTGATTTTCACAAAATTACTTCACAATTTTGCTATTGGCTCACGGGCAAAAATTTCTCTCTTTAAAGCCCTCCAATTTTTTCCCGCTTGCCGAAATTAAATTTTTATTTCGCGGCAATACAGTAAGAATTAACTTTTTATCGTTGTAAAATTCTCACAACACCTTTATCGCCATTAACTTCAACAAGATCGCCATTTTTTAGAATTTTAGTTGCGTTTTTGGTCCCCACCACACAAGGTTTTTTCATCTCGCGTGCAACAATTGCCGCATGACAATTCATTCCGCCTTCATCTGTGACAAAAGCAATTGCTTTTTTCATGGCGGGCAGAAAATCCGGCATAGTCATTGGGGCTACCAAAACTTCTCCATCTTTAATAGAAGAAATTTGTTTATGTCCCATAACTCGTCTAACTTTTCCACGAACGATTCCGGGATACGCAACGGTTCCTTTTATTTCAATTACATCTTTATCAAAACTTTCTCGCTCTAACAAAATTCCATATTTTTTTTCGATATATTCAACATTTTTTCCTATATATAAATGGTTTTGCGTAAATACAAAACTCTTATCTCTTCTTTTTAGTTCAGAAAGTTTTGGAAGATTCTCCGTTTTAATTTCTTCGATAGTAAGTACATGAATATAATCTTTTATTTTCGGGAAAATTTTCATAAGAGATTTACGCACAACAATATCTGTTCCGGCTGACAACTTCGTGGTTTTTTCTCTTAATTTTTTAATTGACGAAATATCCAAATTGCCCAATTCTTCGGTAGTCATTTCACATAACCACCACATCGCTTCAATCCATGGATAAGCTGTCTCAAAATTCTTTATAAATTCCAACAATTTATTTTTGGAAAGCGAAATTTCACTTTCATAAATTGGCTGTATCGGTTTTAATTTTTCATTAACCTGTTTTTCTAATTCATCCAAAAAAGTTTTATCGTGCCTAATGCTTTCTTTAATATGGTTTTTTATCCATTCAACGCCTCGCGGATCATAATAACTCTTTACGGTATCGTCTTCTCGGACAAAAACAATGTATGGCAAGAATGGTTGCTGTTTGCCGCTCCAAGGTTTTGGGTCGTACGCTTCCCCTTTATACCAGACCTGAAGCATTGGTAAAGAAAAATCTCTTGTAAAAACTTTTTCATATACGGCCTGCTTTTGTACTTTATCTAATAGGGTAGTGATGGGACGACTTTGAATAATATAAAACTGATTTTTTTCTTTTGCCCATTCAATATCTACTGGAAATTTAAAGTGGTTTTCAACTCTTACTATAAGTTTTGCTAATTTCACAATCTCAAAGTCAGCCAGAACCTGCTGTTTACTCTTTTCATCGGGCAGTACGCGCCATTCATTCTTACCACTATGCCCTCGTACTAAAAACTTAACTTTCACATTAATATTTTTATCTAAAATTTTCCACGTTTTTTTTCTGATCACATAACTATCCGGTGTAATTTTTCCAGATACAATCGCCTCGCCAAGTCCAAATCCAGCCTCAATAACGATTTGGTTTCTATCTTGAGTAACTGGGTGAACAGAAAAAGCAACGCCAGATGCTTCGCTTTCAACCATTTTCTGCACGACTACCGCAACAGAAATTCTTTGCTTATACAAATCTTTTTCAAATCGATAAAAAATGGCACGTGGTGTAAATAATGAGGCCCAGCATTTTTTTACGTTTTTGAGCAAGTTTTCTTCTGTGATATTAAGATAGCTGTCGAACTGACCAGCCCACGCCGCGCTTGCCGAATCTTCGACGGTAGCTGAAGATCGTACTGCTACATATTTTGAATTGAGGTTTTTGAAAAATTTTTGGATTTCTTTAGTTATATCTTTTGGTATTCTCGCACCAAGAATAAGTGCTTTAATTTTTTTCGATGCGTCTTCTATGGTATGTATTTTTTTATGATTTACTGAGTGTAAAATTGAATCGATTTCTACATTTAAATCTGTCTCTTCTAAAAATTTTTCGAAAGCGGTTGAAAGAATAACAAACCCTGGCGGGACCGGTAGGCCTGCTTTTGTCATTTCGCCGAGTGAAGCACCTTTGCCACCTGCTAGAAAAATATCGTTTTGGCTGATTTTATTAAAATTTCTTACAAATTCCATACTTTTTTATTTTATCAAAATTTTTAATTTTTTTTCAAAACTGCCGCGAAATAAAAATTTAATTTCGGCAAGCGAGCAAAAATTGGAGGGCTTTAAAGAGAGAAATTTTTGCCCGTGAGCCAATAGCAAAATTGCCTTCTGAAGTCCGAACCCCGTACCAGAACAAGTTCGGTGCGGGGTAAACTCCGCGAGGGCGAAGCAAATCGGTTATGGTGGACCTGGGGGGAATTGAACCCCCGTCTCCGCCATGCCACAGCGGCGATCTACCGTTGAACTACAGGCCCATTGTCGCCTCGCTTTCGCTCGGCGACCCATAGGGGGGACCTAGGTTCCCCCTCCATGGCGCTCTCCCCCAGATGTAATCTGGGGGGATTTGCTGTCATCCCTTCCTCTTTTAACTTTTTCTCAGCGATCCATTTCCCCTGTGTCCCTGGGAGGAATTGAACCTCCATTTCATCCTTAGGAGGGACGCGTTCTATCCGTTGAACTACAGGGACAAATTTTTTGAGCGGGCGACGGGATTTGAACCCGCCACTTCTCCTTGGGAAGGAGATATGTTGCCACTACACCACGCCCGCTTATTTAATTTTAATTATCATTGGCTCTTCTCCTTCTTTCTGATAACCTTGCTCTCTGGCTTTTTCTTCCCAAAAACTTTCTTTTTTCCCTCTTTCTAATTCTTTTTCTAATCTTTCTTTTTGAGCTCTCAACATTTCCAATTTTTTTAAAGATTCGTCAACTTCCTTTCTCAATTTTTTATTTTGGAAAAAAGCTTTCAAATTTGCAAAACCAAGAAAAACTAAAACTAACAATCCAACAAAAACCAATCCAAAATTTTTTTCTTTCCCTCTCTTTTTTAATTTTAATTTTCCCATCAATTTTAATTTTACAAAATTTATCAAAATAAAAAAGCCAAGGCAACTCATAGGCCGGATTCTGTTTCAAAGTCCTCATTTGTCTGGGCCAAGAGTTTCCCCTTGGCTCAAGCTCCCTCCCCCCAGATATACATCTGGGAGGAGAAATTGCACCCCGCAGGGATTTAGCCGTTTCACTCCAGCCTTTGGCAAAAAAGAGAGTCGTTTTGTCGGTTTTTCCGACAAAATAACATATCTATTTGCCTTATCGCTGGACTCTCCCTTCTCCCCCAGATATTTCCTGGGGGAGGGGATGGCTTGACCTTTCGGTCAAACCCGTCTCTGTTCGCACCCCTCACCTTACGGTGGCCGGGCGTTACCCGGAGCGTTGCCCCCAGCAGAGAGAAAATTTTCTCTCCAGAGCAGGTGTCCGGACCTTCCTCCCCTCCAGAACATGTTCTGGGGAGCGAGGACTTGATTGCCTTGGCTCTGAAATGAATTTTAATAAATTTGCTTAAAAAGTCAAGCAAGTTTTAGAAATTTTTGGTAAAATTTAAATAACTTTTATGAATCAAAAGGTTTTAGTCACAGGTGGCGCAGGATTTATTGGTTCTCACTTGGTGGATGCTTTAATTGAAAAAGGATACAAGGTTGTTGTGATTGATAATTTATCTACGGGCAAAATAGAAAATATAAACAAGAAGGCAAAATTTTACAAAATCGATATTTGCTCTCCAAAAATTGAAGAAATTTTTAAAAAAGAAAAACCACAAATATGTTTTCATTTGGCTGCCCTTCCCAGAGTTCCCTTGTCAGTTAAAGATCCAGTTTTGACTTCGAGAGTTAATGTTTTAGGAACAATAAACATTTTCAAGGCATCTGTAGATTCGAAAGTAAAAAGAGTAATATTCGCTTCTTCCTCTTCTGTTTATGGAGATCAAGAAAAATTACCTTTGCGGGAAAATATGAGTCCTAATCCAATTTCTCCCTACGGACTTCAAAAATATGTTTGCGAACAATTTGCAAAACTTTTTTCAAATCTTTATAAAATTTCAATAGTTTCTCTTCGCTATTTTAACGTTTACGGTCCTAGAATTGATTTTGATTCTGAATACAGTTTAGTCATTGGAAAATTTTTGAAATTAAAAGCACAAGGAAAACCTTTAACAATTTATGGAGATGGAAATCAAACAAGAGGTTTTTGTTATGTGGACGATGTTGTGGAGGCGAACATTCTCGCAATGAAGAGTAAAAAAATCAAGGGGGGAGAAGTGATAAACATTGGAAACGAGAAATCTTATTCGATAAATTATTTGGCGAAATTAATAGGTGGGGAAGTTAAATATTTGCCCCCACGACCAGGCGATGTTTTGCATACAAGAGCAGATATTACTTTGGCTAAAAAATTGTTGAACTGGTCGCCAAAAGTTTCATTAGAAGAAGGCCTTGAAAAAACAAAACAATGGTTCGAAAAAGTTTACCTAAAAAAATAAAAATTTGCGTAGTCGGCACAGGTTATGTGGGGTTAGTGAGCGCAGTTTGTTTTGCAGAAATTGGTTATGAAGTTGTTGGATTAGATAAAGATAAAGGAAAAATAGAAAAATTAAAAAGAGGAATCTCTCCAATTTTTGAAGAGGGATTAGAACCTCTTTTGAAGAAGAATTTAAAAAAAGGAAGAATTTCTTTTACTGCTGATTTAAAGGAGGGGCTTAAAAAATCTCTTTTGGTATTTAACGCTGTTGGTACCCCTCCTGGCGAGCAAAGGAAAGTGGATTTGAGATATGTTTGGGAAGTAGCAGAAGAAGTGGGAAAAAATTTGGATCATTACATTGTTTTTGTAAATAAGTCCACAGTTCCAGTGGGGACCGCAGAAAAAGTTGAAAAAATAATTCAAAAGAATTTAAAGAAAAAGATAAATTTTGATGTTGCTTCAAATCCAGAGTTTTTGAGAGAGGGATCAGCAATCAAAGATTTTTTAGAACCAAACAGGATTGTTATTGGAGTTAAATCAAAAATAGCAGAAAAAATTTTAAAAAAAGTTTATGAACCGATTACAAAAAAAGGATATCCACTAATCGTCACTGATATTAAAAGTGCTGAAATGATAAAGTATGTTTCAAACGCGTTTTTAGCAACAAAACTTTCTTTTATTAACGAGATTGCGAATTTGTGCGAAAAAGTTGGAGTGAATATAAAAGAAGTAATAAAAGGAGTGGTGTTGGATGAAAGAATAGGAAAGGGATATTTTAATCCAGGTCCTGGCTTTGGAGGTTCTTGCTTGCCAAAAGATGTCGATGGGTTGATTAACTTTGCTTTAGATCAGGGAGTTAAATTGAAAGTTTTAGATGCGGTAAGAGATGTCAATGAATTTCAAAGGAAAATTGCAATTTTAAAATTGAAAAAGTATCTGCCAGAACTTTTTGGAAAGAAAATCGCAATTTGGGGTTTGGCATTCAAAGCAAATACTGATGATGTGAGAGAATCGCCTGCGATTGAGGTAATCAAAAAATTGCTCGAAGAAGGCGCAAAAATTAAATGTTACGATCCTTTGGCAATGGATAATGCGAAAAAAGTTTTAAATCATCAAAATCTTGAATTCTGCAAAAACAAAATGGATGCTCTCAATGGCGCCAACGCTCTAATTTTGATGACCGAATGGGAAGAATTCAAAAAAGTAAAACCAACAGAAATTAAAAAATACACAAAAATTGTAGTAGACACAAGGAATATTTGGAACAAAGAAAAATTTAAAAAATCGGGTTTAATTTATGAAGGAATAGGGAGATAAATTAATAATCTGCTTTTTTAGGTTGATTTTTTATGGAAAAGTAATTAAAATAAATCATTATGAGAAATAAAAATAGAATTTTAATTACCGGAGGAAAAAGGTTTTTAGGAAAAAGGTTAGTTCCGGTTTTAGTTAAAAAGGGATACAAAATTAAATCTTTTGATATTTTAGATGGTCAAGATATTACAAAACCTCAACAAATTGAAAGAGCAATAAAAAATTGCGATATTGTGATGCATTTGGCGGCGGTTGCTGACCTAAACTATGCCAGAGAGCATCCAAAGGAAACAATGGATGTGAATATTTTGGGAACAATCAATGTTTTGGAAGGGTGTAGAAAGTATAAAAAAGATTTAATTTTTGCCTCAACCTGTTGCGTTTATGGAAATCCAGACACTCACCCCGTAGATGAGAATGTCTTTCCAAAACCTGCGGAAATTTACGCTCATTCAAAATTGGCAGGCGAACATTTGATTTTGGGTTGTTCAAAACATTTTGGAATAAAATATAACATTTTAAGATTGGCAACTTTTTATGGTCCAGAAATGAGACCAGCTTTGGCTCCTTATATCTTTTTAAGCAAAGTAATGAAAGGAGAACCTATTGAAATTCATGGAACGGGAAAACAAACGAGAACTTTCACTTACGTTGACGATATCGTTGATGGAATTGTTGCGGTTTTGGAATCTGGAATTTGAAACGAAATAATAAACATTACTACTGAAGAAGAAACATCAGTTTTGAAGCTGGCAAAATCGGCAATGAAAATTGTAGGGAAAAAAGTTCCGTTAAAATTTGTCGCCGATAGATCCGGTCAAATTAAAAAAGAGCAAATTTTAGCAAGAAAAGCAAAAAAATTATTGGGATGGGAAGCAAAAGTATCAATGGAAGAAGGATTAAAATTAACTTATAAATGGATGAAAACTCTGAAAAAAATATGAAAAAAATTTTAGTTACAGGTGGTGCAGGATTTATCGGTTCTCATCTTTGCGAATATTTGTTAAAACAAGGGCATAAAGTCATTTGTCTTGATAATTTTTTTAGTGGTTCGAAAGAAAATGTGAAACATCTCTTGAAAAATAAAAGGTTCAAATTAGTTAGAGGTAATGTAAAAAAACCATTTTACTTTAAAGTAGATGAAATTTATAATTTAGCCAGTCCCGCTTCCCCAATTCATTGTCAACGCGATCCAGTAGAAACGATCAAAACTAACGTCTTAGGAATGATAAATTGCCTGGAATTAGCCAAAAAAATTGGGGCGGTAGTTTTTCAAGCATCTACTTCCGAAGTTTATGGAGATCCCCAAATTCATCCTCAAAGAGAAAATTATTGGGGTAACGTTAATCCAATTGGAAAAAGAAGTTGTTATGATGAGGGCAAACGTTGCGCTGAGACTCTTTGTATGAATTATTACAGAGAGTATGGGGTTAAAGCAAAAATTTCCAGAATTTTCAACACCTATGGTCCTAGAATGACTATTGATGACGGAAGAGTTATTTCTAATTTTATTGTTCAGGCATTAAAAGGAGAAGATCTTACTATCTATGGCGACGGAAATCAAACGAGAAGTTTTTGCTATATTGACGATTTAATTGATGAAATAGCAAAATTTATGCAAGTAAAAAATTTTACTGGACCAGTTAATTTGGGAAATCCAAAAGAGATAAAAATCAAAGAATTGGCGGAAAAGATAATTAAAATGACCCATTCGAAAAGCAAAATTATCTACAAACCTTTACCAGAAGACGATCCTAAAAAACGGCAACCCGATATTTCTTTGGCAAAAAAGAAACTTAATTGGGAGCCAAAAATTTCTTTGGAAGAAGGACTTCAAAAAACGATTGAATATTTCAAAAAAGTTCTCAAAAAATGAAAAAAATTTTGATTTTTTCTACTGCTTATCTTCCCTTCGTAGGCGGAGCAGAGATTGCAGTTAAAGAAATAACCGATCGTCTTTCTGATTTTCATTTCGATATGCTGACAGCACGAATAGACGGTAATTTATTTAAAAAAGAAAAAATTGGCAATGTCAACGTCTACAGAATTGGAATCGGAATACCAAAAATTGATAAATGTTCGCTGGCGTTTTTTGGACATTACTTTGCCCAGGAATTACATAAAAAAAATAGTTATAATGCCATTTGGGCAATTATGGCTTCTTTTGGAGGTTTAGCTGCTCTTCAGTTTAAACAGAAGTTTCCAGAGATTCCCTATGTATTGACTTTACAAGAAGGCGATCCTATAGAGTATATTCGTTCTCGCGCTAAATGGTTAGGATCTTATTATCAAGCAATGTTTAAAAAGGCAGATTTTATTACTGCCATTAGTCAATACTTAAAAAATTATGCAACAGAAAATGGAGCAAAATGCGAAATCGAAGTAGTTCCAAATGGAGTAGATCTTAAAAAATTTCAAAGTAAAAATGAAATAGATTCTCGAGAAAAAATTCAAAAAATAAAGGAAGAATTAGGGATAAAACCAAACGAAAAAATTGTAATTACTGTTTCGCGTTTAGTATTAAAAAATGGAATTGAACATCTTATTGAAGCTTTTAAATATTTACCCAAAACTCAAGAGGAAAAAATAGTTTTAATGATTATTGGGTCAGGTCCTTTTGAAAAAAAGTTAAAAACTAAGGTCGAGAATTTGAGATTAAAAGAAAAAGTTTTATTTTTGGGCAATATACCCAACGAAAAAGTGCCAAAGTATTTAGCAATAAGCGATATTTTTGTTAGACCCTCTCTTTCTGAAGGACTAGGGAATGCATTTTTAGAAGCGATGGCAGTAGGAGTACCGATAATTGGTACACCTGTTGGCGGTATCCTTGATTTTTTAAAAGATGGAGGAACAGGACTTTTTTGTGAACCCGCTAATCCAAAAAGCATTGCAGAAAAAATAAATATTTTACTAACCGATGAAAGTTTGCGTCAAAAATTAATTCAAAACGGAAGAAAATTAGTAGAAGAAAAATACAATTGGGATTTGATCGCTGAAAAAATGAGAAATATTTTTAATAAACTATGCGAATTTTAATTGCTACAGGAATTGTTTTTCCAGAAGTTGGGGGTCCTGCAAAGTATGCAAAAAATTTAGCAAGCGAATTTGAAAAATTAGGGTTCAAAGTAAAAGTTTTAGGTTATAATTTAGAGAAAAATTTACCTTCAGGAATAAGACATTTTTTATATTTTTTTCGTGTTTTTTTTCATTCAATTTTTGTTGATTTAATTATTGGATTGGACATCCTTTCAACCGGTTTTCCTGCAGTCTTGGCTTCAAGAATTTTAAAGAAAAAAATAATTTTAAGAGTTGGGGGAGATTTTTTATGGGAAACTTATGTAGAAAAAACTGGCAATTTGATAACTTTGGAAAAGTTTTACGAAAGTCAACCCGACTTACCGTTTAAATATAAAATCATTGCTTTTTTACAAAAATGGACACTGAAGAATGCTTCGGCATTAGTTTTTAATACTTCTTGGCAAAAAAATTTTTTTATCAAAATTTATAATTTAAACCCTCAAAAAACTTTTGTTATTGAAAATTTTTATCCCCCAAAAGCAAAAGACATTAAAACTGAGATTAAAGAAAAAAATTTTTTATTTGCTGGAAGAAAAATCAAATTCAAAAATCTTGAAGTAGTTGAAGAGATTTTTAAAGATATGGAAAAAGAAAAAAAAGAAATTAAATTAGAAATAGTAGATAACCTTTCTTACGACGAGTTGCAAGAAAAAATAAAAAAATCTTATGCTCTGATCGTTCCTTCAATTTCTGATTTTGCTCCAAACTTTATTATCGAAGGCTTAACTTTTAATAAACCGTTTATCTTAACTAAAAATTGTGGGTTAATAGAAAAATTAAAAGATATTGGAATTTTTATAGATCCATTTGACAAGGAAGATATTAAAAATAAAATTTTATTTTTAACCAATGAAAAAAATTATAAAGAATACCAAAAAAGAATAGAAAATTTCAATTTTACTCATTCTTGGGAAGAAATTGTTAAAGAATTTATAGAAGTTTATCGTAAAATATGAAAATGAAAATTTTAAGTATTGGTTTGGATAAAAATATTTTGATAAAAGATTCTATAAGCCAAAAAAGACAGATTGAATACGGAGCTCTTTTTGATGAGACTCATATTATTATATTTAACAAGCGCGATACCAATAATGCGAATGACATACGAATGATACGAATAGCGAATAATGTCTTTTTATATCCGACAGATTCAAAAAATAGGTGGTTTTACCTTTTTGACGGATACAAGATAGCCAAATCTATCCTAAAAGAAAATAAAATTTCTGTGATTACCACTCAAGATCCGTTTGAAACCGGGCTTTTGGGATGGATTTTGAAGAAAAAATTCAAAATTCCTTTATTAATTCAAGTTCACGCTGAACTTCCTTTTAGATATTTTGCTTTTGAATCTTTTTTAAATTTTTTTCGTTGGTTTTTGGCTTTATTTTTAATTCCTAAAGCAGATAGATTAAGAGTGGTTTCTTTAAGGATTAAAGATTATATAATTCAAAAACTCTCTTATCCTGCTGAAAAAATTGATGTGTTGCCAATTTTGGTTGATATTGAAAAATTAAAGCAAAAAGAAGAATTCGATATTAAGCAAAAATATCCAGGGTTTGATTTTTATTTTTTGACTTTATCCCGATTAGCAAAAGTTAAAAATATACCCTTACAACTTAAAGCATTATCAAAACTAAAACAAAAATACCCCAAATTTCTTTTAATTATCGTAGGCGATGGTCCCGAAAGAAAAAAATTAGAAAAATTAGTCTTGAAATTAAATCTCAAAGAAAATGTTGTTTTTGAGGGTTGGCAAAGAGATATTGTTTCTTATTTAAAATCAGCTGATTGTCTTTTGTTTTCTTCCAATTATGAAGGATACGGAATGGCAATCATTGAAGCTTTAAGCTTCGGTTTGCCAGTGATAGCAACCAAAGTTGGAGTGGCACCTGAAGTAATTGAAAATGGCAAAAATGGATTTTTGGTAGAAGTAGAAAATGAAAAAGAGTACTTGCAGGCTTTAGAGAAAATAATTGAAAATCCGTTAAAGGGTAATAATTCACTTTTATTTAAAAAACTTCCAACAAAAGAGGAATATTTAAAGAGGTATAAGGAGATATTTATGAATGCGATGCCAATATACGAATAACGCGCTAATAATACGAATATGAAGAAGGTAAAACTAATTTATCCTGAATTATCATATAAAATTACCGGGATTTTCTATAAGGTCCATAATTCATTGGGCAGATTTAGAAGTGAAAAATCTTATGCCGATGCTATAGAAAATTTATTACAGAAGAATAAGGTGAAGTATGAGCGAGAAAAAAATTTAGGTAAATCCTTTGATGGAGAAAATCCAAGACGAAATATAGTTGATTTCATTATTGACAATAGAATTATTGTAGAAGTGAAGGTTAAAAAATTTATTACTAAAGAAGATTATAATCAGATGCAACGTTATTTAAACGCAACAAATTTAAAATTAGGACTCATCGTGAATTTTAGAAACTCTTATCTTAAACCAAAAAGAGTTTTAAATTACAATTATAAATACAATTATAAAATTAAAAATTTCCATAAATAATTCGTATTATTCGTATGTATAATTCGTATTATTCGCATCGCCTATTAATCTTAACCCAAAAGGTAGATATAAATGATGATCTTTTAGGATTTTTTCATCGTTGGATCGAAGAATTTGCTAAACATTGCAAAAGTATAATTGTAATCTGCTTGCAAAAAGGAGATTATGACTTACCCCAAAATGTAAAAATCCTTTCCCTTGGAAAAGAAGAGTATATTCACAATTCGTATCGTTCGCATGTCATTCGTAGATTAGTATCGCTTTACAGATTTTATAAATACATTTTCCAAGAAAGAAAAAATTACGATGCGGTTTTTGTTCATATGAATAAAGAGTATCTTATTTTGGGAGGAATTTTTTGGCGTTTATGGAAGAAAAAAATTGCTTTTTGGTATAATCATCAGTATGGCAATTTAATAACCAAGATTGCTGGTTTTATTGCTAATGTAGTTTTTCATACTTCTCCCTTCGCTTTTACGGCTAAGTTTAAAAATGCCAAAATTATGCCAGCCGGTATAGATACAGAAACGTTTAAAAGATATGAAAATATTCAAAGAATACCAAATTCAATTCTTTATCTTGGTAGAATATCTCCAATAAAAAATGTTGATGTTTTGATTGAAGCGGCAAATTTATTAGATAGAGAAGGAATAAATTTTATTTTAAATATTGTCGGTGAACCAGGAGAAAAAGATAAAGAATATTTCGAAAAAATAAAAAAAATAGCTGAAAATTTAGAGAAAAAAGGGAAAATAAAATTTTTAGGAAAAGTCCCAAATTATAAAACTCCAGAAATTTACAATCAAAACGAAATTTTCGTAAATCTAACCCCTTCTGGCTCGTATGACAAAACAATTTTAGAAGCAATGGCGTGTGGTTGTATAGTTTTAATTTCTAATAAATCATTGTTTGGTCAAATAAATGAGAGTTTATTTTTTACAGAAAAAGACGCCAAAGATTTAGCTATTAGATTAGAAGAAATTTTATCTCTAGATACTTTAACTAAAGAAAATATAATAAAATCATTACATAATTTTGTGATCGAAAAACATAGTTTGACTTCCCTCGTTCAAAAAATACTGAAACAATAATTTTAAAAATGAACAGTTATAAAAAATTCATTGATGAAAAAATAGCCATTATTGCTAAAGAGAAAGAGATTTTGGATATTGGAGGAGGAAAAAAATTTTCAAAATGGTTAAAAAAATACAAAAATTTATTTTTAAATTCTAATTATAAAACTCTTGATGTAGATGAAAGTACCAATCCAGATATTGTGGCCGATATTCATAATATTCCTCTAGAAAATGAAAGTGTCGATGCTATTATCTGTGCTTCGGTTTTAGAGCACGTAGAAAACCCTTTCCTTGCAGTAAAAGAAATGTATCGTATTTTAAAACCAGGAGGAAAATTATTCGTTTATGTACCTTCTATTTATCCTTATCATTCAAAAAAAGGACATTATCCTGATTATTGGCGATTTTTTGATGATACTTTAATGATGATGTTTAAAGATTTCTCTCAAGTCGAAATAATGAAAAAGGGTGGTTATTTTTTGGCTCTATCTTTTTTTGTTCCTTATCAAAATAAAATAAGAAATATTTTGAATATGGTAGCTAGTTTTCTTGACAAAACATTTAAAACCGAAAAAAGGACAACTACTTGTGGTTATTATTTGTACGCGGTTAAATAATTATATGAATTTTTTAAAAGATATTTACGAACAATATCACAAAGATAAAAAAAGAGTCGGCTTTTCTATCTTAGAAAAAGAACGGGGAAGGTTGTTAAAAAACTTTATAGGAACAGGCAAAAAAATTCTTGATTTAGGTTGCAGAGACGGAACGCTTACAAAGTATTATGTCGAGGGAAATCAACTTCTTGGTGTTGATATAGACGCCAAAGCTCTTGAAATAGCGAGAAAAAATCTAGGGATTGAAACTTTGGAAATGGATTTGAATGGAGACTGGAAGGAACTAAAAGATAAAACTTTTGATGTAATTGTAGCGGGTGAAATTCTAGAACATTTATACTATTCAGAGATGGTTATAAAAAAGGTTAAAGAAAGGTTAAATAGAGGTGGTATCTTTATTGGCTCTGTTCCCAATGCCTTTAGTTTAAAAAATAGGGTTAGGTATTTTTTAGGGAAAAAGCAAAATACGCCATTGGAAGACTCAACTCATATTAATCACTTTTCTTTTAAAGAACTCAACGATTTATTGTTAAAATATTTTGATAAGGTAAGGATAATTGGATTAGGTCGCTATAAAATATTGGCTAAAATCTGTCCAAATTTTTTTGCCTTTGACTTATTTTTCGTATGTAAAGATGAAAAAATTAAATTATAAAATTATGATTATTTCTTTTTTAAAAGATGTGATTTTTTATTTTTTAAATTTATTTAATTCATCGCTCAAGAGAAAGGCGAGTATTTTAATGTATCATTCAATAGGTGATAACAATGCATTTTTCACTGTAAGTCCAAAAGTTTTTGATAAACAGTTGGCTTATCTTAAGACAAAAAATTTTTCAGTTATTAAATTATCTGATTTAATTAATCGATTAAAAACAGGGCAAGATATTAGTAATTGCGTTTGTCTCACTTTCGATGATGGCTATCTCGATAATTTAACAATTGCTTTGCCAATTTTAAAAAAATATAATTTTCCCGCAACAATTTTCATTGCTACTGGTTTTTTAGGTAAAATATTCTATAGTTCTCAAGGAATTTCTTTGCCTGTCATGTCTGAACACGATATTAAAAAATTTGCCTCTCAGCAAATAGAATTTATGCCACATACAGTTAATCATGTTTTATTAGATATTTTATCAGTAAATGATTATGATAAAGAATTATTAAAGTCTAGAGAAAAAATTGAACAATTAACTGAGAAACCAGCAAATATATTAGCTTATCCTAAGGGTAAATATAATCAAAATGTAATTGAGTATTTAAAATTAAACAATTGGGATGGAGCGGTAACAGTTGAGGAAGGATTAGTAAAAATGGGGGATGATCGATTTAAATTAAAAAGGAATTCTATTGATTCAACTACTTCTTTTATTCAATTTAAAAGTAAAGTTTCTGGAACAATTGATATTTATCAAAAAATAAAATCATGGTTAAAACTTTAGATTTTACAAAACAAATTTTCAAAGGCAGAACTATTTATAGAATCCTGTTTAATTGGGAAGTTAAAAAAAATTGCTACGACCTAAAAGGTAAAACTTTAGATTTGGCTGCTGGTAGTAAAGCAAGTTATTACGAGTATCTATCGCCAAATTTAGAAATTATAAAGACAGATTGTAAAAATGGTAAAGGTATTGATAAAATTGTTGATTTTAACCAAATCTTGCCCTTTGAAGATAATTTTTTTGACAATATTTTATTTTTTAACGCTTTGTATATAGTTGAAGATAGAGTAAAATTATTAAAAGAAATGAAAAGAATTTTAAAATCAGGAGGGAAAATTTTCATTGCGTCTCCTTTTATTGCTAACGAGATGCCAGAACCACATGATTATTGCCGACTGACATATGAAGGATTAAAAAAAGAATTTAAAGAGGCAGGATTTGAAAACTTTGATATTAAAAGATTTGGCGAAAGATTTTCTTGCGCTGTTTATTTATTGCATCCATTATTAATGTTTAACATAGTGCGTTTTTTTGTTTACGGTTTTAGTTTGTTTTTTGATCAGTTAATACCACCCAACATAAAGAAAAAGTACCCAACTCCACTAGGATATTTTTGTATTCTTGAAAAATGAAAAAAATCTATGAAAATAAAATTAGTAATTTCTATTTCTGATCTTTTAATAGGTGGGGCCCAAAAGTTAATCGTAGATCAACTAAAATATTTTAACAGAAATAAGTTTAATCTTGTTTTAATCACTCTTTTCGAATTTCCATTTAAAAATACATTTTACGATTTTTTGCCAAAAGATATAGAAGTTTACAAATTAAATTTCCGAGGATTTTTAGATTTAAAATCCTGGTTTCAACTCATTAAAATTCTGATTAAAATAAAACCAAATGTTGTAATTTCTCATTTATTTTTTAGTAATTCGATAATGAGAATTTTAAAAATTTTTTTTGGATATAAAATAATAATAGTTGAACACAATACATATACAGACAAAAAGAAATGGCAAATTATTTTAGATAAATTACTCTCGTTGTTTACCTATAAAATAGTTGCGGTCTCTAAAACAGTGTTTACTTTTACAACAAAACAAGAAAGGATTTCTCCAGATAAATTTGTTATTCTCCATAATGGAATAGATTTAGAAGCAGTTAAAAAAGTTTTTTCCAGTTTGCCACCAAAGCAAGATTTAATGAAAAAGTTAGGATTTTCTCCTTCCGATCGAATTTTTATTAACGTTGGTCGTCTAACTCCACAAAAAAATCATAAATTATTAATAGAATCATTTTCTGCATTCTCAGAATCTCATCCCGGTTATAAATTAATCATCTTGGGTGATGGATCGCTTAAAGAGGAGCTAAAATCGCTTGTTAGGAAATTAAAAAAAGATAACGAAATATTTTTACTCGGCAACAAAATCAATGTTATTGAATATTATTGTATAAGCGAGTGTTTTATTTCAACTTCTTATATAGAAGGTTTAAGCATTGCTCATCTTGAAGCTATGGCATGTGGCCTTCCGCTTTTATCCACTAAAACAGCTAGTGCTGAAGAATTAATAATAGATGGGGAAAATGGATTCTTTATTCCCGATTATTCAGTAGAAAGTACAGTTAAAACTATTGTAAAATTTATTAAATCCGATTACAAAAAACTTAGAGAAAATTCATTAGAAACTGTTAAGCGCTTTGACATTAAGAGAAATGTTAGAGCCTATGAAGAACTTGTGAATAAAATATATATTGAAAGTTAAACATATGAAACTTATTCAAAAATTTAAACAAATGGGTGTAAAAAAATCTTTTTTCGCAATTTTAAGAAGAATATTATTTATAATGTTTTCTTTCAATATTGAATTTAATCTTAATTTTTATATTAAAAGAATTATTTATGGTTATGTAATAGAAAATATTAACGGTTTCAAAATGTATTTAGATTTACGAAATGACGTTGGTATATCAAAAGAGTTATTAATTTTTAAAAAAAGAGAACCTCTTATAACGGAATTAATTCAAAGTGAAGGTATTATAAAAGAAGGTGATACAGTTATAGATATTGGTGCGAATATTGGTTATTACACTCTAATAGAATCGCGATTAGTAGGGCCATCGGGCACAGTTTATGCTCTAGAACCCGTATCAAGTAATTTCGTTATACTCAATAGAAATATTGAATTAAATGGGATTAAAAATGTAAAAACATTTAAGTTAGCTGCAGGAAATGAAAATAAAGAAGATGAAATATATGTTGCCAGTAAGGGAAATATTTCATCTTTTATTTTAAATAAAGAAGCTGTATATGTTAGAAAAGAGAAAGTAAAAATCATTACAATAGATAATTTCGTCTTACAACAGCAAATTCAACCTAATTTTATAAGAATGGACGTGGAAGGATATGAGAGTGAAATAATCCGAGGGATGATAAAAACTATGAAATCATCAAAACCAATACTTCTTATCGAGGTGCATCCCCACTTAATGAAAAAGGATAAATTAAAAGAGATGTTTTATTTCATTAAAGAAAGTGGATATACCAAGGTTATTGTAGTAAAAGAAAGAAATATAATTTGGATGAAAAGAAATGGAGAAGTTAATTCATTGCTTTTATATTTAACTCGAAAAATAGAAGGTAAATCGGCGGTTGGTATGGGAAATATAGAATATATAAGACTAGAAGAATTATATTCGAATTTAGAAGCTAGAAATAGCGCTTTTCATGTACTCATTTCATAAAAAGAAATTTAAAAAATTTTTTTAGGGATTGTTTTGCCACTACAATTAAATAAGATCCAAATTAGAATGTAGCTAATCATTTCGGTTATAAGGTATGCTAAAACAGCTCCTATAATACCAAAAAATGAAACTAAAAATAAGAGGAATATTATTTTAATAATAGATATCGAAAAATTAAAAGTATAAAGTTCTTTTGTTCTTTTCTGTGATTCCAGGGATATTCTAAATAACATTTTAGGTATACCAATAATTGATATTGCATACAACTGAGAATAATATATTGATTCTTTATATGTAGGAAAAAATATTTTAAACAAGAAAGGAGCAAAAAGAAAATATAGCACAAAGATGAAACAAAGAAAGATTGACGAAATAAATAATTTTGTTTTTATCCCTGATTTTATCTCACTATGGGATTTTTCACTAAATTTTGGTAATATTAAAAAACCAACATTTTTTAAGATAGATTTAATTTGGTTAGGCATAGCTATCGCAATAGAATAAACAGCCACCTCAGTTGCTTCCAGATAATGAAAAATCAAGATTTTATCCAAATAAGCAGCAATAGTGCTGATAGCCCCCATTAAACTTAAATGTTTCCCATATGAAATTGTTTGGGGATCTTGGTTTTGGTTGGGTGAAAATTTTTTAAGAGTAATTTTAAAAAAGACGAAGCGTAGCAAGACCCATGAGGCAAAATAGGTAAATAGAATAAAGAATAAATTTTTGGTAAAAAATAAAACGGCAATAAGCGAGGCAATGGCAATGATTTGGGAGATGATAAAATATTTTGTGGAAATATCAAAAAGCTTTTTCCCCTGCAAAAGTGCGTCATAAATTCCAAAAGAATCCATAAAGGGAAGAAAAATAGCAGAAATTAAAAAAGATACTGTTAAAGTAATATTGCCTTGATAAAAGTAATAACCAGCTAAAATTAAACCGGCTAATCCACCCAATAATCCCCAGCGGATTTTTGTTTTTAAGACAGGGACCAAAGAGCCTTCATAACCTCTGGCTACTGCTTGAATGATAGCCGTACTCATTCCAGAAAGAGTTGAAATGGCTAAAATTCCGGCGATTGAGAGAACATATTTATAAGTACCGTAAGTTTCTTTTGGCAGTAAGTTAGCAAAGGCAATGGTAAGAAGGAAAGAAGAAAGAGAAGAAATGGTCTGTCCTAAGGTTAACCAAAAACCGCCGCGAGTCAAATAAACCATATCTGTTTTGAAATATTTTTCGCTCCAACGCAATAATTTATAAATTTTTTCTTTTATTTTTTTTATCGACATTGCTGAATTTTATTTTTAAAAATTTTGAGATAATTTTCAATTGTGATTTTTAAATTGAAAATTTCATTTTTTTCTGGAATTTTTGGCGCTTTTAATTTTTCTAAAAAATCTTCTTTATTATTTAAATCAAAAACACAATTTTCTCCAACAATTTCTTTGTTTCCTCCAACGTCTGAAGTTAAAATTGGAATTTGGGCAAAAAGAGCTTCAATCAAAGTGATTGATAACCCTTCGTAGCGAGAAGGCAAAGCGAATAAATCGAAGGCCTTTAAATATTTTGAGGCATCTTTTAGTTCGCCGATTAAAAATATTTTTTCTTTTGAATTTAATTTTTCAACCAAATTTTCCAATTTTTGTCTTTCAGGTCCTTCGCCAACAATGATTGCGATGGTCTCAGGTTTTATTTTTAAAATTTCAGGAAAAACTTCAATTAAAAATTCATAATTTTTTGAATAATCTAACCTGCCAATAGAACCAATTAAAAATTTTTCTTTTAAATCAATTTTTATTTTTTCTTCAAAAAACTTTCTGGCAATTTCTCTTTCTAAAAATTCTGGCTCTGGAATGCCATTGTAGATTACAACCCCATTTTTTACCAGTTTCAATTTTTTCGCATATTCTAAATTTTTATTTGAAACAAAAACAGGAACATCAACAAAAGAAAGCAAAAATTTGAAGATTAACCAATAAATAGGTTTTAGCCAGAAATTCTTTTTGTAATTTGGATCCAAAATCGAGAGCCCGTGAATTGTAAAAATCGTTTTTGGTTTTGATTTTGAAATTTTTGCCCCCACTGCGCCAAAGAGAGCGTTCGTTGAATTGAAATGGCAAACATCAAATTTTTCTTTGTCTAAAAATTTTTTGATTTCAAAAATAAAAAATAAGTTGTATAGGGGATTATGAGTCCTTTTTAACCATTTAAAATTTACAAATTCAATTTTTTCTTTTTCTAATTTTTCTTTCAAATACTCCCCTTCACCAAACCCAATCTTAACCTCAATACCTCTTTCCTTTAATTCCTTTGCCAACCAAAAAACAAAATTCGTCGCTCCTCCGATATTTCCGTGTGTGATACAAATTAAAGCCTTCATTACTTTATTTTACTTTAATTTTCACTTCCTTACAAAAAATGTTTTTTAAATTTCCAAAAAATTTAAAGCTTTTTTAATCTTTCGATATCTTAAAGAGTCTTTTAGAGAAATCCTTAGTTAATTTAAGATTAGGCCATAGTCAAGATGATCCTGAACACTTTTTGGATGATTGGTAATTTCTGAAAGATTTACCAGACGGTTTAAAATTAAGGTTTTGAAAAGACAAAATTCTTGTGAAAGAGAATAACCTAAAGATTTTAATTTCTCGTAAGGGGTCATATTGTTCAATTTAATATGCGCTCTCACTGAATTTTAAACTTAAAGTATAGAGAAAAAAAGAACACTTAAAAAATATCGACCCAGCAAGATTATTTGAAATTTAATTCAATAAAGTATACTCTCTCATTTCTCTTTTTTTTTCGCATAACAAATAATTAAATCTAAATATTCTGTGGGAGCTTTAAAGTCAGAATAGAGTTCGCCCTCTACTCCTTGAAATCTTTGAACAATCCGGGAAGTTTGATGATAATCAGGTGGAACAACATCGGCATAGAAAGAAGAAGCTAAAAGAACTTCGTTGAGACCGATCTCTTTAGCAAAATTCTCAAGGTATAAAGCCACTCTTTGGGCTATTGCTTGAGAAGGATAATTTCCCTTAATATAGATACCATTGACTAACAAGATAGGGTTTTCTTTATTGTCCTTCCCAAGGTGAGCCACAATGTGGCCGATTGCTTTGTCTTGGTCTAAAATCAAAAAACCAACGGTGCCAAAGTCTCTTAAATAAGGAGCAATTGTGGAAGAATTAACTCCATTAGTGGCAATGCAAGATTCTCTGGCATCGCCTATTCTCATAAATTCAACGAGATGCTTTTGTTCTTTAAAATCGTATTTGGGTACTTGTTTGAAAGTAATTCTCAATGGTTTTGTTTCAATTTTTAGTTTTAGGTTTTCAAGACAGGTCTTTATTTCTCCCTCAAAATCTCCAATCA
>Ga0078972_1007129_pt1 | contig 25370 bp, 23 predicted proteins | sample YelNatPaOPGAMG01_FD_67568 | JGI IMG/M metagenome (GOLD analysis project Ga0078972, IMG submission 67568) | Hot spring thermophilic microbial communities from Obsidian Pool, Yellowstone National Park, USA - OP-RAMG-01 (SPADES assembly) (version 2) | ecosystem: Environmental > Aquatic > Thermal...
TTCTCCACCTCGCCCACGCTTCACGATTCCGTTCTCGCATGAGTCCACAGTGGGCCAAGGCACCGGGAATCTCAAGATGGGGTTTGCGTAGCGCTCACCTTCTGGTCGTACTCGGCGACCTGTTCCGGCAGGAAGTACATGCCGTCGCGTTCCGGGAAACGTTGCGTCAGCCCGGCGAAGAAGTCGCCCACTGAAAGCGGCACCGTCACGTTTCGCTGGACATGAAACGCCACCATACGGTCAAAGAGCATGTAGGGCTGTCGCTCGGCGATCACCTCGACGTTGCCGTCCTTGCTGACGAAGGCGGGAAGCTGGCGCAGATGGGTCCTAACGAAATCCCACACACCGTCCTCGGTGCCCTTCTCCAGCTCGAACCGCTTCTCCAGCCCACCGTTCGGCTTATAGGCTGAAATCACGAGATCCTGTTTCACGGCGGTGCTCGTGACTTGGCGGTACGATCCTTGCTGTTTGTCGAGTGTACGGACATCGGCGACCACGAAGCCCGCCCCTGCAAGAGCCTCCTGGATCGCCGCCCAGACGGCGTTGCTCGAATTATGGAAGACCATCGTCATCCAGCGGCCCGGCTTCAGGACGTCGTAATACTTTTTCAGGCATTTCTGCATCAGGGCCTGATAATCCAGCAGGTCCTTCTTCTTGGCGCGGTCCACGATCGCCTCGGCTCCGGAATTGGTGAAGACCCGGTGCCAGGACTCGACCAGGAAATTCAGGTCGGCGTAGTAGATGTTCTCACCAAACGGAGGGTCTGTGAAGATGTAGTCCACCGAGTTTTCGGCGAGTGGCGCCAAGGCCGCATCACCCGTCGTCACCGCGCTGCGGCCGGATGCGGCGAACTGCCGGTTGAATGCGCCACCCAATCGCTTAAGCTTCCCGTCCAGGATGTACCAAGGCGTGCATTCGGCGTGTTGCGAGGCAATGTAGTACACGCCGCTGAGATAACGGTTCACTTGCGAGAAATGCAGTGGACCGTAGCGGTTTAGCAGCGACAAACCCCAGACTGCTTGTTCCACGAAGAACAGGATCATGTTGCGCGTTCGAGCGTCCTTCACTGCGCAAGCTTTCTCCCAGAGCCGCCCCATGGCCTGCGCAGCGCGAGGAAGGTACAAGTGATGAATACGAGTGAATCCTTTCGGGGCGAGACGCGAACCATGGTACATCTCATCGATCGGAAACTCGTTCACAGGCACCGAATGTGGAAGAGCCAAGCTCACGATCCAGTTGAGGTTTGCCAGGTCATGCTTATCCGGCTTCTTCTCGTGCTTCTTGGTTCCCAGCGTGTAGTTGATCAAAACCGGGATGAAGCGGACCCTGTCCCACGGCGCACGCGTGGCTGGGTCGATCATCGTCTCCATCCTCCGCTGCAGATTGTCCTTCGTCAGTTCGGATGCGCAATGTGAGCAGGGAAAGCGCTCTCTTACTCTATCGGTCTTGGAATCCAGCGCCTCTTCGAGAAAAACAACTTCGCCGCCGCAATCCGGGCACGAGAATACTTCGCTCCAGACGGTGTAGTTGATGAAGCCTTTCCTCTTGCCATCGGTGTGGAGCGTTTCGTACATCCAGCCGATTTCGGCCTTGAGCTCGTCCAAAATGCGCCGCGCCTCGGCCTGGAATGCGTTGACATCAAAGGGTGTGTTGTAGTTCGCTGCGATGAAGGTTGCGGCCGGCGCGAGGTCGCCGAGAAGCGCGAGGCGCGCGCCCCACTTTGGAGGTTCCTCCCCTGCCGTTTTCCACTCTTCCTCGACCTGCTTCTTGAACGCCGGGTCCGGCGCGCCGCACAGTTGCGCGGCCACGCCGGTCATGCCCGAACCCGCAAAACCGTCCAGGACAAGATCGCCGGGCTCGGTATAGTGCAGGATCGCCCGCATGATGGCCTTGTGCGGGACCTTGGTGTGGTAGGAGTGCGCGGTGTAGATCGGGTCCGTCTTGCCTTCGCTGACATCTACCGCAAACGGCTTCTTCTCATAGCGGACGGCGGGATCGTAGGGTTTCCCGTAGCAGCGGACAAAGTCCTCCAGGAACGGATTGGGACATGCTGTAAAGTAGGGCGGATCGGAGAGGCGAAGGATATCCTCGTCGGAAGCTTTCGGAAAACCTTCGATCTGGCGGAAAGCCGGGTCCCTTAACTTCGCCGATAGCAGCTTTAAGAAGTGCGCGCGGCGCGCGTCCTCCGAGGGGAACGTGAGGCCGAGGCACTCCACCGGTCCCTTCGCCTCCCGATCCTGACTCGCGAGCAGGGAGCCTTGACCTTCCAATTGCCTAGTCATCGAAATGTCCAATCTCCTCTACGCATTCGCTTCCACGATCTCCTTGAGATACCTGCCAATCCGCTCCCGGTTGCCGTGCAAGCTGGAGAACTGCTTCTCGCATACATCCGTGAACCGCGCCAGGACCTTGCGGTTGATCTGTTCCTGATCCTCGAAAATGCCGAGCGAAGTATGCGCCAGCCCCCACTTCTCGAACTGGAGAAGCGCGATGGTCGCGTCGCGGGTGCGGTCGTCTCCGGGCAAGGCGAAAACCATCAACGGCCGGCGCATGCCGTTGATGCGGCAGTCCACCTCGTAAATTCCTTGCGGGTCCTGTTGCGGGTCGCGCCAGTGGAACGTGCGACGATTCTCGGGGACGTGCTCCTCGATGAGAGCCTGGAAGTCTTCCCAAAACGTGGACCGGACCCGCTCGCGCGTCAGGAACGTCACGTCCGTGACCTTCAGGAGCGCCTGCACGAATCCATACAGCGCGTCGCCGAACTGATCCTCGGCGACTTTGGCAACCAGCTCTCCGTCTTGATCCTCAACACGAAATGCGGACAGGGCGTTGGTGATGATCTTTTGCCGCGTGCCGCGTTGGAGGTCCTTCTCGTCCAGGTCGTAGGTGAGATGCATGTAGGTGTGGCCTTCGTCGGAGAGCAGCCACGCCCCATCCTGCTTCCGGAGCACGATGCACAGATGGTCGCCATCTTCAAACAGAAACGGCGTGAACACACGGTACCGGTCCTTGCCTTCGAGGACCAACCGGATCTTGGCGCAAACCTTCTCGCGGAAGGACTGTTCCACTGCTTGCGTGTTCATACTCCCTCCTGTTCAAACAACCCGCGCTGCGGGTCTTGCGGGACGTCGAAGCCGCAATCTTCAAACAGGCACCGAAGCGCTGTGTCGAAGGTGCCGAAACGGTCCGTCGGCTCCGCATAGGAGTCTTCCCGCATGCCCAGGTCCTGGTAGCGCTCCGTCGCGGTATGAATATGAAAATCGTAGAAGGTGTTGCCTTCAATGAGATTCGTGTGCTCGCCATGCTTGCCGTTATAGCGGCGGAGGCGGAATAACTGGCTGCTGCCTGAAGGCGACACAGCGAGGATGATCGAGAAATCGAGAACGTTGAGCGTGCTCTGCCGTCCGATCAGGCGGAACTTGTTCCCCCCCTGCCCTGCGATCTCCAATTCGGTTTCCCGATGCCCTCGCTTCTCACGGAAATTCAGGCGCTTTCGATAGTCCGCCGGCAATGGCTTCCTTTCACTTAGAAGCATCGCGATCTCCGCATCTGTGTAACGGGCCGCCATATTGCGTCACTCCAGGACCACCCGAACTTTCTGGGGATCTTTGCCTTTGGAGAGTTCCACTAAGAATTCCTCGAATCGCTTCTTGAGCTCCGGCAAGGTAGCGGGCGAGCCGCCGGCCAACAACGCAGACCGGAGGTCGTCAGTCGTCACAATCACCTTCGCCAATCCCGACAAAGCCTCCTGAAGAGCCGCGACAAAATCATGGTTCACATCGTCGGGCAAGGCGCGCGACTTCAAAAAGCCGTCCACGATCTTGCGGGCGGCGGCCTTGAGAAGGGTCAGATTCTGCTGCGTAGTCGGGTCCTCCAGGTTGCTGAGGAGGGTTTTGGTCCAGCCTTCGTGCAGCTTGTCCAGTTCGTCTTCCAGCGCTTTCAGCACCTGGCCGGCAGACTGGCCATCCGGCTCCGTTACCAGCCGGAAATTACAGTGCGGACACACTGGAGACGCGTCAAGATCCGGTTCCGTGAGGGCGAAGCAGGTCCTTAGGCCTCCAAGCCGGTTCTGGAAATCGCTGAGCTGCTGCCGGGGCATCAGTTCGATCGTCGACAGCCTCTGGAGTTGGCCTAACCGTTGGTCCTTGAGTAATTGCGCCTTGCGCCTGTCTTCCTTGTTCCCCAGCCGGGCACGACCATGCGCCGAAACGTATAGATCGGTGTACTCCTTCTTCAGCGCGGTCAGTTTCTGGAGGCCTTGCTGCCTGAATGCGGGCGCTTCCCGTTTGCCCGCATCGAGCATCTCGGTCAGCAATTCGTGGCGCACGCCCTGGACTTTGATGATCCATGCGTGATCACTGGGGAGCGCAGTCTCGGCGATTGCGAGATACGAAGCAAGCGGACCGAATTCGACGGCAATCGCCTGCAACGCCTCAACCTGTCTCAGCGCGTCCAGGCCGCTCCGCTTTGCGTTCACGTCCTGGGGATCGTGGCGGAAGTTCTTTAACTGCCCGGCCGTGGTATACGCCTGGAGAGATTCGAGGAACTGTTTGGTATCGTCCATGTGGGCCCGCAGCGCTTCGGCGTCCTCCGGGGCCAGGAGGTTCCGCGCCCAGAGCTTGAGACCGCCTTGAAGAACCTGTTGGGCGTGGACGATGCGGTCGATGAGTTTCTTCGACTCGGAGCCCAACGATTGGACGGCATCACGGGCGTGGTCGCCGCCTTGCGTGAGGGCCTGTGCGAAACCCGGCGGCAAGCTAAGGAGCTCGTACAGAGCTTTGAGACCGGGAAGATTCCAGTCCTTGGGCCGTTCGATGTGTTTGAAGCTCTTCAGTTCATCGAGCGGCGTCGCGGCGAGTTGCACCAGATTCGTCGCATCGAACTTCTTCCCCGGAATCGCAAGCACAAAATCGCCGGAGTGGACGAGGGCGGCCAGGAGCACGACAAGCCAGTCGGGTTCCAGGCGGAACTGGTCCGGAGCGAAATATTCGACGCCGTATACCTCGTGAATCAACTCGCTTCGATTCACCACCTGTCCGTGCCCCTTCTTCTTGAGGGCGTCGGTCGCGATCGCAGCGAACTTCGATTTCGCCGGATCGAGACGCTCGCCGTCGAGAAGGTCGAGCGCATCGAGCACGGCTGTCCCGAGTCTCGTCCGCGCGCCACCGGCGATTGCTTTGAGAGCATCCTGGGTGGCTATCTCACGGTTCTGGCTGGTGATGAGAAGCGAGAACGTAGGGTAATTCGGCGCCAGGTCCTCAAAATGAGGAGCGAGGCAGACCGACCCGACCATGTTGACCACGTCACGAACGTTGATCCTGCCGCCGGCGCCGACCGGCTTGCCCTTGACCCAGGCCAGAAGGGGTTTGGATTTGCCCTGGTAGGTGACCTCGAACGCCGAAGTCATGTGCTCCTGGAGCCACTTAACCAGGTCACGGAGAAAGGCCGCGCCCTTCCGCTCATACGTCTCCTTCGCGTTTCCCGACGATGTGGAGCCCAGGTTCACCGCGGCGGCATAGTTGCGGAGTATGGTCCGGAAAGTGTCGTCGCCGCCGGACAGACTCAACCGGAAGAACACTTCGTCTTTCTTCTTCTCGTCCTGATATCGCGGCGGATCGAACGGCTGGAGGAAGTACAGATAGAAATCGCGCGGGGGCGCGGCTGTAGATCGTTCATTGGGCGCACCGAAGAAGAGATAACCTCGGCGACCGACTTTCCTTTCAATCCACTCGAGTTCGTGCTCCCAGATCTTGTAACCGCTAACGTAGGTCTGGTCCGTACACTCCATCACCCGCTTCAACGCCTCGTAGTAGTAGCGGTCCAGTTGCGTTGAATCCAGGGATTCGGCGCGTTTTTCGATCAAGGCGTCGTAGTCTTCGGTCTTCTTGAGATCGAGGTAGACCTGCCCGTTGTCCGCGTTCTGCGAGATGAACTGGCCGCTGACGGTGCTTTTGATCTGTGAGAGCACGTTCTCGACGGTCGTCAGCAAGTCGGCTGCTCCATCCCCTCCCAGTTCAGCCACCTCCGGCTGGTACAGGCAGAGCGTGTCCCGCAGTTCGGCGGCAGTCGGTCCGACAGGGATGTGAATGTCACCCGTCGTAAGGCGATGGACCGAGAGCGCCTGAATGATGCGCCGCGCCATCGGCTTGAAAAGCTTGTTCGGGAAAGCTGCATCGACTCGCGACTCCAGTACCTGACTGCACTCGATTACTGCGCGGATATCCGGTACCGCACGGAACGACGGATTCTCCCGCAAGGTGTTCCAGTACGTGTCATAGGCGATCAGGCCAGGCTCGTTCGCAGGCAGCTCATCGTTGAGCTTCTTTCGCATGGCAATGGACAGGCTCTTCAGAACCTCCCGCTTCTCAACGACGGTGACCCGTTGGAACGTATCGATGTAATCCGGGTGGACGGGAAACAGGCGCACGAACTCGTCCATGCGTTCGTTCATGTTGCCGTAGAACCTTGCAAACGGCAGCAGGTAATCTCTGATATGAGCCTGCTGCGATGGCGATTTCCGCAGAAGACGCTCGGCGACCACGAACTTTACATCCGCGCGCTCGATGAGGATCTGTTCGAAGCGGTCTTTCACACGCCGGACACTTTCCGCCACAAAAGAGAAGCGAGGGCTGTCGAAGATCGCTTCCTGAATCCCGGCGATGAAGCGGAAGCGCAGGTCTTTGCAGACCTCTCCGATCTCGCGGAGGAAGGCCAGGTCCAGGACAAGCTCCTGGTCCTTTCGGCTCCGCAGGTAGTCGAGCAACTCGTCCACCACCACCAACAGACCCTGGTCCGGGAATCGCTGGTGGAACAGGGCCATCATCTGTTCGAAGGCGCGCTTGTTGTTGGGGATCGTGCTTGCCGGCGGGAAATCATAGCTGATTCCGAGCTTTGAGAGGTGCTCCTCCAGTTCCGCTGTGAGGATGTCCCGCAGGGACATGGTAACGGCGCCGATTTCGGTGCGGATGACTTTGAATTTGCCAGCGATGCGCTGGGCGGCTTCCCTCACCGAGGGGTGCCGCACAAGGGGCAAACATGACGGATCTTCCGCCAGCGCGGAGACGACCGACATCAGGTGAGACTTACCCGTTCCATAGTTACCGACAACCATAAGGCCCTTGTTGTCGGAGGGCGCATCGAACTGGAGATCCGGGATGACAAGGGAGGTCAGCTTCTCCGCCATGTCATCCGAGATGACGTAGGTCTGCACGAGCTGCTTGGCCGAATCCAACTGGTCCGCATTGCGGAGCTGGACCACGGACTCAATCGGTTCGAATTGGATCAGATCGCCGTATTTCATTCTCAGCCTTGTCCGGCATGCTCACTGGAATCGTCAAGCGTAACAACCAGCAAGTCCTCAGTAGGGTATCGACGGAATTCTGGATGGTCTGGAGCCGCGTAGGTCAGGTGCCCGCCGGCCACATTCCCCAGCCAACTTGCAACGACCGTTCGGTTTCGTGATATGCGCTGCAATAACCGAAGTGGATCTTGCTTCAAAACCGGGCTAAACAGGACTTCGGTATTGTCGAGCAGGGTCATCTCCGGCGGCAAGCCAGCAACAGCTTCCTCCAATATGGTCGGGAGTTGTAGCACACGCTGCCGCTCGGTGAGCTCCAGGAGGCGCTGAGAAACCTGGGCCCCCACGGGCAGAACCGGTGCATTTCTTGCTTCGCCTACGGTCCGGAGCACGGTGGTCTTGCCGGAGCCGGAAGGTCCCACGACGAGCACGAGGCGGTTGTAGAGATCGGAGATCCCTGCGAGGTGCTCGCGAACGCGGTCCACGGCGTGCTCTCTGGTCATCCGATCTTGTCCTCCTTGCTCGCTGCGGCTCCGCTCTTGACCCACGCGTCCACTTCATCCCTCCTGAACTTCCACAGCCGACCAGCTTTGTGGGCCGGCAAGCTTCGCCGGATGATCCACTTGTAAACGGTGTCCCGTTTGATTCCGAGATACCCGGCCAGCTCATCGACAGACAGCCAGCGCTCTGGAACCGAAGGGGTCAGCGGATCGCTCATTGGAGGTTGTCCAATAGATCAGATTACAGCAGAATCAATCCAAATGGGTACGAACGCCAAGTTCCTATTGGATGAGGAGCGTGGACGGTCGCGCATCCACCAGAGTGGGAGGCGTTTCCGGAGTGGCCGGAGGCGTTACCGGCGGTTTCACCTCGCTCTTCTTCATGTCAGCTGCCGCCAACTTTTCCTGAATCCGCCGCGTCAGCTCGTTTTGCCGCTCCGGGGCGACGAACGTGTACTCGCCGGTCATCTCTAGGTCGGCGTGGCCGGCGATCTTCGATGCCTCGATGGCGCTGCCGCCGACTTCCTGCCGCCAGGTGATGTTGGCGCGGCGGAAAGAGTGCGGGCCGAGGCCTGGGAAGTCGCAGCCTTCGGCGGCGGCGGCCTGGTGCAGGGCGTCGCGGACGCCGGAGTCCCACAGCGGCTTGTCCTGGGACCGTTTCTGGTGGAAGACCCATGCGTCGGGCTTCGCGCCGTCTTTGGCAGCCTTCTCGCGAAAACGGGCGGCAAGGTTGCCGATCCCCAGGACCCTGCGGCTGTCCTCGCTCTTCGGGCGGCCCACATCCTGATGCCAGACGCGCTGCTCGATCTTGATCGTGGCCGCGTCCAGGTTTACGTGCTTCCATTTGAGACCAAGGACCTCCGAGATCCGCGCGCCGGTGGCGATACAGGTTTCAATGACGAGCTTGTTCGGCTCCTCAAGCCGCGCGAGCACGCGCGCCGTCTCGTCGAAGCTGAGGATCTTCCGCTCGTACTTGTGACGCTTCTTGCCGAGCTTCGCCTTGCTCGCCGGGCTGCGCTTCCCTTCCTCCCACAACCCGTGGCCTTCGGCGTAGTAGAAGACCCGGCTCATGATGGCGCGCACGCCGTGCATGGTCCACCAGGAATCGAAGGTCGTGTGGAGCCAGTCCTCCACCGCCTTCGGCTTGATCTCGTTCAGGCGCATCTTGCCCCACTTCGGGACGATGTAGTTCTTGAGGAAGAAGGCCTCCTTCACGCGCGTCGGCTTGGCGATCTGGTTTTCGCGGCCGAGGTAGCCTTCCTCGTACATCTTGGCGACTTCGCCGAAAAGCGCCGCGCCGGTGCTCGCAGCCTGCTGGACAGCCTGTTCGACCGTAGGGGCGTTTAGCTTCAAAAGGAACTCGTCGCGCTTGCACTCGGCCTCTTTGCGCGGGATCTTGTTGTCGCCGCGACTGGGTGCAATCCAGTGGCGTTTCCGAACGGTGCGGACGGTGCCGTCAGCGGAGAACTCGTCCTCCCAATAGCGGATGAACCACCACCAGCCCTCCTGGCGGCTCCTCAACGCCTCGTGCACTTTCGGGTGCTGCACTCTCGGTTTCACTCGCAAGCCTCCGGTCAGCAGCCGGAGGGTACCTTCGAGGGCCATAAGCTATCAAGTCAAATCGTATGAATCACTTAAGCGTTGATCGAGGCGGCCATCGCCGAGGCCTTCCCGGCGATGTACAGCACCTCGCGCGCCCGGGTCATGCCCACGTAGAACGTCCGGATCACGGCGTCGCGCGGCGGTCCGAAGCGCTGGTAGGCTGCATCGCCGGCCTGGCTCAAGTCCGGAAACAGGAACACCACGTCCGCCTCGCCGCCCTTGACGGAATGGATCGTGCCGACGATCACGCGCGGCGGATCGACGAGCGCCTGCGGCCCATGGGAGGCGGCAACCCGCGAGGGGTATTCGGCGCGCTTCTGCACATCGGCGGTTAAGTGCTGGCGCCACCAACCAATCAACTCCTTCCAGTCGCCCTCGAAGCATGCCAGCAGCTCCTCGAGCGCTCCAGACTCGAAGACCTCGTCGAGATCTGCGATGGTTACCGGCTGGTCCGGCGGCGCCGTCGCCAGCCGCTTCTTCGCACCTTGCTTCAGAATCCCCTTCGAGTACAGCCACTCCGCCCATAGAGCCAAATCGGCTCCGGTCCAAACGCGCTGTGGTTCGCCCAGACCGGGATGCGCAGCAAGCAACGCGAGAATCCGGTTCGCAGTCGAGCCGCGCCGGCCAATCCGCAGCGGGTTCCAGAAACCGTTCGACTTCCGGTAGGGGTTGTGGAAGGGAATGCCTTCCTTGCGCAGCACATGGACTATAGGGGCGAGCATGTAAGAGCAGCTCGCCAGGAACATCACGGTTTGGCCATGTTCGAGATGCGCAATCGCGGCCTTGAGAATGGCGTACTCCGTTGACCGCCAGGTTCCGCACGCGAGTCCGCAAACGCCGTCAGCGGGCCGTGGCAGGTACAGCTTTTTCTGCCTGCGCGTGACCTGGCGGATGAGTTTGTCTGCGGCAACGTGCACGGCTCGCGGGACACGATAACTTTGCTTCAGGATAATCTTGTGGCTGTCAGGTATCTCGGGGTCGAGGACCGCGTCCGGCGAGGCGCCCGTGAACGTCATGATGGCCTGGTCGTCATCGGCCGCCAGGATGAAGTAGTTTGCGCGCTCGCCCCATCGGCGGATCAGAGTCAACTGCATTCGGTTCAGATCCTGTGCCTCGTCGGCGAAAATCACCGCCGGGCGTTTGGGTGCGAACGGTATATCCCGCAGTGAGACTTCAATCAGATCGCAGAAGTCCAGCAGGCCGTGGGCATCCTTGTACTGCTTCCACCTGGCAGAAAACTCCCGGACGTTCGCCGGCCACCACTCCGGCGGGATCATCATTCCGCGGTAACGGTTCAACTGCTGAAGCCAGACATCGCCCTCCTTCTCTTGCTGATCATCGCCCTCGAGCGCGTCCTCACCGTCGAGTCTGCCGTGTTTCTTGACTGGCGTGATTTGAAGGTGCGCGTTCTCGCGATTCCATTCTCCGACGTTCGCCTCGGCGATCTCGGCCGCTCCGAGCGCACGGTAGCAGTGCGAGTGCAATGTGCCGATGCGATCCGGACTGATCGGCAGATCTCGCCCGGCGAGTTCCGCCGCTGCTGTCCGTGAGAAGCTCGTGACCAAGACAGAGTCCGGTCCGAAGCGCTCGACCGCACGACGGATCTGCCTCGTCAAGTTCGTGGTCTTGCCCGTCCCCGGTGGCCCAAAGATGCGGTACTCTGCCGTGATGGAATGGTCCTGGGCGCCGATGCCATCGAGCGCGCCCGTCGCGGCCTCCTGCATCTCAATCGGAAGCGGCATTGCTGGACTCCTTGGGCGGGATCGCGTAATCGGCTGGATTGAACTCATCCGTGGGAAGCAGCCACCGGCCCTGCTCCCGGTTCTTTGCGGTGCGCACCCGAATATTGGTCGCGCCGATCGCCGCCAGCATCGATGCGACTGCCTTGACGGACACGTTCTGAAGGAAAGTCTTGTTGATGAAGAGCTGGAAGTCGGCGGAATTGACCGCGATTTGGCCATCGATCACCATCGGCCGGCGGACCGCGTTCGAAGGCTGTCCCTCGATCGCCGGAATGAAGGCGACATCGGTCAAATACTGTTCCAGATACATGCGCGCCGCGCCTTCGAGTTGCGTTTCCGGACCGCCCTCCTCCTCGATCAGGGCGTCCAGTATGCACTGGGCGAGCTGGTCCCACTGCTTGGGCTTGAGGCGTTTCGTCAGTTTGTTGGTCGCGGTGGCGATCGCCATGCGCAGGCTGTTCTGATCAAGCAGCCTGCCGACATTCGCAAGCTCGATCTTCGCGTTCTCCAGAACGAGCTGATACGTGGGTTCCTTGCCGGTGACCTTCACGATGCGCAGAATACGGATCCCGAGGACATCCGAGACGTACTCGCACATCGCTGCCTTTCGAGCCATGGGGTCCATTGCCGGCGGCGCTTGTTCCGGCGGCTGGTTGCCGGGCGGTTGCGGCGGCGCCGGCTGAGGGTTGGCCGGGATGTCGTGCGGGGCCGCCGGCGCAGGTGCGGCGGCGGTGGCCGGAGGCGGCGGAAGGGCGCCATTCCCGTTGCTGTGCCCGGCCGCTCTCGCGAGCGTGCGCTCGAAGTAGTCCGCGCGCGTGCGCTGCTTCTGCCCGTGCATTCGCCGGTGCTGGATGATCAGATCGACGATCTGCTGCGCGCTCAACCCGGCGTCCATCCCGAAGTCAGCGAGGGCGAGATCGTACCCGCTCTGGCTCTGGTCTTTAAGGTCATGGCGCTGCCGGAACCAAGTGTTCCGGAACCGCATGTCTACATCGGTCCAGCGCTTGATCAGCTCCTCTGGAAACTCCGCCTTCAGATTGATGACGATCGATGAATCTGCAGCCTGCGCCGCCGGCGCGGCGGCCTTCTGCTCATTGGTTCCCTGTTTCGGTATGCCGAGCTGATCGAGGTAATCCTCCAGGTCCGAGAGGTTGTAGCGGCGGCCTGTGACCAGATGGACCGTCACCGGCTTGGGATGGGCAGGATCTTTATGATTGAGCGTTCCGGGAACACGGAGAACCCGGGCGAGATCGGCCAGGCGGTCGAAGGCCCAGCCGCGGTTGGCGGCGTTGAAGCGCAGAAGAGTCTGCCACCGCAAGACCAGCGATGCGGCCCAGTTGCGTTCCTGGTCCGTGTCGAATAGGTACGGCTCCTTCAGTAGCCACCACGCGTGCGCCCCATTCCCGGTGGCCACAACTATGCTGGGCGGCATATCCGGCGGTAATACAGAGAGCGCCTGATCGATGCTGGGCGGCAGAGACTTCTTCGAGTGCGCGTCGGACAGCACGTCGAGATCCGCCCAAGCGGCAGTCAGGCCGGCAACCTGGTCTGCCGGGCAGCGCTGGGATGGGCCGTAATCCCGCCTGGCGAGACCGACTCCGACGTACACATCACGCCCGGCGAGCGCCTCCACCGCCGCGGCCGCGGCGTCAAGTTCGTGGAACCAGCGTGAGCGTTTCTCCGGCAGCGTCCAGATGAGCATGTACAGCTCTTCCGGCTTGCCGGCGAACAGCTCGTTAAGGAACCATTGCGGGCTACCCTGCGCGGTCATCTTCGTCCTCCGAACCGAACAACGATGCCGTAATCGCGCGATGCGAGCGCGTCTTGCGAGGCTGTGCGGGCGTCGATTCCGGCAGGGGCGCTGGCGGCGTGTCGCGCGGCGCCTCGCGGAATGCCTCGACAGGTTGTGAGGCAAGCCACTTCTCCCAGCTCACGAAGGCCTCGCCGTTCCAGCATCCGAGGACGATGCCCTCCTCCATCGGCGCATCCGGCGGGATGTCCTTGAGCGTGAGAGGCGCTCTGGGCGCGCCGGTCGTTGCTTCCGCTTTGCGGCGGCGGTACTCACGGAGGGCATCGAGGCTGTACGGCGCTGCGCTCATCGATACCCTCCCACGCCGCTGAGGATTCGCAGCGCGTCCTCGACCGAGCGCGCCACGCCGGCCAGCGCTCCGGCAGCCGTCCACTGGCGCAGCCGTGCCTCCTGGAGCGGAGTGGGTGCGTCACCGCCTGGCCGTTTGACTTCGATTTCAAAGTGGCGGCCGTTCACGGCGCCGTACAGGTCCGGGTCGCCGGCGACGCCCCAGGCGCTGCCATGCCGCTTGCGCACGACTACGCCGGGCATCGATCGCAAGGCCCGGATGATCTCGCTCACCAAAGACGGCTCACGGGTTGCGCGCTTCATTCATCCACCTCCAAGCCCAGTGCACGCGCGATCGCCAGCGTGATTGCCCGCGGTTTGGATTCGTGACGCGCTTCGCCGCCCGAGCCGCGAATCCGGACCTGAACCGAGAAGGCGCCATCGGCGCCCGCGCCCATGCTGTAACACTCCGGCTGCGCCTTCTCCAGGAGGCGGAACGCATCTTCGAGCCGCTCCAGCGGCTGGAAGCGCCAGCGCGGAATCCAGCTCCGGTTGCCGATCAGATACCGGTCCGGCGCGACGCTCCAGCCCATGACTCGCTCGGCGAGCCGCGCAGTCACAACACCCGCCGTCATCGGACTCCCCCCGCGATACTGGGGAACTTCTCGGGCGAAGGCCCATCGGTCTTCCAGAACAGCCGGCGCAGCGGGCGGCCCTCGCGGTAGGCAAGCCATGCTTTGAAGAACAGCGCCACCAGCTCGAGCTGCGGCAGCTTGGCCTTGGACCGGCGGTTTGAAAGCAACCGCTCGCGTAAGTGGTAGACCGGGTTGTCCTGGCTCAGGTTCAGCCCGTGCGCCAGCTCATCGAAGAAGCGCTCGGCGAGCTTGCGGTCGAGTTCAGCGAAGGCCCAGAAGCAGAAGCCCACCACGCGAGGCGGCGCGATCTTGTAGCCAAGCGCCCGGGCGCGCACGATGGCGGCATCGAGCCCGGCGAGGGTCCGCGCCGCTTCGACGATCTCCGTCTTGGTGGGCTTGTAGCGCGGGTCGTTCATGCGCTCGATGCCGTGCTTCCGGTGCAGCACCGCCAGGCCCGCGATGGCGCAGGCAACGCTCGCGTTCTCGACGCCTTCGAGATGCGCGATGTGGCCTGCCGTGCGCACCCGCCCGATGTCAATTGTGCGGATGGCATCAGGGGCCAGCCCGGTGACGACATCGGTTTCAAACGGCACGCCAGCCTCGATGCAGGCGTGCAACCGGTGCTGGCCGTCGATCAGGCGGCCCGTGTGGTCGAAGCGGATCGCATCGCCGTTGTACTGCCAGCGCCCGTCGAGCATGTCGACCATGTAGGCGATGACCAGCTCATCGCTCAAGGGGCGGTTGTGGGTGTTTGATTCAAGCCACTGTTTGGCGAGCTCGGGCGTCACCATCATCCGCATGCGCCGGGGAGAGGGCGTCGCAACCCGAGGCGCGGGCGTGACGGATCTCGTCGAGGCAGAGGGTAAGGAACTCATGAGCTTTCTCCATTCGGGCAAGGATCTGGGCCCGGTCAGGCCGGGCAAGGATTTCACGCGCGAAGCCGGCGGGGCCGGCTTCGCAATCTGCAAGTGCGGCGGCGGCGCGGAGCAGGTTGTCCAGGTATGGCGGGACCTGCGCCAACTCGGCCGGCGCCGCCTCTGGAGCGGAGATCTTCGCGACTCGGCGCTGGCCGATTTGAGTTGTTCGTTGCTGGTAGGTCGATCCCTGGCGCGAGACCGTGCGGGTGTCTATCTGCGGAATTTCCGTAGATGCGGCGAGCTTGGTTCGCCAGTTCCGCACCGTGGTTTCATCGACGCCGACGTGCCGGGCAATGGCGTAATTGCTCAGGCTGGCAGCACGGGCGTGCAGCAGGGCGGACTTCACCGCCCGCTGCTTGTCCTCGTTGGTGCGCCTCAGCCCGTTGGTTTTGTTGGCGCTGAAGCTGTACCACTGCGCGTCTTCGAGCGTGCCCTGGCGCAGTTCGCAGCCGATCGCGTCGAAGCCCGCAGCGAAGGCGGCTTTCAACCGGTGGAAGCCATCGGCGAGCCAGTAGTGCTCACCGTCATGGAAGACCACTACCGGCGGGAACTTCCCGCCCGCCGCCATCGCCTCGGCATAGTCATCGATGGCCGCAAAGTCGAGAGCCGTCCGCGGCTGCGTGCCACCGTCGAGACGGATTTGGGCGATGGGCAGGCGGACCACATCCGCGCTCTTCATGGCCGCGCCTCCAGATCGAGTGAGATCTGCCGCCTCACCTGCTGGCTGTGCAGGAAGCCGTGCTCGAGGCCTTCACCTGCGGCCCAGAGCCAGCGGCCCGCGCGCCGGAGCAGGCGGGCCGCCGAGAGGGTGAGGGAACGTCGCTCCGCGTCGGTCACCCAGTGCACGAGCCAGAGCGCGAGGGCGATCAAAAGCAGTGTGCCGATCAACATGGCGTCCCCCGGCTAAAACGGCACCTGCTCACCGCTCTGATCGCGGACTTCGGGATCAAGGCCCGTGGGCACGCGCTCGGCGAGCGTGCGGCAAAGCTGGTGATACTGCTGTGCGCGGGTGGCCTCTTCCGTCGTGAGCTTCCGCACGAACTTGAGCTGTGCTTTGCCGTACTGGATGCCGGCAGCGTTCTGCGCCTTTTCAAGTTCCATCGCGATGACGGCTTGGTAGTACGGAATGCCCTGGGTGGTCAGCTTCAGGAAGAACTGCCGTGCGCCCTTGAGGCTCGTCGGTGGCAGGGAGACGACTTCGGGCAGCAATAGGTCGCCGCGCAGGACGAAGAGTTGCTTGACCTGCTTGCAGGCCTGGCCGGCGCCTTCCTCCGCGCTGCCATACTCGGCCAGCGGGCACCGCGAGCAGTCGCCGCCCGGCTTGCCCTTACCCGTGATGCCATCGGCCGATGAGCAATCCGGAGGCTGCTTGCTGCTCGACTTGCCGAAGGCGACCTTGTAATAGACCCGGGTGTCACGAGCATAGACAATGACACCTTCCAGGCGCGCCAGCGTCTCTTCGCCCTCGAGCGTGGGGACGATCCAGCGCGGGCTTGCCCCGCCCGAGATCTTCACGCGGGGCAGGTCGAAATCGGAGATGCCGCCGCCCGAGATGTTGGTGGCGATGGCCTCGTTGATCGAGTCCAGGCTGCTTTCCAGCGCCGAGAGCGCGCGCGGCGTCTGGATTTGAGTAAGTTCAGTCGACATGTTGTCTCTCCTTGTCAGGCTTTCCTGCTGCGCAGGGAATGAACGAACGAAATCTTGAGGGCATCCGAGAGCGGCGACGGCAGGGCCGTGCGGACTTCCTCCTCCGTGAAGAGCCGGTCCTGCTGCTGGCAACGCAGGCGCGCTTCTTCGGCGACTTCACGCACGAACGCGCGCAGCGACTGCGTGTTGTAGTTCTCCGCGACGTACTGGCCAAGCTCGGAGCGCTTGAGCGCGGCGATCACTTCGGCGCGGTCGTTGGCAGGACTGGCGTGAATGTCCTGGGCGATATACACGGTACGGCCGTCGACCTTCATCGAGGCGACGCCATCAGCCAGGAACTGCGGCACAAGGGCCTGTTCCAGGTCGTCGAGCCGGGTGCCGATGGCTTTCAGTTCCGAATCGAGATCGCGCTTGCGTTTTTCGAGCGCGACAAATTCCTTAAGCTGCTCCATATTCATGGCGGTTTATCCTTTGATTTCGGCCAGGATGGCCTGGATGACTTCGGCGCGCTTTTCAAGCGCGCGCAGAATCTTCTCGTCGACGGTCTGGCGGGCGGCGAGGTGAATGTGCTCAACCGGGCGCGTCTGGCCAGGCCGGTGCACGCGGGAAAGCGCCTGGTCATATTCGCCCAGCGAAAATGAAAGCGAGTAGTAGATCGAGTAGCGGGCCCGGGTCAGATCGACGCCCACGCCGCCGCTCGAAATCTGTACGGCCAGGACCTGCGCTTCTCCGCTTTGCCACTGGGCGAGTTCGTCACGGCGGCCCGAGAGCTCCAGGCTGGTGTAGGCGAGCGCTTTCGATGCGTCGTGGACTGCGTCGAGATCGCCGTGAAACCGGCAGAAGACCACCACAGGCTCGCCCCGGCCGATGTCCTCGAGGGTGTCTTCGAGCAGACGCTGCTTTGCCCAGTCCACGCGCCGGTACTGGCCGTCGTCGGTCTTGAGCCAGCCGCCGGCGATCTGCTGGAGCCGGAGCAGCGCGACCATGGCGTTGGCCACCGTGATCGTTCCGCCTTCGACCTGCGCGATGAAGTCTTCCTCGATGGCTTCGTAGATGGCCCGGCACTCGTTGGAGATCGTGCAGCGGTAGGTGACGTGGGTCTGCGGTGGCAGGTCGAGCACGTCCTTGCCGACGCGGTAAGTGACGCGCCGCATAAGCGATTCCAGTTCGTCGAGGTTCTTGTAGTTGGTGACCTGCTTGTTCTGGAAGCCGCCCATGACGGCGTACTTCTGCTTGAAGGCGTTGAACGAGGGGCCGAAGACCGAGGCGTCCAGAAACCGGAACTGGGCGTAGACGTCGAGAGGAGAGTGCGGCATCGGCGTGCCTGTAAGCGCCAGGCGATGCCGCGCGCGGATGCGCAGCCGCTTGAAGTAGAGCGAACCTTTGCCGCCGGGCTGCTTCAGTTTGTGCGACTCGTCGGCGATGACCAGGTCCCAGGCCTGCCGTTCCGCCCAGGAACCGAATGGCTCGCGCCACACGGCGTCGTAGTTGATGACGGCGACGAACGGTACGCCTCTCGTCTCGGCCAGCCTGATCTTCTCTTCGGCCAGGCGCTGCTTTTCGGCGACGCTGCCCGCGTCCTCGTCGAGCGCGACCACAACCATCGGGGTCGTGACGTGTCGCTCGAACTGCGCCACCCAGACCTGAACCACGCGCAGCGGCGCCGCGATCAGCACGCGCATGGCGCGCAGCCCGAGGAGGATCATGCAGGCCACCAGGCTCTTGCCGGTGCCCATGCCCATGGCGAGCATCACGCCGTAGAGTCCTTGGAGAAACCGCTCCATGGCGAACTCGTAGGCGGCGGTCTGGTGACGCCACGGGCGCGTCCTCAGACCGGCAGGAAGATCCGGCGTAGCCGTGCGGCTTTGCTTCTTTTGCGGGGCGGCCTTCTTCGCGGTGAGCGCGTCGAAGCTTGCCGAGGTCGCAAGCCGCGGGATGGTCCGCCGGACGATTGCGGCGTGGTGCGGCGTCGCTGGGTAGGTCCACGCCTTCCGCGGAGCGTCCCACCACCCGCCTGGAATCCGCCGGCACAGCAGAAGCTGGCTGAAGGGTGTCCGGAGGATGATCTTGCCTGCTTCGACGTCCGCGAAGCTTTCAGTGGCTGGCTTGGTCCCGCTCGTTTCCATGGCTGCTTCCCGCGCTCTCGCGCTCGGTACAGCCCAATCTTCAGCGAGACCTATGTCAGTGAATCAATGTCAGCGATGTCAGTGAAAATGTCAGCGCTCAGGCGCGGGTCTTCACGCCGAACTGGATGAACCGCTCGATCCGGTTGGCCTTCTCGCCGCCGTCCGGCACTTGCGGTTTCGACAGCTTCCAGGCGTTTAAGTCCTGGCGCTGTACCATGGTCCACCAGCAGATGTCCTTCAGCTTGCAGCCATAGTCGGCGAGGCACTTCTTCAACACGGCCGGCCGCTCCCCAGGTGGTGTGGGAACGATCTCCTGTTCCCGCCTTGCGGCGATCTGGCGGCACAGATCCTCCACGGTTTCGATGGCGGCAACGAGACCGGAATCCCCGAGGCGCACCAGTTCCGTGAGCGAGTACAGCGCCCGGCCATTGGCCTGCCACGCCGGGTCCTTCGGCAGCGCGCCGGGAAATAGAACCACTGGCGCCGGCGAATTTGCGAACCGCGCAGTTGAACGGAGAATGTCGAGGCCGTCCGGCCAGCTGGCGCCCTGAATCAGGAAGAACTCGGCCGCCCTCGATCCCAGACGGCGCTGCCCCAACAGCCAGACCCGCCCGGGCTTTAATTCCTGAACCCCACCCACAAGAGCAAAGGCGCCCTTCAGCAGTTCGGCGAGGCCGGCGAAGTTCACCTCCCATTGCTGCTGGCGCTCGCGCGGGACCCGCACGACGCCCAACCGCGGACACGATATCAGGCCATCCGCCCCGCCGTCACCCGGATAGATCACCTCTCCGGTGTGAGGCTCGCCACAGGCGTCGCACTGGACCGCTTCGGCATCCTCGCGCCGCCGCAGGATGCCCAGCGCGAAGATACGCTCCCGGTCATCCTTCGGCCACTGGCGTGTCTCGTCGTAGCCGATGACGTGGTCCCGCAGCCCGGCGCGAAGCCAGATCTCTTCCAGACGGCTACGCACAGATCACCTTGGATCGCTCCAGCACGGCCCGGATTCTCCGGTGATCCGGCGTGTCCTTGAGGTTTGAACTGTTCCGGGCGCTCATCGTGAAGGTCACGGTCTTGGGCCTCGGATTGCCGGTCGTCATTACGGCCTGGAGCGTGACCGAATCAACTTTCAGACATTCAAGCGGCAGTTCCTCTCGATTCAGCCCACGCGCGACCAAAACGTGCAGGTTCGCCTCCTTCCGCCTGCCATCGACGGTGAATGTCAGGTTGCCGCCCTCGCTATCCGGCACTGCCAGCCGCATCGCGCGTATCCGGATCGCCTTGATGCCATCTGCCGGTTCGATGCAAAAGCGGAAGCCGGGGTCCTTGAGCTGCTCCAGCCTGAAGGTCGGCGTGGTCTCGGCATCCAGCTCGATTTCCTTTCGCAGGATGTGCCGGGCGAACATCTGCGCGAGTTCCTTCTGCATCTGGCAGCCGCCATCGGCGTACAGCTCGAGCCGGCCATCCTTCTCGTAATGGATAAAGACCACGTCGAAAGCCTGCTGCTGAAAGCTGCGCTTCAGCTCGTTGGAATCCTCGAAGCAGACTACGGCCTTGGGGTAGTCGGCCAGGTAGACCATGAAATAGCGCGCCTCGCCGCGATCCTCAACCTCGATGCTGCAGAACTCGCCGCGCCCTTGGTTCTTCACGTAGTATTCGGAAATCGCGGTTGTGAGACCTTCGATGGCGGCGGCGCCAGTGTCGGCAGTGATCGCGGGTAGATCGCTTCGCCGGTGCCAGTAGCGCTTCAGGTTATCGGCCCAGGCGAACTGGCTTGCGATGCGAAAGATCTCCGGCTTGGCCAGCAGGACGCGGAAGACTTTTTCGATGTTCGTGCGCGCCTTGCCCATGACCGGAAGGAGATCCAACCCGCGGGATCGGCCCACATCGAGAATCGTGAGAATGCCGTTTCGGGAAGCAAGCAGATCCGCGTTCTGAAAATCGACGGTAACGGCCTGCCGCTCATGTCCGGGCAGGGCCACGATTGCGTTGTTGAGGAGTTCGATATCGCCGGGCGCCTGCGCCCAGTCGAATTCGCAAAGGAGGTCGCGTTGCTGAAAGTATTCGCCGAGAAGTGGGGTGGGAACGAGACGAAGGAAATTCCTTTGGTTATACTCGAGCCTCATGCGTGCAGCTCACCGGACCGGGAGCTGCGCGCACAACAATATGTCACAACGGGCGCAGCCCGCGGGACTTGGTGCGGGGCGTAACAGCGCGCCCAACGCGGTGCTGGTCGTCATAGCAGACACACCAGCGATCTTCGATTATACAGGAGAACAGAAGGCGAATCTACAAAATAAAATAGTGCGGACGCGGGCTTGAGTCGGCAGAAAACGGCGGTCATCAGTCGAGCCCGTGATCCGTATGTAAGGAGCGGCATGGTGCCGGAGGAGGGCCGAGGTTGGTCGATTTGGGCAAGGGAAGCCGAGAACGGAGGGGAGGACGCCTTGCGGTGGCTGCAGCCAGCCTGGTTCGGCGTTCTATTCAGGATTCAGACGCGAAATCTCGATTGAGAAAAAACACCTCGGATAATCCGTACGTAAGGACTCGATTCGCCGTTCCGGCTGCTTTCATCCGCCGGCGGGCAGCGGCAGCAAACGCAGCGCTCCCTGCCAGTTGGTGAAGCGAACCCAGCTTTTCGCCAGCCGCAGCATCGTCCGGCGCGCGTGATGAATCAGTTTGCCGGGCGTGTTGATGATCAGGAACCGCAGCCGCTTCGGCCGCGCCGTCAGCAACTCCGCCGGCAGGGCCAATCGCTTCAGCGCCGTGAGCACGTTGTAGGTCAACACCGCCAGCCGGAACCAGGCAGCGTTGGATCCGAACCGGCCGCACGGCATCACTCCGCCCGCCAACTCGTTCTTGATCACATCGTGCGCCGCCTCAATCGAACCCGCCTTCTCCCGCTGCCATTGGAGCAGTTTCTTCGGATCCCAATCCCACAGATTGCTGACCACTGCGAAATGTTTCACGCTGCTACCGTCGCTGAACAGCTCTCCTTGTTTGCGGCGGATCCGAATCGCCACATAGCGCAGCGGCTCCCGGTAGCGGTTCTCCGGAGTCTCTTCTGGAAAGTAATCCACCACCGCGCACTCCTTGATGGCCCCGCTGTCTTCGGAGTACGGCCGCCAGCGCTCTTCCGGCGTGGCCTCGATCTGCTCGCGCAACGCCGCATGCATCCGCGCACTCACTGCAAACCCGATAAAACCTTGCGGCCCGTTCTCGCGCTGCTCGTTGCGTAACCACGTCAACAGCTCTTCCTCACAGCAGGCCGAGTCGCCTCGGAAGTAGCGCTCTTGGATGGTTTCCGGCAAGGCCTGAAACGCACGCCGGGTTACCGGCAACAGCTGGTACTGCGCGGGCACGTTGCCGTCCCGAAACTCATCCGCCACCACCACGTTCATCTCCGCCCACAACGCCAGCACCGGTTGGTATCCGCTGCTGCCTTCGTAACTCACCTTGGCCTGGCGCTTCCAGCTCTCGATGATCGTGGCGTCCAGATCGATGGTGGCGATCTTCTCGCCCGCACAGCGCCGTCCCAACTCTCGCACCACATCCTGGTTCACCTGCGCCAAAGCGCGCAGCGGCGCGCTCTCTTCGGGGATATAACTCACCTGGCCGACGGGCAACTCGCGCTGCGCCTGCTCCAGTTTCTCCTCGTCGTGAAACTGATACAGAAACTTGCGGGCCGCCTCGGAGCCCGGCACTTCGTGCCCCAGCAGTTCGGCCAGTCCGGGGTCTTCCCGCAGCCGGTCGAAGTCATCCAGACAGTCCCCGCCGGCCGCGTTCAACACCAGGAAACTCTCCACGTAGGTCGCTTCGTCGAAGCCGCGCTCGCGGCGTTTCAGGTGCAGGTGGCGCCGCACGCTGCCGGGCACATCCAGTGATCGTGCGGCCCGCGCCACCAGCGGAATCCCGCCCAGCGCCGTGACGCATTCTTCCAACGGCTCGGGATCGAACTCGAACAGAAACTCGCCTTCGGCCGGGGAACGCTTGGGTGGGAGTGCCATCGGTCAAACCTTAGCAATTTTGCACCCATCAGGTGCGCGACCCGGCTGCCTCGGTCCGCCCCTCCTGCTGAGTTCCCGGCTCCACTCCGAAATACCCTACGTACGGATCACGGGGTTCGCCCTGCGCTATGAGTTACCGTGGGAAACATGCCGAAACGAATCGATAGCCGGCCCTCACAGACGGCGCAGTTCACCTGCCTGGCACGCGCGATCTCTTTTATGGAGAAACGCCCCTGCTTCAAGAGCGGCGACCACGTCGCGCGGTCGCTGCTCCCGGCCTTGGCGCAGATCCTCATCCACCTGCCGCCGTTCAGAAGCTTCATCCGGACCGCCGCGGGCAAGGGCCTCTACCCTTACGTGGTCGCACGAACCAGGTACATCGACGCGGTCTTCGAGCAGGCCGTCACCGCGGGCTTCGCGCAAATCGTCATCTTCGGTGCGGGCTTCGATACTCGTGCCCTGCGTCTGCAAAACGGCTCCGGCGCAATCGGGATCTTCGAGCTCGACGCGCCCACCACCCAAAACGCCAAGCTGGATCAATACCGCAAGCGGAGCGTAACCGTTCCGCCCAACGTCGTCTTTGTGCCCATCGATTTCGACCGCGAGTCACCTGCCGCCGCGCTCGAACGTTCGGGTTTCCGCGCCGGCGAGCGAACCCTCTTCCTCTTCGAAGGCGTTCTGATGTACCTGCAGCCCGCCTCCGTCGATGAAATCCTCCGCACCATGCACGCTCTTGCCGGCGACCGAAGCGAGGTGGTCTTCGACTACATCCGGGCTTCGCTCCTACGCGGCCCGGGCGAGGGCAAGGACGCCGCCGACACTGTGGCCAAGATCGGCGAGAAATGGCACTTCACGCTCGAGGAAGGCGAGGCAGGCTCCTTCCTGGCCGCGCGCGGCTGGACCCTTACGGATCACCGCGATCCCGCCTCGCTCGACGAGCTCTTCTTCAAGGACGCCGCAGGCAAGATCGTCGCGCACGTCAACAACGTGCACTGCCTCGTGCGAGCGGTGAAATGCTAGTCCGGATGCTTGACACCGTTTCGTCGCCAGATGCAGGAGACGCCCGTGGATCGAAGGCGCGCGACGGCCGCCGGCCAAGCGCAACGCGGCCGATAAGGGCAGATCGTGCGCCGCAGCAGACGCTCTGTGAAATGTCCGGGTTACGCCTCGCCCAGCAACCGCTTCAGCAGAACATGCTGCCGCCGCACGGCCGGCCAGGCCCCGCCCGTCACCTTGTCGGCTCCCTCGTATTCGCTCAGCAGGTAGCCGTCCCACTCGTGATCCACCAGGATCTTCACCACCTGCGGATACGGGATGGTCTGGTCTTCGCAGTCCCGGTTCACGTCGTTGAACTTGGCGTGGCAGCAGTGCACGTAGGGCAGGATGGGGATGATGTCCTCAGGCTGCGACACCGGCATGGCCGGCATGGCCCATCTCCGGGCCCCGGCATCCGGCCGCCCGTGCCCCTTTCCCATCCCCATGAAACCGCCCTTGGTTTGGAACACACTGAAATCCACGTTGATGCCGAACCACGGAGTGCACTTCTCTTTCGTGATGAAGTCCAGGTATTCGTCCATCACCCGGCCCTTCAGTGGCGTCGGAAAGTGGAACTCCGTCAGCATCCGGAAGTTGTTCTTCTCCGCCACCGGCAGCGCCGCCTTGACGATCTCCCGCCAGTTGCGCGTCGGCATGCCGTCGTTGTCCAGCATGCCCAGCTTGGTCCGCCCGCGCGTGAATCCCAGCCGGTGGCCGAGCTTGATGTCGTCCACCAGCTTCGCCACGGATTCCTGCGTGTCCAGCAGCCCCTCCGGCCCTTCCACGTACAGCTTCGAGTCGATCCAGTGGCCCAGCTCGACGGGCAGGATCTCGTAGCGCCTGCACATCTCGTGCCACTTCTCCACCCAGGCGTCGCTGGGGTTCGGATACCCTTCCACATGCCCGTTGGCGAGTATCTCCACTCCCATCAACTGCCCCGGCGTGCCCAGGTCCGAAATCTCGGCCAGACAATCCTCGAGCGTCGCCGAGACGCCGAACTCGTTCCCGTAGCTGTAGACGGAGACGCCGCGCTTTGGCCCTTTCTTCACCGCATCCGCGAAGGCCATGTTCGGCATCGCCGCGGCGAGGCCTGCCACTCCGCTGACGGTCTGCAAGAATTCCTTTCGCGTCATGACGTTTCTCCCTTACCTCACCAGCACCAGTTCCCGCGTGCAGTTGCCGCCGCCGAACGCGCCGGCGATGCCCGACGCGCCGGGGCCATCCACCTCGGCCGGGCCGGTCTGCTTCGGTGCGCTCGGGTCCGGACCCATATAAGAGGTTCGGTGGCTCCAGTTCACCGTGACCTGGTGTACGCCCAACTTCAAGCCGCCGGGCTTGGCGATGGTCAGAATGGCGGGCTCCGTCTTCTGCCACTGCACGTTGCCGATGCGTGTCATCTCATCCTGCGTGTACGTCTTGCCGCCGATGGTGACCGTGATCGCCTCGCGCGGAAACTGCTCCCCGTCCACCAGGACCGAGAACCCCTTGGACAGGGAAAGCCAGATCCCGCGGTAGTACGTGGACCGATAGGCGATCTGGAATCCGATGCACTGGCCGTTCCGGTAGACATTCCGGAACCCGCGCTGTTGAACCGCTGGCATTTCGAGCATGCGCTCTTCTCCCTCTCCGAAGAGCATAGGACAAGCGCGCGGGCCGCGTCAGGTGCACCGTGATCCGTATGTAAGGAGCGGCATGGTGCCGGAGGAGGGCCGAGGTTGGTCGATTTGGGCAAGGGAAGCCGAGAACGGAGGGGAGGACGCCTTGCGGTGGCTGCAGCCAGCCTGGTTC
>Ga0078972_1007130_pt1 | contig 25369 bp, 18 predicted proteins | sample YelNatPaOPGAMG01_FD_67568 | JGI IMG/M metagenome (GOLD analysis project Ga0078972, IMG submission 67568) | Hot spring thermophilic microbial communities from Obsidian Pool, Yellowstone National Park, USA - OP-RAMG-01 (SPADES assembly) (version 2) | ecosystem: Environmental > Aquatic > Thermal...
TCGTAGGGCCAGCTTTTATGGCTGGCCAATTTCGCTAATGGTTTGCCTCACAAATCTAATCTATTGTCCATCTCGAAATTTTGTAACTCCCCCTCTCCCTCTCTTAAACTAAGAGGGGGAAAAAGGGGGAGTTATAAGAAATCCACCCTTTAGTAAGGCATTACATCAATTTTTTGTCTGACTATCAATTAGTTTTCTTTAAAGTGGAAGTCTTAAATAATTTTTAGACAATAGCTATGATAGTTACTTTTGCCAATAAATTAGACCAAGGAATATCTCATAAAGGGCTTTGGGAGAAAATGATCGATGGTCAGACTTTTTGCCTAATTGGTTAGTCCACTGGTATAAGCGGTCCCCTCTTTTTTAAAAATAGGAAAGGGGAGATTATAGTTTATTTAAGAACGTCTTATTAAAAATCGGTACATTGCTCCCATAAGGAGGATATTTAAAAAGAAGAAATACCAAAGCCACCAGGGAAATCCTAAAAATAAAGGTTGATCAGAACCCCAAGCCCAAAAATCTATACCCAAAAAGAAAAGGATACTGAAAATAACTAAAGGGCAGAAGGCCTTCTTCCAATCTACCTTTGGCTGCCATTTGATTCGCCTTTTTCCAGCATTTTGAGATAAAAATGAATCCGCAGAAGAAACAATGAAGAAGACTATGGTGGTAATCACTATAATGGGGATGACGGGTAAAAATCCAAATGTAGGGAGTAATTTAAATACGTAGGCCACGACTAGGACTTCTCCAACTAAAATAGAAAGGATAGCTCCCTTTGCTGTGGCTCTCGGCCAATAAAGTCCCCCCAGCACCGCTGGGAAAAGAACGGCTAAGCCGGTAAAGGTTTCCGTAGCTATGATCAATATCGTAGCTGGCGGGCGGTAGGCTATGCCAAGGCCAAAGATAGCCAGAATAAGCACAAAAAACTTGCCCAACCAATTCTGCTTCTTTTCATAATGGCGATCAGCAAATACATCCCGAGTGAACATAGAGCTTAAAGTTAATAACTGCGAGTCCAGAGTGGACATAAGGGCGGCTAAGCCTGCTGTAAGAATTAAAGCTCCCAGCCAATTATTTGCATGTTGAGAAAGCAACAAGGGGATTATGCGATCAGTTTCTTTTCCATTCAGATCAGGAAAAGAAAGACGGCCAATGACTCCTATGGTAACCGGTAGGAGAAATAAAAATCCGGTGATCGCCGGATAAGTGAGCATTGTTAAATCTAAAGAGCGCTTATTGCGGGCGGCAAAAAATCTTTGAAACAGCTGTGGAAACATAGGATCGCAAAGAAGCCAGAGGAGCATGTAACTGAACCAAATAGAGACTGGAAAGGACTTGCTTAACCCAGGCCGGGAAAATAATTCTGGAAACTTTTGAAAAACAGTTTCGTTGGCTTTACTGATTCCGCCATAAGGGGCAGCTAATAAAAATAAGGCCATAGTCATTAAAATAACCATCATCGCTCCTTGGATCACATCAGTCCAAACTACCCCGCGGAATCCACCTAAGAAGACATAAAAGACTATAATCCCCATTACTAAAGTTCCTCCCCAAAAATAGGGGATCCCTAAAAGAGATTCTAACGTATACCCTGCGGAAATTGGCTGAATAGCAATATAAGGAAGAGTAAAAATAACCATGACCAAAAAGATGAGAATCTGCAAAAAGCGGCTCTGATAATGTTTACCTACCAGTTCTGCGGGCGATATAAAACCTTTTTCTTTGCCCAGTTCATAAACTCTTTTACCAATGAAACTAAAGGAAACAGCCATAAAACCAGTCCCAAAGGCCATTATGGGGTAGAAGGCGTACCCAGCGCGATATCCCGCCCCAGAAAAGCCAAAAATGGTAAAGGCCGAGAAATTAGTGGCCGCCATGGTAGAAAAAAGTAAAATCGGCCCCAAATTCCTTCCTCCCAGGAAAAAATCGTCGGCAGTCTGCTGAGCATATCTCTTACTTAAGAGGCCAACACCAAGGATGATCAAGAAATATGAAACAAGGGCGGCATACTTTTCCACCTTTTTCCTCTCCTCAAATTAAAAAGGCCACCCCGAGCCTGGGTGGCCTTTGGCCTGAACATAACTCTTTTATTTTAATACAATTTTTATCAGCATAGGTCAAGTCTCAATAGCTATCTGATTGCCCTTTAGAGGAGGACTCTCTATCACCAAAATAATTCCTAAACCAATTTCCTAAGAAATAAAGAAGTAAATAAACAAAATTGATTGACATAATTTCCCCATAAATGATAATTTGACAATCGAAATTAAGATCTGTCCATTTTTTCTTTCCCACAAAATCAAAAATAGTCGTTGGGCAGGTTAAAAAATTCATTACATCAAAGAAAAAAAGCAGAAAGGAGGTTTAAAAATAGGAAGCGCTTAAAATAAGATACAAACATAATATCAAAAGAAAGGAGATGATAAGAAATTATGAGGAGAGGTCCGCAACGAAAAGTAGCCATTGTCGGGGCATTTACTACTCCCTGTCGGGGAAGATGGCTCTCGAAAACTTTATGGGAATTGGCGCAGTGGGCAGTATCAGGAGCTCTGCAAGACGCCAAATTGAGTATATCGAGAGTAGAAGCCGGTGTAATTGGTTTGTATAACGATATTTTTGCCCGCCAGGCCATTCCGGAAAGTTCCTTCTTAGGACACATGGGATTAGCTTTCAAGCCATTGGTTCGAGTTACTAATGGTGGGGCTACTGGAATTTACGCTTTTGGTACTGCTTTTGACATGGTGGCCAGTGGTCGTTATGACATTGTGCTCTGTGTGGGAGCAGAAAAGGCAACTGATTGCTATGATTTCATGAGTGAGACGCAGACTCCAGAGGTCGTCCAAACTATAGCTTGGTCTTGGGATCCTCTTTTTGAACGAGATCAGGGAGCAACCGCCGCTGATTCTTATGCCGAAGTAATTCTCTCCTATATGGACAAATATCCTAATGATCTCAAAATGTCTGTGCGCGGGGAAATCCTCCGGATACTTTGCGAGCAGGCTAAAAATAATCCCAATGCCCAAAGGCGGGATGAAATTGTTACTCCGGAACGAGTGCAAAATTCTCCATGGATTATCGAACCAGCTTTTAGAAAGTTGGAAACCTGCGTTTACACCGAAGGAGCTTGCGCATTGATTTTTGCGGCGGAAGGAGTGGCTGAGGAAATTTGTCGTGATGCCGGGAACCCACCTATCTGGATCGAAGGCTTAGGGTTTGCTAATGAACCTTATTGGTGGGGACTTAAGCATCCCCACAAGCTACCTGGCCGGATCGAGTCTGACCATTTAGCTGCTAAAGCTGCTTACGAAATGGCGGGAGTAGGTCCCCAAGATATTAAAGTAGTGGAACTGCACGACGCTTTCCTCCCCCAGTTAGAAATAACCATGGCCGAGATGGGCTTTGTTCCCTTAGGGCAGGCCGACGATCTTATCGAAAAGAAGGTTATGGCTCCCCATGGTAATCTCTTAGTTAACCCATCGGGAGGCCTTATTTACGGAGGACACTTTGTGGGTGGTAGTAATATGTTTTCGGCTTGGTCAGCTCGACGTGAATTAATTCGGCGGGAATTAGATTACGCCTTAGTCCATGGCACTGGCGCTTCCTCAGCCCAATACGGCGGAGTAGCTATTTTGAAAAGGGGGGTGATCTGATGGAAAAAATATTGAAAAAACCTGGTGAGTATATAATTCCTCACGAAGCTATCCCGGAGGTAATGAGTCGCGTAACCATTTCTCCAGAAGATAAATTTGTTTGTTTGGAAAGAACTGAGCCTATGTTTACCACTTATTGGGCCAGCGCCGGAGAAATTTCACCTTTTTTCTTGGCCGTAATGAAAGAGAAAAAGATTATCGGCGCCCGTTGTCCCAAGTGCCAAATGGTTATTTGCCCGCCTTATATGACCCGTTGTCCAGTATGCCAGAAAGAAGACTACAGCATGGTGGATTTAGAAATAGGTATAGAAATGCCTCAAGTAGGGTATATGTTAGGGACGCCTCCCATCACTGTTTTTGCTAATGCTCGTTTTGCCCGTTATGCTCCTTTCGGCCGGGGGCGGGTAATCTTAGGTGAGTCCCAATCTGCCTTGCCTATTCAAGTTTTTACCACCACCGGCTTTCTTAGACCAGGCCTATTTAAAGCGGGAACAAAAGTGAAAATCATCTTCCGCAAGTTCCGGATGGGCTTTTCTACGGACTACTTCGCCGTTCCCCTCGAAGAAGTTCCCGAAAAGTTACGGGATAAAAAGGGAGTGGAAGAAACAGAATTAAAGTGGCAAAGCTTAGAAATTTCCGAACCAAAAATAAATGATGAATATAAAAAACAATTCCCTAAGGTTGTGCAAGCTGTAACTAAATTTGTTGGCGCCATACCTAAGAGTCCGCGAGCCCAGAGAGACCTGGCCAATTGGACACGGAAAATTCAGGTAAAAACAGGAGGCGGAAAATTCGGACTGATTTTGGATAAACAAAGGATTAAAGTCGTCAAAGAGAAATTTCCGCGGGCGGACTTAGTTCTGGTGGTGGAAGACCCTTCTAACCTAATTAAATGGACTAACGGTGATTCCTTGGTGAATATGATTAGAACTGGCCTCGCTGGAATTAACAATCTTCAGGACATGGAAACTATCTTTAAACTTGATCGACTCCACCGGTCAATTCGCCGGGATGCGGAGGAAAGAGCAAGTAAATGATTAGTTAGGGCGGGGGTTAACCCGCCCTAATTTTTTATTCTTCTTTTTTTAACGCTTCGCGCGCCTCTTCCCGACTCTCATATATATGCGGAGAAACCTGTCGTTTCTCTAAAAATTCACCAAGTTTCATGCGCAGGAAAGTACTGGTGGTATAGCGGGTTACTCTCTCATAATATTTGCTCACCAATTCTTTCACCATATCCGTGTACTCATCCATTAATTCAGGAATAATATTAAAATTATCGTAATTAACAATCGTATAAACCTTCTTGCCTAACGGCGCGAGAATTTGCTCCACTAAAGATTTGATTTTTTTAATCTGTTCGCTATTCTTAATATATAAACCTTCAAAATTAACAAAGAACAGATTTTCAGCAGGGTTATAAATTAAGCGTTCTTCCAAAGGAAGAGAAAGAAGGTCATCTTTAAGGTTCATAAGTTCAAGGCGAAAGATACGCCCATCCATCAGGCGGGGATTATTAATTATCGGATGAAATTCCATCTGCCCCAAAATATCCCGGTGCAAATCAATCCCGGGGGCAATTTCTATGAGTTCCATTCCTTGGGGAGTCAATTGGAATACACACCGTTCGGTAACGTATAGAATTTTCTGCCCGGTCTCCAGAGCGTACTTACCGCTGAAAGTTATTTGTTCTACATTCTTCAAAAATTTTTTCTCTTTCCCTTCCTGAATAATTTTCAGTTTACCATCTTTAACATCTACCTTCAGTTTTCCGGCTGTAAAAGTCCCCACAAAAATAATTTTTTTAGTCCTTTGACTGATATTGATGAACCCACCTGGACCCGTGAAACGGGGTCCAAATTTACTGACATTGAGGTTTCCATATTGATCAGCCTGGGCTAAGCCCAAGAATGCTACATCGAGCCCACCTCCATCATAAAAATCAAACTGGTAAGGTTGATCAATTAGGGCGTCCATGTTTGTACCGGCTCCGAAATTTAGCCCCCCGGCCGGAATTCCGCCAATTACTCCTGGCTCGGCAGTTAGCGTAATGAGGTCTAATATTTTTTCTTCGTTCGCCACTTGAGCTACTCCTTCCGGCATGCCGATACCTAAATTCACCACCATATTCGGCTTTATTTCAAAGGCAGCCCGGCGGCAGATTATCTTTCTTTCGTTCATTTCCATGGGGGGAATGAATTCTGAAGGAACCCTAATCTCGCAACTGAAGGCTGGATTATATTGGGTAGCAAAGGTCTGCCAATGATTTTCTGGCCGACTAATAACAATACAATCTACCATGATGCCTGGAATTTTAACGTTGCGGGCATTTAATGTCCCATATTCCGCAACCCTTTCTACTTGAGCAATGACTAAGCCTTTTGAATTCTTTGCTGCCATGGCTATGGCCAGGGCTTCTTGAGTTAAAGCCTCCTTTTCCATCGTGATATTGCCGTTTATGTCTGCGGTCGTCCCGCGAATTATGGCCACATTTATAGGAAATGCTTTATAAAGCAGGTAATCTTCCCCTTCTATATGCACAAGTTTGATAAGGTCTTCTCCTTCTTTCTTCGTCAGCTCATTCAATTTTCCACCATCAAAGCGAGGATCGATGTAAGTGCCCATACCTACTTTAGTAATTGTACCCACTCGGCGAGCAGCGATGTCGCGGAAAAGGTGAGAAATAACTCCTTGTGGAAAGTTGTAAGCCAAAATTTTATTCTCGCGAATGAGCCTTTGAAGTTTTGGGGCTAAACCGATATGCCCGCCAATAACTCTCCGCACAAGTCCTTCATGGCCCATATGATTGAGGCCTTTTTCTACTCCATCACCTTGACCAGCAGCATAAACCAAAGTCAAATTTCTCGGTCGCCCGTTAGCCAGGAAATATTCTTCCAATTTCAGGGCTATCTCTTCGGCAAAGCCAGCTCCCACAAAACCACTGGTGGCCACCGTATCCCCATCGCGAATCAGTCTGACTGCCTCTTCAGCGGAGACGATTTTCCCTTTCTTTAATCGCGGATGTTGAAAAGTGGAAATTATCGGATGAGATATTCCTCTTTCTTGTTTAACTGCTTCCATTTAAGGCTTCCCCTTCCCATTTCTCAATCTTATTCTTGTTAAAAAGGCAAGAAATGAAAGAACTAAAAAGAATTTTTATATTTCGCCCAAGGTTATATCTGTTTCTCCTTCAGGTAAAGGAATAATAAAAACAGGTTTGCGGATCCTATGTAAAACTTGTTCAGATACACTGCCCAGAAAGGCATGGGGTATTATACCTTTCCCATGGCTGCCCATAATGACTACGTCCGCATTTATCTCTTGGGCTTTGCGGAGTATCTCGGCAGCCGGATTGCCGCTGACTACATCTATGGCTACCACTCTTTTTAGAGTCTGCGAATCATCTTTCAACTCTCGTTCAGCGAAGCGCCGAAGTCGCTCTTGAATACGACGCACCATATCTCTCTTCATTTCTTCTTTCTTTTCTTTCAATTTTTCTTCGCCGATAAATTGAGTTAACAACCCTTCGGCCGCGGAAGGCAAGGTTTCCACTACGTGGAGAATATAAATTTGGGCATCATGCTTTTGAGCAGAATTCACCGCATAGCGAAAAGCATAAGCCGAATTTTTACTCAAATCCGTAGCATATAGAATTTTTTTTATAGCAGGAATCATATTTATCTTACCTCGTGCTTAAATTCTTTTTTTAGATTATTTTCCAATCATGGCATTGGGCAGCCAAAGAACCAAACTTGGCACATAAGTGCAGATTACCACCCCAATAAACTGCAGGATCAAGAAAGGGACTACTCCTCGGTAGATGTGGCGCAGTTGAATGCCTTCCAATCCCATTCCGGAAAGATAAAAGAGCGCGTACCCAAATGGCGGAGTCAAAAAGGATAACTGGAGGTTAATAGCCAACATTGCGGTGAACCAGAGCGTATCAAACCCCAGCGCCTTGGCAATGGGCAAGAAGATAGGAAATGTAATCATGACAATGCCAATCCAATCAATGAAACATCCCAAGATAATATATATAATCTGCATCATCCAGTAAGTTCCCCATCTGCCCAGACCTAAACCCAAGATAGCATCCACAATAGCCTTGCCACCTCCTTGGGTTAAGAAAACACCGGTGAAAGTCGTGGCGCCGATTAAAATAATCATCACCATAGTAACTGTTCGGGCTGTAGAAAATATCGTGTCTTTAAAATTTTTCCACTGGAATCTGCCGTAAATGAGGATCATTAAGAAAGCCGCCGCCGATCCAACTCCGGCTGCCTCTGTAGGCGTGGCCACTCCGAAAAATATTGTTCCTAAAACAGTAAAAATGAGGGCCAGGGGAGGAAGAGCATACTTAATAGCATCTATGAGGCGTCGGCTAACAGGAATCTTTTCCAACTCTTCCCGCGGAATGGCTGGACCCATCTTAGGATTGATCCAACAGGTGATGGCTATATAAATAATATAGAGAACTCCTAATAGTATTCCCGGAAATACCCCAGCCATGAGTAGTTTCCCCGCCGATTGCCCTGTTTGATCAGCCATCATGACTAACATGATACTGGGAGGGATGAGAATTCCCAAACTGCCTCCAGCGGCCACTAATCCTACAGTCAGCTCCTTAGAATAACCGTAACGGAGTAAAAATGGTGCTGCCAATAACCCCATGGTTACTACGGATGCCCCAATAATCCCTGTGCAGGCGGCAAAGATGATGCACACGACAATAACGGCCATGCCCACGCCTCCCCGAATAGGGCCAAAGAGCACGCGTAGCGCTTTAAAAAGGCCATCTGCTACTCCAGACATAGTAAGAAAATTGCCCATGAGAATGAAAAGCGTAATGGCCACCAAAACAAAATTATCCATCGTTCCGTATATCCGGGTCATGACCATACCAAAAAAGTTCCAGCCCTGGGTGATTAGTCCGAAGATGACCCCCACACCCCCTAAGACAAAAGCCAAAGGATGCCCCATAAAAAGAAAGACGATTAGAACTACAAACATGGATATGGCAATAAATTCTGGGCTCATAGTTCCTCCCCTGTTTTTAGGAAAATAATTTTCTTTATGACTTCAGAGATTCCTTGGATAAGGAGCAGGAAAGCCGTAATAGGAATAACAGTTTTGGATGGGTATAGAGGAGGACCCCAAGTGCTCCATGACGTCTCCCAAGTCGACCAAGATTCTATGGCATAAACAATCCCGTGAAAAAGAATTACAATAATAAAGGGAAAGAATAAGCTAAAGTAGCAAATTAGGTCTAAGATTTCCTGAGTTTTTTTTGAGCCGCGCATAACAAATAAATCAATACGCACATGGGCTTTATAAAGTAGCCCATAGGCGGCGACTAACATGAAATGTCCTCCAAACAGGAAATTACTCATTTCAAAAGTCCAGATTGTAGGAGCACCGAATACGCGGCGAGTAATGACTTCAAAAACAATTAAAACAGTCAAAGGAACAATTATCCAAGAGAAAACTTTCCCGCAGAAGTCATTTATGCGGTCAATTTTTTGGGCAAGGGAAACCCATCTTTTGCTGATCATTTTTCGATTCCTCACTCCAGATTAAATGGGAGAATTTATTTGCCTCTACCCCCTCCTCCAGGAGACAGGAGGGGATAGAGGCAGGTAATTAAAAGAAAGCCTTTTACTTTAACCCGGGGAGATTGGGAATGGTAAAAGGATTTCGTCCTTGGCCAAAAGGTTCTTGTTTGGCCCGAGTCACTTGAAAATCTTTTAAATATTGGAACTGAGAGAGGGCCACTTTTAACCAATCGGGATTCTTTTTTGCTTCATCAAGAAGGTATTCCCAGGAATATCCCTCCAGAATTTTTAATTCTTCATTTGTCAGTTTAAAAATCTGGGTACCGGATTTCTTAAATTTCTCAATGGCAGCAATATTATCCACTTCGTACCAAGAGCTCATATAGGAAGCACCGGCCCTTGCTGCAATATCAATGATTCTTTTATATTCATCAGGAAGTTTATTCCAAGCATCCTTATTGATCATTACTCCCAATAGGGAAGCAGGCTGGTGCCAACCAGGGCCAATATTGTATTTAGTCACTTCCCCAAACCCCATTCCCCAATCACAGGAATCACTGTTAAATTCAGCACCGTCAATGGTCTTTAGTTGCAGGGCCTGGTAAATTTCAGCGCCGGCTAGCATTACTTGAGAAGCACCAAGTTTTCTTAAAATATGTCCTTGGGCTTTCCCTGACATCCTAATTTTCTTACCCTTGTAATCCGCCAAGGATTTAATAGGCACATTTGAACGTACCCCTGATTCCATTGGCGTCACGCAGTGCATGAAATAAACCATATTGTATTTTCCATACATGTAATTGTAAATATCCCTACCGCCATGATGATAATACCAATTAATATAGTCGTATTGGCAAAGACCCATGGGATAAGAACCCAAAAGGTCGAAAGCAGTATTTTTGCCAGCCCAGTAGTTTGGCCATTCTCCTCCAATTGGGAAATTACCTTTTGAAATGGCATCAAAGACCTGATTTGGTGGAACTAATTCTGGAGCCGGATGAAGGGTAATCTTAAATTTTCCCCCGCTAAGTTCATTAACTACTTTAACAAAGTACTTATCGGCCTCAATGAGATTGATAGCCGGTGTCCATGTGGTAATCATTTTCCATTCAACTTTTGCCTGCGCCATGGCCTTTTCAGCAGTAAAAGCGCCCAAGGCCATAATAGCCACTAACACAAAAATCATCTTCTTCATTTTCAAAAATTCTCCTTTCGTAGTTTTTAAATTTTTTTCTTTTTAAATTTTTAAATCTGCTTTGGCTGAACTATATCACCTCCTTCCTGTAAGACCTTTTGAAGGGAGTTTAGGAAGACTAATTTATCTTAGCTTATCATTATGATTTTAAAAAAATCAAAATTATTCTTATAAGCAAAATCCAAGCCACATTTTATTAATTTGGGCGAGCCTTTTTTATTCATAACTTTGCGGAATAACTATATTTTATTCAAGAAAGCTGCTTTTTTAAAAATATATGTAGAAAAAGATCGACATAAATTTAATTTTTAAAAAATATTAAGAAGTTCAGATGTATAATATTTTCTACATATAGAAAATTTTCTACATTTTATAATTCTTTAATGGGAAGATTTAATCTTCTCATTTTCTTATAAAGGGAAGTGCGATGGATGCCGAGGAGTTGTGCCGCTCTGTTTTTATTGTTTTTAGTAAAACGGAGACATTGTAAAAGAGTATCCCTTTCTAAATTCTCTTTAATTGTTTTCAATAAAGCGGGACTAAATTTCGGCGAACCACCAATCAAGCTTTGCAGAGGGAGGGGAAGGTGGTGTACTTGAATCACATCTCCTTTAATGGTAAATAAAATCCTTTCTATTATGTTAGAAAGCTCACGCACATTTCCAGGCCAGGGGTATTCTTGAAATATCTGAAGAACTTCGGGAGAAATCGATACGATTTTAGTACCCATTTCTTTGCTTATCTTTTTAATAAAATAATCGGCTAAAAGTGGAATATCTTCTTTTCTTTCGCGCAAAGGAGGAATATGAATGGGTAAAACATTCAAACGATAATAAAGGTCTTTCCGAAATTCTCCTTTCTCCACCAAGGTTTCCAGGTTGTTGGAAGTGGCGGCAATTAATCGAAAATCGCTTTTAATTAAATGGGTCGCACCTAACCTTTCCATTTCTTTTTCTTCCAGGACTCTGAGCAACTTAGGTTGCATATCTAAAGGAAGGTCGCTGATTTCATCCAGGAAGATAGAACCCCGGTGAGCTAATTCGAATTTCCCCGGCTTGCCTTTGTTTCCCGCCCCCGTAAATGCTCCCGGTTCGTAACCAAAGAGTTCAGATTCCAAAAGATATTTAGGAATGGCTGCACAATTTAAACGAATAAAAGGATAAACCCTTCGGCTACTTGCATAATGAATGGCGTGCGCAAAAAGCTCCTTACCGGTTCCACTCTCGCCTATAATCAAGACCGGAGCATTAGTCTGCGCGGCTCTTAAAGCCAAGTTTTTTACTTCTTTTATTCTCGGACTTTCTCCGATAATATTATCTATAGTGTATTTCGAAGAGCGTAAAGAGGTTAATTCTTTTTCATAAAGCTCGACTTTTGATTCTAAAACATTCAATTTCTTAGCCAAAGCGCGAACATCACGAACATCTTTAAACATTACCTGACCAAAAACTACTAATCCCCGGCCATCAATATAAACAGGAATCCGCTGCACCACCATATCCTGGCCTTTAATACGTTGAGGATGATTTATCTCTGCTATCCCTGTCTTTCCCACAATGTGCATTCGCGAATTTTCCACGACCTCCCAGCATTTTTTACCTATAGTTTCCTTAGGATCGATACCCAAAAACTCCCCATAAGCTTTGCTAAAGAAGATAATCTTGCCTTTCTGATCTGTAATCATAACTCCATTTTGAATGTGATCAAGAATTGTCTCATAGAAAATGATTTTCTTCTGCAACTCTTCTATTTCTCTGGAGTCCATAAGAGTTCTCCCATAAAATTAATTGCGGATTTTTGCTTATCCAAACTCTTATCCTTTTTTCTTCTTTTTTTCAATCTCCATTTTCCTTAGTTCCCGGCGCATAATCTTCCCTGTGGTAGTCATGGGTAGCTCAGAGACAAACTCTATCTCCCGCGGATATTCGTGGGCTGCTAAGCGGGTCTTCACAAAATTTTGTATTTCTTCTCTTAACCCCGGCGCAGGCTTGACCTCGGCTTTTAGCACAATAAAAGCTTTCACGATCTCGCCCCGCACTTCATCCGGACTGCCAATGACCGCGGCCATAGCTACTGCCGGATGTTTAAGCAAGCAATCTTCAATTTCTGCCGGGCCAATACGATAGCCGGCGCTGGTAATCAAATCATCTTTGCGACCCACAAACCATAAGTATCCATCTTCATCCTTTTTGGCCAAATCTCCAGTTAAAGACCAATCACCAATGAATTTATCTCTGGTCGCCTCAGGATTTCGCCAGTATTCTAAAAACATTACCGGATCTGGTCGTTTGATAGCTACTTCCCCAACCTCTCCCGGGGGAAGCACATTACCTTCTTCATCCACAACTTCTACCCGGTGCCCGGGAATGGCTTTGCCCATTGATCCCCGCCGCACTTCCATTATTTCGGCACAATTACCCACTACCAAATTAACCTCAGTCTGGCCATAAAATTCATTGATGGTCAACCCCATTACTTCTTTTCCCCAATCTAATAGTTCTTCTCCCAGAGTTTCTCCACCACAAGCAATCGTGCGCATTTGGTAATCATATCTTTTTCTTGGCTCTTTTACTTGGCGCATCATTTTCAGAGCAGTGGGGGGCATAAAGGCATTGCGGATGCCATATTTGGCAATAAAATAAAAGGCCTGCTCGGGATCAAATTTTTTGGCCCGATAAGCAAGCACGGGTACTCCATGGTGCCAGCTTGGAAAGAGCACATCTATTAATCCCCCTATCCAAGCCCAATCGGCTGGCGTCCAGTAGAAATCATCTTTCTGGGGGAAGAAATTATGGAAAAACTCTACTCCAGGCACATGCCCTAAAACTACGCGATGAGCATGGAGAGCTCCTTTGGGGGGCCCTGTGGTTCCTGAAGTATAGATTATTAAAGCAGGATCATCAGCTAATGTAGGAACAGGGTCAAAATATGAAGATCCTTTCTCTAAGGATTTCCAAAAATCATAAACGCCATCCCTAGTTTTTGCCTTGGTGGCCATGATTATTTGCAGGTGCGGCAGTCTGACTTTAATCTGGTCAATTTTTTCTATATTGGCCGCATCGGTAATAACGGCTTTAGCCTCGCTGTTCCCCAGGCGATATTCTAAAGCATCTGGCCCAAACAAAGTAAACAGAGGAATAGCTATTGCTCCTAATTTATAGACCGCCACATGGGAGATAGCCGTCTCCGGGCACTGGGGCAAAAGTATACCTACCCGGTCGCCTCTTTCTACACCAAAGGCTTTTAAAGCATTTGCCAATTGGTTTGATAGTCTTTTAATATCCCAAAAGGTATATTTCTCTGTTTTCCCATCTTCATCTTCATATATTAAAGCAAGTCGATACCGCTCTTCAGCCCATTTGTCACAGATATCAACGCCAATGTTATAGAATTTAGGAATTGACCATTGAAAGGCATTATAAACTTCTGCATAAGTCCTTTTTTTAGTAAGCATATAATCCCCTCCTCATTTAACCCCTCACCTTCAGGTCTTGTTGGCTCTCCCCATCGAGGCTGTGTCGCAATTCCCATCTTCTCATGGCGAGCACCCCCGCAATTGATGCGTAGTAGCAGGGGTCGTCTCGGCCTAAGTTCCCTCGTCCTGACTCGCGCCACAGCCCCATCGGGGAAGGCATGGTGAGGGACAAAAATTTTTGGGCTAGCATGAAGTTCTGCCCTATTAAATTCCGGCATTAAACTATCATATTTTATCTTCTTCTTGAAGCTCTTTTAATTGCGGATAATGAGCGAGCATAATTTCTGGAACTTTTACTTTTCCGCCGGTAATTTTAGCTTTTATTTCTAAAGCATTGCAAATGGCTTGGCCTCGATAATGGTTGTTGGTAATTATATATACTTCTTCAGCCTCTTTGGCGATTTGGCGGATTCTTTCGGTTATTTCAAAAATCTCAAATTCATTATAAAGATAATCATACCGGGCATCTCGTCCGGCGTCTTCGCGAAACCACTCTTTTACGTTTCGGCCATGGAGGCGCAAATAACCAATTTTACTGGTTACTTTTTTTGTGGGACCAATGGTATAAGAGATTTGGGGTTGATCGATATTACAAAAACCTATGCCTTTTTCTTTTAAAGATTTATAGAAAGAAGCCCGATCCCAAGAACCATGCCGCACTTCTAAAACCAATGGATACTCTTTAAATTTCTCAGCTAAATCCTGGACGTATTGCCAATTTGTCTCGTTAGCGTGAAAAGAATATGGAAATTGCACAAGCAGGGCTCCTAATCTATCGGCAGAGACTAAGGGGTCTAAGCCTTCTTTGAATACTTTTTCATCGACTTCACTTAAAGCTTCACGTTCATGAGTAAAGTTGCGGTAAAGTTTGACTGTAAATTTAAAATAAGGATTAGCCTGGACTCTTCTAACCCAACTCTTGCTCATTTGGGGAGAAGGGGGGCGGTAAAAAGTGTTGTTAAGTTCGATAGTGTCAAAGTAAGCAGCCAGATAAGTCAGTGGGTCAAACTTAGCCCCTTTGGGTTCAGGATAGACTATTCCGTCCCAATCTTTATAAGACCAACCTGCCGGCCCAATCCTAATCATTTCTTATCTTTATTTACCGCTCTTTATTTTGCCGCAGAGAGCGCAAAGCACGCCGAGAATATTTTTGACTATAAATGGAAAAGCTTTTAAAAATCCAAAATCTTTGTCTTATTTTTTAAATATCTTGGCGATCTCTGCGCTCTTTGCGGCGGATATTTTTAATCTGGAAATGTAAAAGTTTCTCCATGTTCCAGAATGATTACTCGGTTATCTATTCCTAAGCGTCGGGCTTCTTTTTTCAATCTCTCTACAGGCTCGCTGAGTGGCTCATGGGAAAGGATAAAAGTGCCCCAATGCATGGGAATCATGAATTTAGCCCCGCATTCTATAAACATTTGCAAAGCTTCTTCTGGAGAAGCGTGATTGCGGCGGAACCAATCTGGTTTGTAGGCCGTGATCGGGAAAAAGGCTAAATCAATTTCGATATTCTTGCCTTTCCGGGCGAAAATAGGTGTATAACCAGTATCTCCCGCAAAAAGAATATGCCGTCCTTGTTTAGAAATAAGGTAACTATTATACCCCCGCTCTTTATTGTCCAAGAAACTCCTTTGCCCCCAATGCGCCGGGCGAAAGGCTTCTATCTGCACATTTTGGATTTCCTTTCTATCTTCCCAGGACATCTCCATGACTTTTAGGAATGGCCATTTAAATACTAAATCGACACTCCCGCGCGGAATTATTAGATGGGATTTCTTAGGCAATTTTTTTAAACTCCCCACATCAAAGTGATCATAATGGGCATGCGTCACCAGGATAATATCGAGTTCCCTTATTTCTTCTGGCTTGATAGGCAGTCCGACAACCCGGCGGGCAATAAATAAACGTTCGGCAAAATTAGGATCAGTAAGCAGATAAGTTCCATAAAAAGAAATCAAAAAAGTTGAATGCCCCACCCAGCCCACATGGATTCCCGGGTTTGCCCGCGGCGGAATTTTTAATTCAGCTTTTGGCGGTTGAATTGGGTGACTGACTTCATAGGCTATATTTTTAGCCACTATTTTGGCCAAGTCCCCATATCGTCCACAGCTGCTTATTGAAGAGAAAGCCATCATCAGAATCAAAAATGCAGAAATAGAAGACATAAAAATCCTTAAATTTTTTAAATTATAAAGGAAAAGAGAAACTTTTTACAAGTGTAAAGAGTGGTTAATAGAAAGCGCCATATTGGTGGAATAAAGACTCGGCTACTTATTATTGATCGAAAGGAAGGCTGGTTACATTTTCCCTTTCAACTTCGGCAACCCGGCTATCCCAGAGGGACCTGTGGCTTTCCGCTTTAATAAATAACCCCTCCCTTAGCGGCAAAGAGAGGGGTTATTTTGAGGAGGGATGGTTTGACGGGGGTTCGAAATTTCTTTAAAACTCCTTAAAATCTCCTTCTTCTAAAGGAATCACTTGACTTGGAACTGCTTCTTTATTAGCAAACTTGCCATTATCTTTCTTTGCCTTTGCTAAACCGCCTACTTTCGAAACAACCTTTTCCAAATGCTTGCCGCCATTGCCGCCTATCTTTTTAACTTCAAAACGCTGGCCAACAGCTTCCTTGGCACCTACCCATCCATTCCCATCTCTTCTACCGACTAAAGCCGTTAATTCCTCTACAAACCCCTTCATTGTTTCTGCTTGGGCATTCATCTCTTCTGCTGCGGAAGCCGATTCCTCGGCAGAAGCGGCATTTTTCTGCACCACTTTATCCATCTCAGCCACGGCCTTGTTAATCTGCTCTATCCCTTGAGACTGTTCCTGAGAAGCGGCTGCTATCTCCGCCATAAGCTCAGCCACCTTCTTAGAACTAACCGCCACCTTCTCAAAAGCTTCATTGGTCTTGGACACAATCTGCGAACCATTCTTAATCTTTTTAACAGATTCTTCAATTAAACTGGCCGTATTTTTGGCCGCCTCCGCTGCCCGCATAGCCAAGTTTCTGACCTCATCAGCCACTACAGCAAATCCAGCTCCCGCCTCACCAGCCCGAGCCGCCTCCACTGCCGCATTTAAGGCCAAAAGGTTAGTCTGAAAAGCTATCTCATCAATAGTCTTAATTATCTTGGCCGTCTCCTCGGAAGTAGTCGAAATCTCGTTCATTGAGTTAATTAGTTCTTTCATAGCATTATTGGCTTCATCCACAACTTGGCTGGTCTGCATCATCAAATTGTTAGCCTGATTGGCGCTCTCGGCATTCTTTTTGGTCATGGAGGCCATCTCCTCAATAGAGGAAGAAGTTTCTTGAATCCCAGCTGCCTGCTCCGATGCTCCCTCGGCCAAAGACTGACTGGCAGAAGAAACCTGGGCCGATGCCGATACTACCTGTTCAATTCCCTCATTTAAGCCCTTTAAAATACTATTCAAAGATTGGCATATATTACGGGCTATAAATATGCATGCTATTGCCATTATGCTCATGGCTATCAGAATGCTTAAACTTATTCTCAGAATACCTCCATATAAAGTTTCGGAAAGCAAATTCTTTTTATATCCTAGTCTCAAAAAACCTACAACCTTGCCATTAGAGTTTTTGACCTCATGTTTATATAATATTAGAGAAGAGATATCCGATGGTTCTTTTACACTTGTTGTCACTGGATTATTTTGCTCATCATAATAAATTACAAAAGCTATTGCAGGATCCTTACAAGCTTCTTGAACAAAGCCTTCCAAAGGACGAAAATCATAATTATTGAGGAAAGGAACGCTAATCTCCCTAAGAAGAGCTGCCAAAGAGCTCGCTTTAGATTCCATTAAAGATTTTGTAGAAGAATAATGGTTCATGACTAGGATTACTCCTAAACTCAAGAGCAAAATTACCACCAGAAGCAAGGTAGGAATCATAAACTTCTTATTAATAGTATCCATTCTAAAAGACTTGTTGCTCATGAAAACCTCCTGCTATCAATACTTAATTCTAAAAATATAGCTTTAATTTATATTTATTTGCTAATCGTTTCTATTTCTCTTCATCAAGGGTCTGATCAATATCTAAAAGGATTTTTATTCCTCCGTTCATTTTGCTATTCCGCTGATATAATCAATATTTAGTCTATCCCCAAAATCCGGAGTACCCTCGATATCTTCCCTTTTGACTTCTAATACTTCTGAAACCGAATCCACAAGAATGCCCATTAAACTAGAATATCCACGACGCTGATTTCCAATGATTATAATGCAAGTCTTTTCTGTATAATCTGCCTCTCCTATTCCAAACTTAATTTGTAATTCTACTACAGGAATTATTTTCCCGCGAAGATTGACTACTCCCTTTATATAAGGCGGCGTCTGTGGAACAAAAGTTACAGGCATCATTCCAATTATTTCTTTTATCCGCGAAATGCCTATCCCATGCTCTTCATCTGCCAAGGTAAAGGTTAAATATTTTCTTTCTGGATTATCAATTGCCTTAATCGTATTATTCTCTTTGCTCGCCTCTTGCTACATTTTTAAATCCTTTTTATAAAAATTTACCGTAAATTTTCATCTTCGATTATAATCTATAATAAATTTCGGTCTAAAAAACTAAAACTTAAATAAGTAATGTTTGGTATAATCTGAGAATTTGTTGAGTATATTTGTGGAATATTATTTTAAACCTTGATTAAGACCGGAGAGAAAGAAATCTTAGGAGAAAATTTATGGACAACTATGGTTGATTTATTGCGCTATTTTTCTCTTGTGATTATTAAATAAAGAACTTTATAAATATTTTTTGCATAAAAAATCCGTGGCTTCCTCCTTCTTACTCATCCAAAACCTCCCGCACCTTCTGAGCTATTCTTTCCAAGGTAAAAGGTTTCTGAATATACTTTATTCCCGGCTTAAGAATTCCATGATCAGCAATAACTTCATCTGGATACCCCGACATGTAAAGAACTTTTATCCCGGGGCGCAATACAGAAACCCTATGAGCTAACTCCGGCCCAGTCATCTTAGGCATAATCACATCAACTAACAATAAGTGTATCTCCTCCCTGTATTTTTCACAAATATCCAATGCTTCCACCCCATCCGAAGCAGTAAAAACTACATACCCCTGCTTCTTTAAAAGATCCACGGTCAACTTCCGCAAATCCTCATGATCCTCAACCACTAGTACAGTCTCCCTTCCCTTGGGAACTCCATTCTTTAACTCTTCTCTTTTAACCTCTTCGACAGGCTCATTTACAGCAGGAAGATAAATCTCAAAGGTCGCCCCTTTACCAAGCTCACTGTCTACCAAGATATAACCACCGCTCTGCTTCACTATCCCATAAACCGTGGACAATCCTAAACCCGTCCCTTTACCTTCCTCTTTAGTCGTAAAAAATGGCTCAAAGATATGCTCCTTTACTTCCCGGGATATCCCCACACCCGTATCAGCCACAGAAAGCATAACATATGACCCAGGATTTGTGCCTAAATGAGCTTTTGCATAATTTTCATCTAACTCCACATTGGCTGTTTTAAAAATCAACTTTCCTCCATTGGGCATAGCATCCCTAGAGTTCATAGTTAAATTCAAGATAACCTGCTCCATCTGGCTAGGATCAACTTTCACCTTCTTTAAGTCTTCTGCTAACAAATAACTCATTTCTATGTCTTCCCCAATTACTCGATGAAGCATCTTGTCCAGTTCTTGCAAGAGTAAGTTCAGATCAATTACTTTCATCTCCATTACTTGCTTACGGCTGAAAGCTAAAAGCTGACGAGCAAGATTAGTACACCGATCAGCTGCTCCCAGAATAGCATCAATGTTCTCTTTTAGCGGCTCGTCTTTTTTTAAATTCCCTTGGGCTAATTGGGCGGAAACTTTGATTATAGTAAGAGCATTATTAAAATCATGAGCAATGCCCCCGGCCAGCCTGCCAATAGCCTCCATCTTCTGCGCCTGGATAAACTGCTCCTGCAAAGAAGCAATCTCTTTCTCTTTTTGCTTAAGCTCTGTTATATCTAATAGTGAAGCTATACTTCTTTTTGTTCCCGGGATTAAAGCTACATTAATTAAAATGTCCTTTATTTCTCCAGATTTGGCTATAAATTTGGCTTCATAGCTCGGAGGAGCTAAATCGGGATTATTTCTCCGCAACCGATGGTATTCTTTTAGTCTTTCCAAATATTCAGAAGTTATAAACTCAGTCCATTTCTTTTTACCTTCGATCTCTTCCCTTGAATACCCGATTAATTTTTCAGCTTGGGAATTGGCCAAAGAAATAGTCATATCTTCTTCTATAATTACAAAAGCAGTCCCCGTACTTTCGAAAATAGTTTTATACTTTTCTTCTGACTCCCGCAAATTTTCTTCTAATTGCCTACGTTCAGTGAGGTCTATAATAATTCCTCTTAAACCTGAAGGCACTCCTTCCTTCACCACAGGGGTTGAAAAAATAATACCCGGAAATGTGGTTCCATCCTTTTTTAAAAATCTATATTCCCGGCCTGATTTCTCTCCACTCATCACTTTTTGGAAAAATACCCTTGCTTTATCGCGGTCCTCAGAAGCTATCATATTAAAAGCATTTAAGCCTTTATCAAAATCGCTTTGGCTATAGCCAAAAATTTCAAAAGCCATTCTGTTGGCAAAAATGAGATTGCCTTTCGCATCTGTTTCAAAGACAACCTCCGGCAAGGAATTGACTAACTCCTGATACCTTTTTTCGCTGTTTCGCAATGCTCCTTCTACTCGTCTTCTTTCTTCAAACAAAAGCGCATTGGCCACAGCCCCGGCAATCTGAGCACTCACTTTCTCGGCAATCCTTACTTCGTTTTCCCCATAGGCATTATCAATAAACGATTGAATATTCAGCACTCCTAAAACTTGGCCTTTCGAAACCAAAGCAACAAGAATCATGGACCGAGTTCCTGCTTTAAAAACAGGCTGCAAACCTGGACACTGAGAAACAATTTTATCTTTATTCTCTTCATTAATTAATAAGCTCTTCTTGTTTTTTACCACCCATTCAACTCCAGTGCCGGCCAAAGGAACTTCTCTCCCCACTTCCCGCCCAGGTACAGGTGGCCCCCACCTATAACAAATACGGGCTACTCTCTTCGTGTAATTTATAATATTAATCGAAATTCGGTCAAAATTGATCAACTGCTTCACCTTTTCCACGAACTGCTCATAAATTTCCTCAATATCAATAGAGGAAGTAATAATTTGGCCAACCTCGGCAATGACCTCAGTCTCTTTAGCCAATTGCCTGGCTCTTTCTTCGCTCTTGGCCAGCTCCTCTTGCATCACCATAAGGTCAGTTATGTCAACCACTATTCCCCTTAAACCAGCTGGCTGCCCATCTCTTAGAATAGGAGAGGTGTGGATTAAAGCCGGGAACTTGCTCCCATCCCTCTTTTGAAGAATAAACCTAAGATTGCTCTTTTCTTTAATTAATGCCTCTCCGAAAGCCTCTCTTACTCTGGAAAGATGTTCAGGTGCTACAAACTGAAAAATATTAAGCCCAGCTTCTATATCCGGAGGTGAATATCCCATAATCTCAAAAGCCTTCTTGCTGGCAAAGATGATTTTGCCATTCTCATCAGCCTCAAAGACAATTCCAGGCAAAAGATTGGCTAATTCTCGATACCTTCTCTCGCTGGCTAATAAAACCTCTTCTATCCTCTTTAAGTTTCTACGAGGACGCATATAATAATCACGACCTAAAAAGACTGCTGCCACCATCAGTAGACCAAAGATTGCTAACAAAAGATAAAATCTATTTGTTCCCTCAGCGAACCTGCCAAGAGAAAAAGCAGGTAGCCAGCCGCTGGCATGGGCATTAGATGTATGGACATCAGTAACAGCTCCTTCCAAATTGACAAAAGCCTGAAGACCAAGGCTGTTATCCTTTTTAATAATCTGGACATTTTCATCTTGCAATGAGATGGCCAAAAATAAAAAGACGAGACAAATCATCAAAAAGCGCAGACTAAAGAAAAAACGGAAAAGCATCTTTTCCCCTCCTTGATTGCAGGCTTATAAAACAGCTATTTTCGCCAAAAAAAATCTTATCCTGGTACTTCTATCTATCGCCTGATTTTTTTAAAACTTAATATTTTCACTGATTCATAAGCTACTAAAATATCCAAATGCTCATCAAGGTCATATTTTTATTCAAGAAAAAATAAATTTTTCTAGGCATCCTGCCGATAAAAATAACAGCTTTTTACTTTTCAAGCCATTCTTAAATTGGCGTGTCGACATGCTTGTTACTTCCTTTACTAAATTGATCAATGCCCATCTGGTCCTAATCCTTATTTCTCTTGCTCAGCTAGCATTACCATGTCACACCCATTCCCAAATTTACAAATACACAGACGATAAAGGGACTATCCATTTTACTGATAATCCTAAAAGCTCCAGATTTGAGCCTGTAAACATAACTTCTCAGTTCTGGGTTTCCCAAGAGTCAAATAAATATCATTATCCCACATGCCTATGGGCTCAAAAAATTAAACATTCTAATCTTATTAAGTTCAGCAGTCCTGAAGAAGCCTTAAAAGCAGGATACATTCCCTGCAAAGTCTGCAATCCACCCACGACTTCTAAATCAGGGACAGAGGAAAGAAAGACGAATTATCCTTCCCCTCCCGAAACGATTGGGACGACCAAAATATACTGCAGCTACGTTATCGATGGCGACAGTATCGTGGTTAAAATCAATGGCCAAGAGGAAAAAGTGCGGCTTATCGGGGTTAATACACCAGAATTAGATCACCCGGAAAAGCAAATCAGTGATTTGGCTAAGAAAGCTAAGATGTTCACTAAAAAAATGGTTGAAGGGAAAGAAGTAATATTAGAATTCGACCAACAAAGAAGAGATGAATATGAGCGGCTTTTAGCTTATGTCTATTTATTAGACGGAACTTTTCTGAATGCCGAGATAATAAAACAGGGATACGGATATACTTATACAAAGTTTCCTTTTAAGTATCTGGAAGAATTTAGACAGTTTGAAAAGAAAGCCAAGAATAATAAAAGAGGCTTATGGAAAAGTGGCCTTGAGAAACTTCTCTGAATTTAAGAAAGTTAATAATAAAAGACGGCTTAAATAAGGCACGAGGGGCAAATATATTAGCCCTTGGCCATAAAATATAATTCTGGAGTTACTAAAAATGACAACCTTTAAAAATTTTGATGCGTTAATAAAAGAAATAGAAATAAGCCTTTATAATGAGCAATCAACGAAAGAAGTTCAGGCAGTTAGGCCATCTATCTTCTCTTTAAAGAAGGATCTGCAGGCAAAAATATTAGAATACTTAAAAAATCATCAGGAGCTTATAAACTCTCGTCCTGGGATAAAAGACATCTTGGGGTTTCTGGTCACAGAGGAAGAATACACGCGTTGTTTATCCTGGATTCTTTCCCCAGAAAACACAGATATAATCGCTTTCTGGCTGCTTACCAAAATGCTGAGTAAAGCTTATCAGGAATATAACAGCATTCAGATAATTGACATACTGGACAAGGATTATCTTGTATTACCTGAATACAGCACTGAATGCGGAAAACTGGATATTTTTATCAGATCAAAAGACTCCAAAAAGTTTATGGTCATAATTAAAAATAAAATATTCCCAGAGACTTTAGAAGGACCCATCTCCATTATTAATAAAGAACAATTTATAGGGCAGCTCCCAAAATACGCCGATTGGGCAAAACAACAAAAATTCGCAAATACCTTCCTCTTATTTCTGTGCCAAGATTCCTCGCCAATTTTTTCTTATGAAAGCGCCTTCAGACCCCTTAAATGGAACACTATATTAGAAGACCTCAGGCTTCTTCAGTCCCAGCTCATAATATCTCAAAAATTCATATCATTAATGATAGACCTATTTATGCGGGATTTAGAAAGACTTACTTCAAATTTAACAAATCACCAGATTTTTTAGAAAAAAAGTTAAGAATGAATTTATTTTCCTATTTGGCTAGCCTTGGGAAACTGAAGTGGCGGAGAATTAAATATTCCATCTTTCTGAGGCATTATAAGGTCAGACGAATGATTTTGGTTTTGCTCATAACTTTCTTCTAAACTGCTCAAAATCACTACATCGACCCGGCGGTTCAGAGACCTCCCTTCTGGCGTGGAATTGGTGGCAATAGGATGAAATTCAGCAAAACCAGAAGCTGATAACTTCTCCGGTTTAATATTAAACTTGGCCAAAAAATAGCGAACTATGGTTGTTGCCCGAGCAGTAGATAATTCCCAATTAGAAGGAAACCTCTCCGTTTGAATGGGGATATTATCAGTGTGCCCTTCAATACGTATATGGTTGGGAATTTTCTCCAGACTTTTGCCTAAAGCATCTAATAAAAGTAAAAAATCAGGTCGGATAGAAGCCTCTCCCGAGTCAAAAAAGAGACTTTCCGGCACTCTTATAACTAATCCTCTCTCCTCCAGAATAAATTTAATCTTATTAACAGGAGGCCTTTTTTCTGGTTCAATCGCCATCAAACTCCTTTCAATTTCCTTTTTTATCTCCTCGGCTAGTTTTTGAAAAGCTCTTCTTTCTCCTACCGGCATTTTGGAAGAAACGTCACTTAAAAGGCTTGTCCCTAAAGGACTATGTGTTGGGGAAAAGGCTCCAGGATCTCTCTGAAAAGTTTGGACAGGAATTAATGAACCCAATGCCCGCTGCAGAGACTCCACTGCTGAACCGAGCTTTTGCTCATCAACTCGAGAAACGGCATACATGGTCACAAAAAAAGCGAAAAGAAGAGTAATAAAATCGGCATAAGAAACTAACCAACGCTCTAAATTTTCATGCTCTTCCTCACGCTTTTTTCTGCGGCGAGCCATACTTACATAAAATTTACATCCGACATGAAATCAGATCTGAACTTTTTATTTCCTGGAAAAGTTTTAATCTTATTAGATAGAATAATGAAGACCAATTTTCTTCCGATTATATTAAAATTATCCCCTTCGACCCCAAATTTAAGCATATGTAACCTTTTTCTTATTCGTCAACAGCTGAAAAAACCTTGAATCTTTTAAAACTATCAAAGATTAAGTTAACTTAACAACCATAAGAATTTTAAGCCGATTTAATTTCCTTCATTAATCATATACTTTAAAAAAATTAAAATTGGGCAAATTTTTCTTTAAATCTCTTTTGAAGAAGGCTATATTAATTCTATAAGCGATAAATAATCGCAGCTAAAAATGAGCCGATTCCTCCCGACTGCCACCAAGTTAACCCCCATGCATAACCCTCCTCTTGGCAACCAACTACCAATTTAACAGCGGTCGGGAGGAATAAAAACCTTGTTCGCAATAAATGTCTGCTATTGGTTCGGAGAAATGAATTAAGGAAATAATAATCAGCTTTCATCAAATAAATTACTTACCAAACATGAAAACAAATGAAAAAGTCCTTTTGGCATGGAGTGGGGGAAAAGATAGTGCCCTGGCTTACTACGAGCTGAAGAAGGCAGGCAAAT
>Ga0078972_1005229_pt1 | contig 25367 bp, 26 predicted proteins | sample YelNatPaOPGAMG01_FD_67568 | JGI IMG/M metagenome (GOLD analysis project Ga0078972, IMG submission 67568) | Hot spring thermophilic microbial communities from Obsidian Pool, Yellowstone National Park, USA - OP-RAMG-01 (SPADES assembly) (version 2) | ecosystem: Environmental > Aquatic > Thermal...
CAAAGTGCTTTTCTAGGAGAACCTTTTGCATCTCATTTGGGTACAGCTTCACCTTGGTAGACGTAATCATTGTATATAGATAAATCTAATAATATTATAAACTTTCCATAGGGGAAGTCCGTGTATCTCATCGCTAAAGCAATTGAGATTTACAGCTTCCCCCAAACCCCTAACAAAACCTTAACTTCCCCCTTTTCTGATGAATGAATCAATTTTCTTTTTTAAGAGGGCTGAGATATCCCTGCCGGAAAACTGACCCCTTGCCTCCTTCATCACCTTCCCCATCAGGAGCTTGAATGAATTCTCACCCCTTTCCCTGACGACCTGGGAATTCTCCATTACCACTTTATCTATTATGGCCTCAAGATCCTCGATGCTCATCGTACTGTACCTGAAATCATTCCCTATTTCCCTCTTCTCACCCCCTTCCTCCAGCAACAGTCTCATACCCTCACGTTCAAATATTATCTTTCTCCCGTCCGGAAGGGAGAATTCACGTTGAATGTAAAGGGGCTCAACGGAATCTAGAGGAATATTCCCCATCGCCATCCTCCTCATTATGTACCTTGCAGCTTCCACATCCCTTTCCTCTGTGGAGAACACCGTGGAAAGAAACCTCGCGCACAGTTTAGGATTGTTAAACTCCCTTGTGAATTCCTCGAGGATGTCATCGTATTCCTTTCTAACGGATGCGGCAGCCTCCTGTGCAGGGATTCCAAGTGAAACAAGCTGTTCAATTCTTTCTTCGACCCCGGCCGGCATCTCCCTCCTTATTTTCTCGGTGAATTTTTCATTCACCTCAATCACGGGAATGTCAGTTTCAGGATACATCCTAGAACTTCCGGGAAGGGGTCTCATGAAGCGGGTTCCATTTTCCGTTGCAGCTCTCGTCTCAGCTGGAACACCCTCGTAAGCCTGGGCCACCCTCCTCTCTATTATTCCCATGGCCTTATCCACCTCCTCATCCCTCACAGCTATAATGCCGAAAGCATCATCCTCACCGCATTTCAGCCTTGAAAAGAGGGATTCTTTTTCCTCCTGCGAGATACCGTAGTTGGGCAGCTCGTCTGAATGGATGAGACCACCTATGCCCTGTGCCCTCAATCTTTCAGCTATTTCGGAACCGAGCCTGAAATTTCCGCTGCGAAGCAGACCGCGGAGGTGCGGGAGCCTGAAACAGAATATCCTCTTCCCCTCTCCCCTTGAGTTTGAGATGAGAGCGGATCCGGAGAAGAGATCACCTTCCGTGAAATCCAGGGGGACGATCTTCTCTTGCTTCCCTCTTTTTCTAAGAAGATTTGCTATTGAAACAAGGGAGTTCTGCCTTTCTATTTCCCCTTCCAGAACCTTCTCTATCTGCGAGAGAGATTGCACTCCCTTTATCTCCACCCTGTTTCCGCCATTCAGGGAGATGTTGAGATCCTGGCGTATGCTGCTCACCTCCCTCCTTATCATCCTCCCCCTTCTCAACGTGAGACCTATGGCCTCCGCCACTTCCCTTGCCTCCCTCGGTGAAGAGATATCTGGCTCCGTGGATATCTCTATCAGAGGAATTCCCAGCCTGTCAAGGGAATATGTCACCCTGCCCTTTTCCTCGGCAATTTTCCTGCACGCCTCCTCCTCCAAGGTCACGGTTGCAATTCCCACTGACTTCCCTCCGTGGGTGAACTTTCCTGATAAACCCACTATCCCTGTTCTCTGAAAACCAGATGTATTGGAACCATCGACCACTATCTTCCTCATAAAATGGATGTTGTCCACTATCTTGCAATCCAGCATCATTGCGGCAAGGATAGCCGCTGACAGTGTTTCCTCCCCCGGGAGGTGGGGAGGTTCCTCATCCATCTCCACCAGACATGAATTCTCAGAAATAATGTACTGGAAAACCCTTCCCTTCATCGCTTCTTCAATTGCAGCAAGGTCGCGATCCTGATTCTCCCCGGAAACCACGGTTAATCTCCTTTCAAATGTACCCAGGTTGGACCTGTCCTCCTGACCGGGGCAGGAACAGAACAGTTTCCTCCCCTTCACCTGGAAATGTATCTCCAGGCCTATCTTCACATCACTCCCTTCTTCGTTCAGACATTTCACCCCTCAGATTTACTGCAATCATCCTTCTCGCTGTATCATGATCAAAATTCCCCAGGAGGAATGAAAGTTTTGTGAAAGCAACCTCTGGAAGCATATCTCCGAGCGGTATCACCCCTGCCCTGAGGAGATTCCTCCCTGTGCTGTAAACCTGCATGTTCACGGTTCCGTACAGGCACTGGGATGTCATCCCTACTATCATCCCCCTTGAAACATACTCTCCAATCACGGGAATAAGGGCATTGGAAATGTGTCCAAGGCCCGTACCCATGATTATCGCACCATTCTTATTTTCGAGCATTCTGTGAATCTCCTCCTCTCCCATCCCGGGGTGGTAGTATATGAGCGCAACCCTTTCATCCATCTTCTCGTATAGTTTCATCGCTTCATTCCCTATCTCGCTGTAGTCATTCCAGTGTATCTCCATATTGCGGTCAATGAATCCTAGGGAACTGGTGTTGATGCTCCTGAAAGCATCCCTTCGTGAGGTGTGCATTTTCCTTGCCCTCACACCTGAAATTATTTCCAGCCTGTCATCCCCAACGGAGGAATGCATCACTATCGCAACCTTTGAAAGGCGGGTCTGTGCCACCTTCACCGCTCCAAGGAGGTTCAGGTAGGCATCTGAGGAAGGTCTGTCAGAGGATCTCTGGGAAGCGGTGAACACTATGGGGGCAGAAGGATTCTCTATGAGGAATGAAATAGCTGAAGAGGTATAGGAGAGAGTATCCGTGCCGTGGGTTATCACCGCCCCCTCCCCATCTCCTATCTTATCGTAAATCTTCCTGGCAATTTCAACCCAGTCCCCTATCTTCATATCCTCTGAAAATATGTTTAGAGCTATGTCAGCGTCAATATTTGCAATCTCCGCAAGCGCGGGATGTGCGTATAGCATTTCCTGCGCAGTTGTGAGAGGTTTCACCGCTCCGGTCTCGTAATCTACGTAGCTCGCTATTGTCCCCCCGGTGCCTATGAGGTGTACTGTCTTCCCCTTCCCCTCTATCCCTCCTATTTTCCCTGCCCTCTCGGAATGCTTTGAAATGAGTGCCATGGATTCAATTGAAAGATTGTTGAGGGAAAGGTTGTAGCCATTTTTGAGTTTTATGACTGTGACCCTGCTATCTTTAGTCAAGAAGGTCCCCTCAATCTCCATGCCCTTCCATACAACGCGCACCTGATCCCCTTGCTCTATCTCAGGCTCCACCCGTATGAATTAGGAATTGTTAGAAATAGTTGCCGTAAAGGATGGAAAAAATGATTTAATAGTGAGGTATGTACAACAATGCGCCCTCTTCTCATTGGGAGGTTCCAGCCGTTTCACAACGGTCACCTCTGGCTTGTTGGAAAGATAGTTGAGCAGTACGGCTCAATAATCATAGGGATAGGGAGTGCACAGGAGTCCCATACCCTTGTGAATCCGTTTACCGCCGGTGAGAGGCAGTACATGATACAAAGGGCCCTGGAATCAAACTCAATCCACGATTTCTATCTTGTTCCTGTTGAAGACATATATAGAAATAGCCTGTGGGTGAGCCACATCATATCTCTTACTCCTCCATTTGACGTTGCAATCTCAGGCAATCCTCTCGTAAAGAGACTGTTCCGCGAGGCAGGGAAAACTGTCATAGAACCTGAAATGAAGTCCAGGGAGTTGTATTCGGGAAGGGAGATAAGGAAAAAGATCATTCAGGGCGAGGAATGGGAACACCTCGTTCCCACAGAAGTGCACAGGGTCATTATGGAAATTGATGGAGTGAGGAGATTGCAGGACCTGGCGAAGACCGATGAGGTTAATAAGTGAAATAAAATAACGATCAAATGAAGGAAATGGAATTCGTTGTAGCGGAGAAGGGGAAGGATTACATAGTGTATGAAGTTCTTAACAACGATAACACCATACTCAGACCCCTGGTTGAAGAGATACAGAATGATACCATGGTGGAGAGCGTGAAGTACTACATGGAACACCCCTACCTTTCCAATCCCAGGATAACAATAAAGGTCAAGCAGGGAAAACCGCAGGCGGCCCTGAAGAGGAGCCTGAGGAGAATGGAGAAGGTCTTCGAAAATCTGAGGACTCACTACAGAAAGATGAATGCACAGTAACTTTTTATCCGTATTTATATTCCTGTTTCATGGAACCTATAGACGCACAGGTCGTGGAAATTGATAAGTACCAAGCAAAGAATCCCCTTGTCATTCTCGGTTTCGTTGAGATGACCACACTGGGTCTCCTTACAACTTCCTACATAATAGAGCAGAAGGGTTTGCATCAGGTTGCTCAGGTTAAATCAATCCATATCCCGCCGGTTGCAGTATTCATAGGTGGAAAACTGAGGTCGCCCTTCAGGATATATATTGACAAAGAAGGGAAATTGGTGGTAATAACGTGCGATGTACCGGTGGATGATGAAGGTCTCTACGAGATATCCTCAGTCCTGCTGAAATGGCTTGAGAGCATATCTCCAAGGGAAATCGTGATAATTGACGGAATTCCGGTGAAGGGTTATCTTGAGAACAGGGATGTTTACGCAGCTGCGCCTGCCGGGATACTTGAAAGGCTTTCGAAATTTGGAGTTAAGAATGCTGAATCCGCCATAATCTCTGGACTTGGTGGTGCGCTGATAAACGAATCTCTCGGGAAGAAGATTGATGCCCTTACTTTGATGACACCGAGCTCTCTTGACATCCCAGATCCGCAGGCCGTCCTTTCAATAGTGGATGTCCTTAACAAAGCTTACAGTCTTAACATAGGAACCACCGTTCTTGAGGAATCGGTGAAGAAACTCCAGGAACAGGCAAAGGCAGTGATAGATCAGTACAACGAAATTCAAAAGGGGAAAACACAGAAACCCGCGGAACAGTCGATATACGGATGATGAAAGGGATCAGGAATGATCTCCGTATCCGTAATAGGAGGAAGCCAGGTTCCGGAGGAGATATGCAGGCAGGCCGAGCAGGTGGGTAGACTGCTTGCAAAGAAGGGAGTTGTGGTGTTCTGCGGCGGCCTGACTGGGGTTATGGAATGCGTTTCAAAAGGGGTGAGGGAGGAGAACGGCCTGGTAATAGGAATCCTTCCAGGGATCTCGAGGGATGAGGGTAATAGGTATCTATCAGCATCGATTCCAACTGGTATGGGTTACGCGAGGAACTTTCTCGTTGCCAGAGCAGGGGATGTGGTCATTGCGATAGACGGTTCCACCGGAACCCTGTCAGAGGCATCATTCGCCCTGGCAGAGGGGAAGGACGTGATAGCCCTGGGGGACATATCCATAGAGACGAGAAAGGAAAAGGAGGGGAGGTTCATAAAGGTCCACACACCGGAAGAGGCCGTGGAAAAGGCCCTTGAAATTGCAATGGAAAAGAGAAAGTGATCCATCTATAAAAATGTGTAAAGTGTTTATAGCCAGAATGGACTGACCCTTTATGATTTCCAGTTCAAATTTGCAGGAAGCCCTGTGGATCAGACAGAAGGCAATGGAGCATACCAAGATTTTCTCAGACTCAATACCCCTTATTGCAAGTGAAAATGTGATGAGCCCCCTTGCAAAGGAGATGGTGATCTCAGACCTGAACAACAGGTATGCTGAAGGGTTGCCTGGACACAGGTACTACCAGGGGAACAGGATCGTGGATGAGATAGAGATAAAGGTTGAAGAGCTGGTGAAAAGGCTCTTCAACGCAAAGCAGGCCGATGTGAGACCCATATCTGGAACGAATGCAAATCAGGCGATTACATTCGCATTCCTTCAACCGGGGGAAAAGATTTTGACTCCAAGCCTTGACTCAGGCGCGCACATATCATCTGCCGAATTTGGTGCCGTGGGAATGAGGGGAGCCGTGATCAAGAACATGGCTTTTGATACGAAGGAAATGAAGATAGATGTGGACGAAACAAGGAAAATAATACTGAGCGAGAAACCAAAGGTCTCCCTTTTCGGATTTTCAGTTTTCCTCTTCCCGGCACCGATCAGGGATCTCAAGGATGCACTGGATGAGGTTGGCTCCGCTGTGTGGTACGACGGCGCCCATGTCCTCGGTCTCTTAGCTGGGAAGAAATTCCAGGATCCCCTCAGGGAGGGAGCGGATGTGATCACAGGAAGCACCCATAAAACATTCCCCGGACCCCAACACGGCATAATTCTGGGAAATACGAGCGATGAGAACTGGAAAAAGGTGAGAAGGGGTGTTTTCCCAGGGGTTATATCGAACCATCATCTGGGCGCCATGGCTGCACTTGGAATCACGGCGGCGGAAATGCTGGAGTTCGCGGAGGGCTACGCCAGCAATATAATAAGCAACGCGAAAACACTAGCTAACGAGCTTTACACTAGGGGATTCAACGTCCTTGCTGAGAGCTCCGGATTCACAGAGAGTCACACCATCCTGGTGGATGTGAGGAAGCAGGGAGGGGGAAAGTTTGTGGCGGAGGAACTTGAGAAAAACAACATAATCCTGAACAAGAACATGATACCAGGGGACTCGAACACGAAGGCACAGAACCCTTCCGGTATAAGGATCGGCACTCAGGAGGTCACGAGGCTGGGCATGGGGAGAGGGGAGATGGTGATGATAGCGGAGATGATAGACCGTGCTCTCCGCGGAAAGGACGTCAGGTCTGATGTTCTCGAACTGAAGAGGCAGTTCAGCAGGGTCAAATACTGTTTCGGAGAGGAAGAGGCTTACGGTTACATAAGCCTTTATCGCTGAAAAACAGGATAAATTAAATTACCCGGTATCATTGGGATAGAGATGAGCACGCTTCTTGACTCATTTCATTACATAATGAAGAATCTCGAAAACCTGAACGAGCTCGATGAAAAACAGGTGGAGGAGGTGAGCAGGGTCATCCTCTCGGGTAACAATATTTTCGTGTACGGTGTCGGTCGTTCCGGAATCGTCGGAAGGATGTTTGCAATGCGTCTTGTTCAGCTCGGCATGAAGGCATACATAATAGGTGAAACAATCACCCCTGTTGTTACGAAGGATGACGTTGTCGTGATAATCTCTGGAACAGGGGAAACGCAGGGTGCAATACTTGTGGCGCAGATATGCAGAAGAGTGAAAGCAAGGATAGTTTCTGTAACGTCAACAAAGAACAGTTCGATATACAGGGTCGGGGATTACTCCATAGTTCTGAAAACAGAGAAATCCTCAGACCTTGCTCCCCTCGGTACCCTGTTTGAAAGCTCGTGTCATGTGCTTTTCGATTGCATGATTGCCAAGATGATGGAGATGAAGGGGGAGAGGGAGGAAGACCTGAAGAAAAGGCACGCCATATGGCTATGAAAAAAGTGACGAACAATCTCACCATCCCCTCCTGCCTTTCTCCGGGTTTTATAGAGAAGAAGCTTTTTCCCATTCGGAGCATTGAATATTGCAATAGGGGACCTTCCTTAGCATTTTCATTTCCTCCTATTTCTATGAAAAAAGTTCATTTTCAAAGATGCTCTGAGAACAATTCATTTTTTGCTCTTTTTTGCTGTAACTGAAATTCAAAACAGTCACTTCTTATTATTGAAGTATTGAAAAATTATGGAAACTGAGAGCTGAGCGTTTAAGCTGCATCCCGCTGTTCCCACATTAGCACTCCCGCATACAAAGGATAAAAAATAAAAATAGAACGTAATTCTATAGAACTATGCTGAAAAACCTTCACAGGCTTGAATCAGTGGTTCAGGAAATTGTTACAAAGGAAGAGCTTGAATCCCTCGATACTGCAAAGGGGTACTGCGGTTTCGAACCCTCAGGTCCCCTGCACATCGGAACTGGTCTCTACTGGACTAACGTGTTCAATATCGCAGTGGAAAGCGGGATTGATTTCACCATACTTCTGGCTGACTGGCATGCTGCGGTGAATGACAAGTTCGGTGGGGATCTGAACAGGATAAAAAGAAATGCGGAATATATGAAACAGGGGTTTCTCTCCCTCGGTCTCGACAGGAGGGTGAAATTTCTTTATGCATCAGACCTGGTTTCCAACCCGGAATACTGGTCTCTCCTGCTGAAGGTAGCCAAATCACTGACCCTATCCAGGATAAAGAGGGCCCTCCCGATCATGGGAAGGTCGGAGGATGAAGCGGAAAAGGATTCATCCAAGCTGATCTACCCTCTGATGCAGGCCACGGACATATTCTTCATGGATCTTGATATTGCGTTCGGCGGAATGGACCAGAGGCACGTGCACATGATGGCCAGAGATATTCACAAAAAGGTGGGAAAGAAGGGTTTCGTTGCAGTTCACGGCCCCCTCATTTCATCCCTTAAGGGCGGGAACAGGATGGACCCTATGAACAAGATGAGCAAGAGCAAGGTTGATTCCGCCATATTTATCCACGATTCTCCTGAAGAAATAAGGAGGAAGATAAAGGGTGCCTACTGTCCGGAGAGGGAGGTGGAAGGCAACCCGGTACTGCAGATCTACAGGAACATAATTTTTAATTTCTATTCAAGGAAGCTCGTGATAGGAGAAAAGGAGTTCACCAGTTATCAGGGGCTGGAGGAAAGCTACAGGAAGGGTGATGTGAAGCCTTCCGAGCTGAAGGATTCTCTATCTGAAGAGCTGGTGAGAATACTTGCCCCCTCGAGGAAGTATTTTGAGCAGCAAGGCCTTGTGGATTTGATGGAGGAGTTCAGATGAAGGAAGTGAAGGACCTCAAGATAAGGAAAGGAATGAGTGTTGTGGAACTTGTGGAACAGTTCGGAAGTGCGGGGGGGTTCACAGCACCAAAGCTTTACTCCGCGGTGGAACTGTTAAGAGAAATTGGGAAGAAGAAAGTGGAGATGTTCCTGAGCTTCACCGCGGACATCATTTCAACTGGCACGAGAGGGGCCATAATCAGTCTTATGCAATCCGGTCTCGTGAACCATATAATAACAACCGCTGGAACGGTAGATCATGATATAGCAAGATCATACAGCAAGTACTACTGCGGTGATTTTTCAATGAGCGATCTCTCCCTCCTTAAAGAGAAGAAATACAGATTGGGGAACGTGGTGATTCCCAGAGACAATTACGGTCCGGTGGTTGAGAAGAAGATGATGCCCTTTCTGGAGAGGATATATCTGGAGAAAAAGAAGTGGTCAATCTCCGATCTCCTCAGGGAGCTTGGTAAAGAGATGAAGCCGGGATCGATCCTCCGCACCGCGTATGATAGAGGAATAGATATCTATATCCCGGGGTACACGGACGGATCATTCGGTTCACAGCTTTGGTCATTCTGGGAAATTCACAGAGATTTCTCCATAGATTCCCTGGAGGATGAGCATAAGCTAAGTGACATAGTTTATTCTTCCATGAACAGAAAGATGGGTGCGCTTATCGTGGGCGGGGGTATCTCAAAGCACCACGTCATCTGGTGGAATCAGCTCAGGGGAGGACTGGACTACGCTATATATATAACAACAGCCCAGGAATATGATGGAAGCCTTTCAGGCGCGCAACCGAGGGAGGCAGTATCCTGGGGGAAGATCAAGCCGGGAGCAAAGCAGGTGCTCGTGGAGGGTGAAGCCACCATCATCCTTCCGCTCCTGGTTTCCTCTTTAGATTAAAAGGTATTCGTACCCCTGAGATTTCATTAATCCAACGAGGGATTTTCTCTGTTCCGAGGAAAATGATTTCTCTTCTATCAGGAATCCCCTTGCACCGGGACTCTTATCCATCATCTCCCTCAGCACATCCCCGCTTATCTCCTGGAACCTGTGCTTTGACGCTATGTGACCTATGGCAATCCCGCCGAAGAGAGCCTGTTTAGTGAATTTTGAGGAATAATGAAGCCCCCCGATCCCGCAGTATATATCCGCCTCTTCGTCGTAAGCCTCGTATATTGATCTTGCAACCACGTAGCTGGCCTCCCTATCCCTGTACTCCTTTTCTGTGGAACCTATCTCCACGAATACGATGGGATTCTCGGAATAAGGGCCGTGATGAGTTGCTTCATATGTGATCTCATATCCAAGATCCTTTCCGTATTTATGGAGATTTAATAAAACGCCCCGAGCAAATCTTGCATCATAGGGGCACATCTTCCATCTGAGACCTCCAAGATCGTTTGTTCCGAAATTTCCCGCTGCATGGACGGTGAGGCTTCTCACTTCCTTGAGACTCTTATGCTGACTCGGGATCACAATCAGTTCCCCCCTTCCCGCATTAATCTCCTTTTCCGGGTAGTCATGATAAATGGGATGCTTATCCAGGGCTGTGAAAGGTACGGAGAAGTTCTTCTCCAAAATCTCACAGATGTGCCTTCCTGCGATATCATCCCTGCCGCAGATAATCTTCATTACCAGTAATTTTATATTCTGGATAAAACATTTCCTCTTCATTCAATTGGATCAGCTAAATCCATAAGTTCTGTGCCCGGAAAAGCATCCTTAGTGCCTGTTTTAAATGGAGTTGCGGTAGTTCCGGTTGCATCATCTTCGATATACAACGCATCTTATCCTGCCAATTTCCTCATGTTATTTTACAATCTTGCTGAGACGGGTCGGCTTATCCGGCGACAAACCGACCTGAATAGTTCTGAAATTTGCCAACATCTGCAGGGGGACTGCATATAGAATTGGATAAAAGATATCAGTAGCAGGTTTTGGAATGATTATATCACAATTCTGATCAAAACCAATTGTTAGGGTGTTCTTCGTATATTCCCTCACTCTTGAACGAACTCTTTCAAACTCCAATACCTCATCGCCCTTCAGAATGATTACGGTATCGTTGTATTGAAGAACCTGTATCGGCCCGTGAAAATACTCTCCCATTGGAAATGCCTCGGTAATCAGATTTGCTGTTTCCTCAAATTTCATGGCACCTTCCATTGCGGTAGCATGAAGGAGCCCATTCCCAAGGAACACGAGCCTCCCGGTCAAATTAGTTGAGATCTGCTTAAAAATCTCCTTCTTTTTTATAATCTCCCTTACCATCCCTGCAAGGGTCTGAATATTGTCAGTTTCGTTTGATTCATTTTTGTCGGTGGAAAGGTTATTTACAATAAGATAAATCACAACAAGCTGTGCTATGTGGCTCTTTGTTGCTGCCAGAGACTCCTCCTTTCCAGCGTCTGTGACCAGGCTATAGGCAGAATTCATTGCAAGAGAACTTTCCCCGCAATTGGTAATGGCAACGGTCTTCATCCCTTTCATCTTGCAGAGCTCCAAGGACTGAAGAACCTCTCTGCTCTCTCCCGATTGGCTTATCAAGACTGCGCATATTCCCTCAGTATTCTCGGGTATGTAATGAGAAAACTCAGGTGCTCTGACTGCCACGGCAGGTATTCCTTTTCTTAACAGTCCAATCTGTAAAACGATTCCAGCATGATAACTTGTTCCACTTCCCACAACAAACACCATCTTTGAATTTTTTAAGATTTGAGCTACCTCTCCAATACTGTTCCTAACTTTTCTGAAGGTATTCAGAATTGCAACCGGTTCCTCGTTGATTTCTCTAAACATAAGAGTCGATTCAAATTGGTCAACGCCCATTTTGACCACTTTAAATCACAAGTAGCATGTTACATAATTAAATTTTTAGGACATCCTAACATCTATCCCATATTAGGATAATCACGGCTTGAAGGGACCTTCCGAGGTTTAAGACTCTGAAAGAACTTAAAGCAAGGTTGGAAGGAAGGGGTGGCGAAGCTGCATGTTATTGTTGATATACACAGGGGTATTGACATTTTCAATCACTGATTGGCATGTGATTCAAGGCCTCCCTTGAATCCTGTATAAGGGAGAAGGTATCAAAACTCTATGTTGAGAGGGCATACGATTAAAGGAGCATATACAGCTCTCTCAATGGAAATGCAATAATTCCCACAAGGAAGAACTATTCCATGTTTTCAATGGATTCTCCCTACAGGGGAAGAATAACAGAGGAATAAGAACATCAGAGAGTGAGTGGAAAAATAACAATAATTATGAAGATAGCTTGTGGAAATTATATTTCTCAGGTCTGAAGAGTGTTATGGGTGAAATCATAAAGGCAGGGAGACCTGAATACACAGTTCAGGAGATTGCTATGAAGGTCCATTATTATAACATTCTCAGACAAATGAAGGAGGCTTATTAATTATGCAACACACTTGAGGTCGCAAGATAATTTAAATAAAGAAAATTACTGGGAATCGATAGCAATGAAGAATGAGAAGGTTCCTTCGAGGTTCGTGAGCTGGGAGGAGATAGAACGATGGGCGGAAATAATTGTGGAAAAGATTGGAGATGCGAGGTTTGACTGTGTTATCGCCGTGATAAGGGGCGGTCTGGTTCCGTCGAGAATAATCGCGGATTATCTAGGCATAAAGGACATATTCACGCTCAAGACAGAGCACTGGGGGGTCACAGCAACACCCGATGGAAAGGCAAAGGTAACTTACCCGATAGTGAAGGACCTTGATGGAAGGGCTGTCCTTGTTGTTGATGATATAACAGATACGGGTCAATCCCTGAGGCTGGCCATAGAAGCCACAAAACAGAAGAATCCTAAAACAGTCAGATCTGCCACCTTTCTCCACATAAACAGATCGGAGGTTATACCTGATTATTTTGCTGAAGAGGTTGATTCGACAAACTGGAAATGGTTCATATTCCCCTGGAACAGGAAGGAGGACCTGAGAAATATAGTACTGAATTGCTACGATTCCAGCGAGGAGAATACAATGGAATGCCTGAGGAAGAAGTATGAGATTTACATTTCAAGAAAGGAGTTCGATGAAACCGTAGAATGGCTAAGGAAAAATGATCTATTGAAATCTAAAGGTCTTTAGCCAGGGGGATTAGGGTACCACTATGGTACCCTCCCTCCCTTTTATCGCCTCCTCTATGTTTTCAGCATTTGTGATTATCGCTTTCTTTCCCGTGGAGGAAACGAATTTGATTGCTGCATCAATCTTCGGAAGCATACTGCCCTGGGCGAAGTGATTCTGGTTCCTCAATTTCATCAATTCTTCAACACCTGTCTCCCTGAGCTTTCTCATTCCTGGCTTGTTATAATTTATGTAAGCGGCATCCACCGCCGTTAATATTATGAAAATATCAACGTTTAGCTTTATTGAGAGTAATGAAGAGGCGAGGTCCTTATCTATGACAGCCTCCACCCCCCTGTATCCTGAATTTGTTTTTATGACAGGAATCCCTCCTCCTCCCACAGCTATTGGTATAAATGAGGTACCCATCATGTGCTTTATCTGTTCTATCTCCACTATATCCACAGGCATAGGCGATGGGACTACCCTCCTGTATCCCCTCCCAGAATCCTCGCGCATAACATACCCGCTGTTTCTCTCCAGTATCATCGCCTCTTCCTTGGAATAGTACTTCCCTATTGGTTTCGTGGGGTTCCGGAAGGCGCTGTCATTCCTGTCCACAACAGTCCTTGTTACCAGAGTGACAACGCTCTTCCTAACTCCATTCTCGTTCAGGACATTCTGAAAAGATGTCTGGAGGAAATATCCGATGCTCCCCTGGGACATCGCGCCGCAAACGTCGAGGGGCATGGGCGGTGTGACTGAGCTTGAAAACTCATTCTGAAGCATTATGGCTCCAACCTGTGGGCCATTTCCATGCGTGAGAACAACCTCATTATCCTTCAGAAAATTGAGTGTTTTCCGTGCGGTTTCCTCCGCCCTGCTGATCTGTTCTTCCGCCGTGCCCCTGTCATACTTTTCAAGAAGGGCATTACCTCCAACAGCAACAGTCGCTTTCATTGATTCACCCCGGGAAGGATGATAAGTTATCCAAGCCTAATGAAAATTTCCCTTTTTTCCTCTATTTCAATATCTTACCGGTCATAATATACCATACAACCAAATCCATTATTCCGGGTTCAAGACCGTAGGATGATGAGAGCTCAAAAAAGATTTTCTCAGCTTCAATGTAATCGCGCCTGTTTTTTATTTTTATTGTGATTCCGTAGTACTCTGAAAGAAATCTCTGCACATGCTTGTCCAGTATCGCGTACTGAAAGTAGCCAGTATTTCTGAGAAAATGGGAAGCCTCCTTCATGCCTATTCCCATGAATGTTTCAGTCAAAATATCCCTCCTTTCTTCCATTTTCATTATCTCCGGGAGGAGTTCTTTACGCTGAAAATTAAACTCGATGAATCTTGCCCTGGTATTGGGGAACCTGTACCTGCACCTTACAAGCTCTTCCCTGAGCTTTTTGAATTCAAACGAGCCAAGATGCCTTATCCCCTCCTCGCATCTGAGCCCCATCTCAGCGGATGTATTTGCAGTCAGAGTGCAGAAAACAAGCTCCATGAAAATCTCTTCCAGGGAGGATCTTCCCTTCTCGATAAACTGTTTTTTCCTTGTTTCAACTACACCCATAATAGAGTCATTGGAAAGCGTTTCCTCCAGCTTCTCATCCAGATGCATCCCCACCTTCAACATGGGAAAGGTCATTAACCTTGCTTTTTCATTGGGAAATATCAGGGGGAAAAGAAAAAAACACACAAATTATATTTATATCCGAAGGTTATACAATATCCGGTGAATAAAAATGGGCGACCTTTCGGCAAACGCTCAAAAGGTATATGATTCATTGAAAAAACTTGGATCAACATCGGAGGATAAGATGAAGACTGCAGATGATGTGATGAAGGCAAGTCAGATGGGCAAGGGAGTGGTGGCCAATGCTCTTCAGGAACTCCAGAGCAAGGGATACGTGAAGAGGGTTGCGAGACAGAAGAGCGCTGGTTACTATATAATTAAATGAGCAGGACCCTCATAATATGTGTTGACAGAGACAACGATTTTGGCGAAAAGGCTGGGGTCAGGTCTCCAGTAATAGGGAGAGACGCAAACCTAAAGGCCGCCAATGAACTGATACTGAAGGATCCGGAGGATTCGGACTCCAATGCCCTGTTCTCTGCAATAGCCACCTATGATCATCTCAGGAACTCAGGGGAGGATGTAGAGATATGCACCCTTTGCGGTGACAAGAATGTCGGTCTGGTTTCCGACAGGGTGATATCAGATCAGCTTGAAGAAGTTTTGAGGAAGGTGAAATGCGATCAGGCGATAGTTGTTTCAGACGGGGCGGAAGATGAGTTCATAATACCAATAATAGAAAGCAGGATAAAGATAAGGGCGATAAAGAGGATTACCGTAAGGCAGGCACAGCAGATTGAATCGCTTTACTACATAATTGTGAAAGCGCTCAAAGAAGAGAAATTCATGAAGAAGGTTCTCGTCCCAATAGGAGTTGCATTCCTGGTGCTGGGTCTCACCATTCTTTTCGTGCTTTCACTGAGAGTTTATCTCTACGGTCTCGGTACCCTTGATCCTGCCACAACCGGCTTCATGACAGTTGTTTCCGCAATTGGGATCTACTTCCTCGGGAAGGCGTATTCTGCAGGGAAGAGGATCAGCGAAACGTTCTCCAGCATAGCGGATCAGTTCATCAACACCAGGATAACCGTCTTTTCCCTGCTCATTTCCGCGGCAGTTTTCGCCTACGGAGTTTACAGCGGCCTTGTTGCAGCTGTTTCCACGCACGTTGTTGTTGTTGCAATAATATTGCTCCTCTACCATCTCATACCCCTGACTGTGGCATCGATAATCATATTTGACGTTGGCAGGATACTGGAGAGTTTGATAATATTCGAACCGGGGAGGAGATCCGGTATGATAAAATCCTACCTCCTGAGCGCATCGTTCTACGTGAGCTTCTTCGTTGCACTCCTTGGTCTCCTGTCATTCGTGAACTTCGGGTATCAGAGGGGTTTCCTGAAGTTTCTATACCTTGATGTAGCGGTGATAATGACTATATCGGGAATTGTTGTGGGTACTGTGGTCTCAGTGGTGAGGAGGAGGTATGGGAGACTTTCTGAACGGCAAGGAGAGGAGCTTAGAGCTGCAGAGAAAGATAGCCGCTCTCTTTAATTTCAACCCTTACCTTGATTTTCTAGCGGGAATAGAGCTTAATTCCCTGATAAAGGAGGATAACTGGGATTCACTTCCAAGGGTGAGGGAAGCGAATGTTGTCGGACCCTATCATCCTCCTTCTCACCTGGAAGGTTTCGTGATCGTAGCGGATTCAGCGCTGAATTTCTATGGGGGGAGATGCGACATGGTTGTCACGGATCTCGACGGCCCCGTCGAGAAGATAGAGGAAGGGGATTTCATAAAGGTTATTCACGGGCATGGAGATAACATAGAGAAGCTCTCCCGTCACGTCCCCAGGATGAAGGGTATTGTTCTTGGAACCACACAAAGCATACCCGTAAGAAAAATCAGAAACATCGGTGGATTCACGGATGGTGACAGGAGCGTTCTTATGGCTATCGCGATGGGCGCTGAAAGGGTTTTGCTGCACGGGTTCAATTTTGAGAGACCTGTGGACGAACCCTTCGCCGTGAAGCTGGAAAAAATGAAGGTTGCCAGGGACATTATAAATTCTATAAGGGATGCGGAAATTGTTTTGAGATGATAGTGACTGACAGTATGCTTGGAAAATTGACAGTATATCTTAGAATGCTGGGGTATGACGTGAAATATATATCCAGCGACAGGGGGGACAGTTACGTGGAAGAGCAATCCTCCGGTAATATACTTCTCACAAGGGACCGGGATCTCCACCGCAGGGTCAAGAATTCCATATTCCTGACTTCGTATGATCCCAGGGAGCAACTCAGGGAAGTGATAGGCAAGCTCCCACCACCAGATCACGGATTTCTTGAGGTTTGCACAGTATGCGGTTCCCTGATAGAGGAAGTTAAGGATAGAGAGAATCTTCCGGAATACGTGAACAGGCGGGCATCGAAAATTTATAAATGTCCTGGATGCGGAAGATACTACTGGGACGGAAGCCATACCGAAAACTTCAGAAGAATTCTCAGGGGGCTCGGGATTGAGGTCGGTTAGGGAAGGAGAATTCTTCAGGCTGGAGATGGTGAGTTCCGAGGACCTCTGGTATCTTTCTCTTCTCATAAGAGAAGGGGATATCGTGAAGGCAGATGTGTTCAGGAGGACAGAGATAAAAGAGGATATGGTGAGAAGAAAAAAGACTGAAAGAAAAAAAGTTTCCGTGTCTATTAAGGTGGAGAGCGTGGAATTCTCTGAATTGCAAATGAGGCTTCATATCCTCGGTGAAATAGTGGAAGGGCCTGAGGATTATCTTGGGGAACATCAGAGCGTGAATGTGGAACCCGGTTCTTTCATATCTGTGAAACCTTCTGATCTTAACTCCTTCACGAAAATACTGGAGGAAAGCTCTTCCCTCTCCTACGCGAGGACTCCAGTTCTCTCAATAGATGAAAAGGGCGTGAGCCTTTTCCTCGTTGATGAAGAGAAAAATGAGCTGTCGTGGAGGGTCCAGACAGCACAGGGGAAGATGTTCCAAGATGAGAGAAGTGATCCCTCAGAGCTCAGGGAGAGGCTGGCAAGATTGAAGGGGCAGAAGGTATTCCTCATAGGACCCCAGGTACTGCGCGGAAGGGTTGAGGGGATTCTCGAAGAACTCCGTATTGCAGTGGAAAAGACGGAGATAGGTGAATCAGGCGAGGAGGGGATAAGAATACTCCTTTCCTCCGGTCATTTAGAAATGAGGAGAAGCGCTGAAATGAGGATGGTGGAAGATTTTCTTAAGGGTGTCAATTCGGGACTTTCAGCCTACGGGAAGGATAGTGTTTCTTCCGCCGTGATTGCAGGGGCAGCAGATGTCCTTATCATCACGGACAGATATTTCAGGGAAAATAAAGCGTTCCAGCTGCTTGAGGAATGCAGGGCAAAGGGGTGCAGGGTCTTCATAGTTCATTCCTCCTGGGAAACGGGGAAGATAGTGGATGGATACGGAGGAATCGTAGCTATTTTAAGATATAAATTAATTGGGACGTAATCTCCCTGAAAATCATCCCCCTGAGAATGATCTTATAACTGTGATTTCATCCCCCTCCTCAATATCCTCATCCTCAGGTATTGGCTTCCCGTTCCTCAGAATTATCACGGAATTTGTGTTGATGCCGATGGAATGAAGTATCTGCATGGGATTCTTCCCCTCCACTTTCCTTTCATCCTTCTCGCCGATTATCCTGACTGTGACCATCCTCTTGAGATAAAAAAGGGGGATAAAGAATTTAACTCACATTTTTTAGGAAGAAGGAATTCAGGATTGTGGTTTCACTCATAGACGCTCTTGGATACAGGGTGGATGTTCCCGATGAACCCAGGAGAATTGTGAGCCTGAGCCCAGCTGTTACGGAAATACTTTTCGAGATAGGTCTCGGGGACAGAGTGATAGGTGTAACCCCATTCTGTGTGAGGCCTCCAGAGGCGAGGAAAAAGAGGAAGGTGGGGAGCTACGGTTACGTGAGCATGGATGTTTTCAAATCGCTGAATCCAGACCTTGTCCTGACTGTAACGGGGTACCAGGAGAAGGTTGCAGGTGAACTGAGATCTTTATTCCCAACTTATTCATTCAGCCTCCCTCCTTCCCTTTCCGCGGTGATTGATCTTCCTGTCAGGGTATCCGTTGTGACTGGAGTGCCGGAAAGGGGGAGGGAACTGGAGAAGGAGCTTTTATCCAGATTGGGGAATGTGAAAAGAGGCGACTACAAAACGGTTTATATGGAATGCGATCTTGGCGGTCCTGTGACCTTTGGGTCTTTATCGTACATAACGGACGTTCTTGATTTCATGAATTTGAAATCCATATTCCGGAAAGAAACGAAGGAGTGGTTAACACCAGATTTCAACGCAGTGAAAGAGGAGGACCCGGATTTCATAATAATAGAGCCAAAGATGTTCGGAAAGAGGGATGATAATTACATAGAGAATCTTGTGAAAGAGAGAGGGTGGCAGGGTCTCAGCGCTTTCAAGAATGGAAGGATATTCCTCACGCCGGGGGAATATGATTTTTTTGCGCATCACGGTCCCTCACTGGTGAGGGAAGTGATTCCATGGCTTGAAGGGATTAGCACAAAAACTTAGTATTAATTGATAATAAGGTTGAGCAATTCCAGGGGTTAAGAATGATCTTGTATGGAGATTTGATGTTTGAAACAATGGAGGGGGAAGTAGGGGGTGAATTCTGATGGCTAAATACAATATTCTTCTTCATGAAATGGTACCGGAACACAGGCTTGTTCCGCTGGAGGATGAGGAAAAAATCCTGAAGGAGATGGGTGTTGATAAATCCCAGCTGCCAAAGATAAGGAAATCCGATCCCGTCATAAAGACCATGGAGAAGGTAGTTGGAGAGATAGAGCCGGGAAGGATGATAGAAGTGGTGAGGAAGAGCAGGACGAGCGGGATAACCAAGATATACAGGACTGTCATAGGTGAGTAGATGAATCCAATACTCAATGCGTTTTTCAGGGAGATGGAGGTTGTAAATCACCAGTTAGTTTCTTACAACGATTTCATTCCCACTGAGGATAACCCGAACTCGGGGATGCAGCTTGTCTTCGACACTCTGAAGGTAACGGAGGACGACCCGCCAGGGGAGATGAAACTTGACCGTTCGAAAACGGGAGGACTCGATATAAGGATAAGATTTGGAAGGAAGGGCGGGGACAGGAATGCGGAACCCACGGTTTCAATAGAATTGCCGAAGATAAGGGAACCCACGGGTTCGGAAAATTATATAACCCCTCTGGAGGCAAGGCTCAGGGACCTCAACTACATGGCCCCGCTTTTCCTGGAGTTCAGGGTGATCGAGGAGGATAACGAGATCAAAACGGAGAGGATAAAAATAGGGGAATTTCCAGTGATGGTGAAGTCTAAGATATGCATCCTTCACAAGAACAATATTGACGAGTTCATAAGGAGAATCAATCTGAGAAAGGATGAGAAGATAAGAGGGATGAGCGAGGAGGAGCTCCTCTCCCTTCCCTATGAGAAGAAACTCCAGCTTCTGGGAGAGGACCCCCAGGATCCCGGAGGATATTTCATCATAGGGGGGACAGAGAGAACTCTTATCTCCACGGAAGATCTCGCGCCCAATAAGATAATTGTGGAATACGAGGAGAAGTACGATTCAAAGGTTGAGGTGGCGAAGGTATTCTCCCAGAGGGAGGGGTACAGGGCTCTTATCACAGTGGAAAGGAAATCTGACGGGATTCTCATAGTATCGATACCGTCTATCGCTGGAACAATTCCTCTTGTCATCCTCATGAAGGCTCTGGGTGTTGACACGGACAGGGATATTTACGATTCAATAGTGACGGACGAAAGGATGATTCCCATCGTCTATGCAAACATAGAGGATGCGGAAAATGCTGAGCTTTATCCACCAAGCGGAATTCTAACGCAGAAAGATGCTATAAATTACCTTGAAAAGAGGTTTGCTGCGGGTCAGGCCAAGGAGTTCAGGGAGAAGAAGATGTCCCAGATCCTTGACAACAACCTTCTCCCTCATCTCGGCGACTCACCGCAGGACAGGGCGAGGAAAGGAGTATACCTAGGAAGGATGGCGAGGGCCCTTCTTGAACTTTATCTTGGAATAAGGAAGGAGGACGACAAGGATCACCTGGCCAACAAGAGGATAAAGCTTTCGGGCGACCTGCTGGAGGAACTTTTCAGGAGTTCTGCGCAGGCACTTCTTAAGGATCTCAAAGGTCAGCTTGAAAAAACATACAACAGGAAAAGGGGGATAAGGCTGAACGCAGCTGTGAGGCAGGACGTTTTAAATGAGAAGTTAAAGCACGCAATATCCACGGGAAACTGGATCGGGGGGAGAACTGGTGTTTCCCAGCTGCTAGAGAGAACTTCGTACATCGCCACCCTTTCCCATCTGAGGAGGATATCATCCCCGCTGACAAGGTCACAGCCCCATTTTGAGGCAAGGGACCTTCATCCCACCCAGTGGGGGAGGATGTGCCCGAATGAAACGCCTGAAGGTCAGAACTGCGGTCTCGTGAAGAATGCCAGCTTGGTTATAGATATAACGGAAGGTTACCCCGAGGAGAATATCATAGAGATGCTCAAGAAGATGGGTCTGGAGGAGATTCTCGGGGAGAAACCCGGACTGTCCAGGATATATGTGAACGGAAATCTCATAGGCTACCATAAAGACGGAAAGGGTGTTGTTGCGGAGATAAGGAAGAGAAGACGGTCAGGAAACGTTTCCAACCAGGTCAACATAAGGTACGATGAAACCACCAACGAAGTGATAATAAACACGGACAGGGGAAGGATAAGGAGACCCCTTCTCATAGTTTACAACGGGAAGATAAAGTTCAACTCCACCATAAAGGAAGGCATAGAGAGCGGGAAAATCGGGATAAAGGAGCTGGTGGACAACGGGATAATTGAGTGGTTGGATGCTGAGGAGGAGGAAAACGCTTACATAGCGATCTCTCCCTACGAGAAACCCCATAAGTGCCCCAACTGCGGCACATACCTCTACAGCGATCTCATAGACTGGGTCAATCCGGGGGAAGATAAGATAATCCTGAGATGCCTGAAATGTAACAAGGAATTCGAGGGGAAGAAAACATTCGGACAGGAGCATACCCACATAGAGATAGATCCAATGTTGATTCAGGGGGTTGTAGTCGGGGTGATTCCGTATACAGAGCACAACCAGTCACCTAGGATCACCATGGGTGCCGCAATGACGAAGCAGTCCCTCGGCCTTTCAGCATCGAATTTCAGGCTGAGACCGGATACCAGGGGTCACGTTCTCCACTACCCGCAGAAACCCCTTGTAACCACGGAAGCGGCCAAGTACATCGGTTACAATAGAAGGCCCTCCGGGCAGAATGCTGTGGTGGCTTTGATATCATATCACAACTACAACATCCAGGACGCGGTTATAATGAATAAAGCGTCCATAGAGAGGGGTTTCGGGAGATCTGCATTCTTCAGGACATATAAAGCTGAAGAGAAGAGATACCCCGGAGGTCAGGAGGACAAGTTCGAGATACCACCACCGGAAGTAAGGGGCGTGAGGAGCGAGGAAGCTTATAGAAATTTGGATGAGAATGGCATGGTTTCTCCGGAGACTTATGTGATGGGAGGGGACGTCCTCGTTGGAAAGACATCTCCCCCGAGATTTATGGAAGAAGAGCAGAAGATTTCCATACAGAAGAGGAGGGAAAGTTCAGTAACAAACAGGCCTGGAGAGAACGGATACGTGGATTCAGTGGTGCTGACTGTTTCTGAAAACAACAGCCGTCTCCTCAAGGTCAAGGTCAGGGATGACAGGATTCCGGAGCTGGGAGATAAGTTCGCGAGCAGGCACGGTCAAAAAGGGGTGATAGGTGCGATCGTCCCCCAGGAAGATCTTCCATTCACGGAAGATGGAATAATCCCTGATATTATAATAAATCCTCATTCTATTCCAAGCAGGATGACCGTCGGTCACCTCCTCGAAACAATAGGGGGGAAGGTTGCGGCCCTGGAGGGAAGATTCGTTAACGGAACAGTTTTCAACGGCGAACCCGAGGAATCCCTGCGGGAAGCACTGGAGAGGAACGGTTTCAAGTATTCTGGAAGGGAGACGATGTACGACGGAATAACGGGGAGGAAGTTCAAGGCTGATATATTCATAGGTGTGGTTTACTACCAGAAACTCCACCACATGGTCGCGGGGAAGTTCCACGCAAGATCCAGGGGACCCGTGCAGATCCTGACCAGGCAGCCCACTGAGGGAAGATCAAGGCAGGGCGGTCTCAGGTTCGGTGAGATGGAGAGGGATACATTGATTGGACACGGTGCTGCCATGGCAATAAAGGACAGGCTTCTGGACCAGAGCGATGGATTCACCATATACGTGTGCGGAGACCCGGAGTGCGGTCACGTTGCCATCTACGATTACAGAACGCACCAGCTGAGATGCCCTGTGTGCGGTAACACGGGGAACATAAAGCCTGTGGAAACGAGCTACGCCTTCAAGCTCATGAGGGATGAACTGATGTCTCTCGGTGTTGTCATGAGGATGAGGCTGGGTGATCTGAAATGAAGGTTGAAGTATCAAACAGCATAAAGGAGCTGAAATTCGCTTTACTGTCGCCTGAGGAGATAAGAAGGATGTCCGCCGTGAAGGTCATCACACCGGATACGTACGATGATGACGGTTACCCCATTGAGAAGGGCCTCATGGACCCGGCGATGGGAGTGATTGAACCCGGTCTGAAATGCAAAACGTGCGGCGGGAAGGTTGATCAGTGCCCCGGTCACTTCGGCCACATAGAGCTTGCCATGCCTGTGGTACACATAGGATTCATAAAGGAAATTTACTCAATCCTCTCGAGCACCTGCGCCAACTGCGGGAGAATTAAGCTCACGGATGAGAAGATAAAAGAGTATTTCGAAAGGATAAAGGAGGTGCAGAACGGCCTGAGCGAGATAGAATATGATGATATAGTGGCGGAAGCTGAGAGCGATGCTTCAGAAGTGGTGATATGCCCCCACTGTCATTTCGAAAATAAGAAGGTTATACTTGACAAACCAACCACATTCAGGGAGGAGGGGAAGAAGCTCACGCCAAAGGAGATAAGGGAGAGATTTGAAAGGATACCGGACGAAGACCTGCCCCTCCTCGGTCTGGATCCAAAGGTTGCCAGACCAGAATGGATGATCCTCACCGTGTTTCCAGTCCCACCCGTGAACGTGAGACCCACGATCACACTGGAAACGGGAGAAAGAAGCGAGGATGATTTAACCCACAAACTGGTGGATGTCATAAGGATAAACCAGAGGCTAAGGGAGAACAGGGACCAGGGAAGCCCGCAGCTTATAATTGAAGATCTCTGGGATCTTTTGCAGTATCACGTCACAACGTATTTCGATAATCAAACTCCTGGAACTCCGCCTGCAAGGCACAGATCTGGAAGATCCCTGAAAACCCTTGTGCAGAGACTGAAGGGGAAGGAGGGCAGGTTCAGGAGCAACCTTTCTGGAAAGAGGGTGAACTTCTCCGCAAGGACGGTCATAAGTCCTGAGCCATTCCTCTCGATAAATCAGGTTGGTGTTCCTGTGAAGGCTGCCAGGGAGCTGACCGTCACGGAAACAGTCACGGAACACAACATAGAGAAGATGAAGGCACTGGTTGCAAACGGCCCGGGGAATGATGACCTGGTTTACAGGCCGGGTGTGAATTACGTTTACAGAAAGGATGGAAGCAGGATAAAGGTTACAGAGAAGAACTATCAGGAGGTAGCGGAAAAGATCGAGGTGGGATGGCAGGTGGAGAGGCAGCTTCAGGATGGGGATATCGTACTGTTTAACAGACAGCCGAGCCTTCACAGGATGTCCATGATGGCTCATGAAGTGAAAGTCCTCCCCTACAGGACATTCCGTTTTAATTTAGCTGTTTGCGCTCCATACAACGCGGACTTCGACGGGGACGAGATGAATCTCCACGTCCTGCAGAGCCAGGAAGCCAGGGCTGAGGCTGAAATTATAATGAAGGTGCAGGAGAATTTCATTTCCCCCAGATTCGGGGGACCGATAATGGGCGCCATCCATGACCACATAACCGCTCTCTTCATATTGACGTTCAGGAATCCCCTGATACCCCTGGAACAGGCTATTCACATACTATCATACGTCGATGTTAAAAGTCTTCCGGAAATAGTGGAGAAGGACGGCAGGAAATACATGAGAGGGAGGGACATATTCTCAACCATTCTTCCTGAAGGTGTGAACATAGAGTTTAAGGGGAAACTGAGCGATAAATCACTGGATCCAGAGGGCACAGAGGGAGTGGTGAGGATAGAAAATGGGAAACTTGTTAGCGGTGCCATCGATGAGAATGCCATAGGTCAATCGAAGGGTGTTCTGCTCGACTACGTGATAAGGAAATACGGAAATGCGGAAGGGGCGAAATTCCTGAATGATATAACAAGGCTCGCAGCAGGAGTGATAAGTTACATTGGATTTTCAACTGGAATAGATGATGAGGATGTCCCTTCTGAAGCCAAAGCGCAGCTCAGGCAGGTCGGGAATGAAGCTGTGGAGAAGGTGGAGAAGCTCATAGATAATTATAAAAATGGTCTCATAGGCATCGAACCCGGGAAAACGCTTGAAGATACTCTGGAATCCATGATAATGAAGGTTCTCTCTCAGGCCAGGGAGAAGAGCTCAGAAATAGCGAGCAGCTACCTGGGAATGGATAACTCCACTGTCATAATGGCCCGTTCGGGGGCAAGGGCAAATATGATGAACCTCGCTCAGATGGCAGGTATCATAGGGCAGCAGAGTATCAGGGGTCAAAGACAGCACCGCGGTTACACCGGCAGAACATTGCCTCACTTCAAGAAGGGGGATCTGGGAGCATATGCCAGGGGGTTCGTGAGCTCATCCTACAAGGAAGGTCTGACCCCGACGGAATACTT
>Ga0078972_1007131_pt1 | contig 25360 bp, 12 predicted proteins | sample YelNatPaOPGAMG01_FD_67568 | JGI IMG/M metagenome (GOLD analysis project Ga0078972, IMG submission 67568) | Hot spring thermophilic microbial communities from Obsidian Pool, Yellowstone National Park, USA - OP-RAMG-01 (SPADES assembly) (version 2) | ecosystem: Environmental > Aquatic > Thermal...
AAAAAGAACCGTTTTTATTTTGGAATAAAGAGAGGTATGCCGAATATACTTCATATTGCAGTTGTCCTCATAGTAATAGGATACTCTTTCAACTTTGCGTATGCTTATGAATATAAAGAGGTAAAAATCGATTTTCAGGATTCTAAAAACGGGATTAAAAATATGGGCGTTAAATCTTACTTTACTTCTGATTTTGGAGAATGTATTAGAGTGGCAAATTTCGAATCAAATGGAGCATCTGCGATTGGAAAAATGCATCTCTATTCACGTTCCCCAAGCCGCTCTGAACCTGCCATCATCAACACTTTAACAAAAGATTATCATGTAAGTTGGCTAGAATCCGAGGAATCGATTAGAGCCTATCCATCTCGGGATAATACCATATTAATAGCCCATCCTGAAGCAGGAAAAGTATTCGAAGTTGACCTCGATGGAAATGTGATATTTTCTCATGGAGGAAAGGGAGAGTTTACCTATCCCACATCTATTACAAAGACAAAAGAAGGAACCTATGTTATCGCAGACGCAAAAGGCGGAAAAGTTGTTGAGATAGACCATACGGGCAAAGAAAGATGGGTATATGCTGGTTTAAAGTATCCTGTTTATGCAGAACGCGTTGATGAAGGAAAATATGCACAATACGATAATTCAAATGCATACCTGATTGTGGAAGCGTACATAAGCGAAGATGCGCTCGACATGGTAAACAGAGTTTTTGAGGTTAATTCAACATTAGAAAATCTCTGGCAGTTCGGCGGAACTTCTATCGAAGACATGAACAAACTCTTTCTACCCTCAATGGCAACTAAACTACCTAACAGAAACACACTTATCGTAGATACCTACCATCATCAGGTAATCGAAATAAACCCCTCAAACGAAATAGTATTCAAACTTGGCACTCTTGGCGTGCAGGGTATTGGCAACCTTCTATCCTTTCCTTCATTTGCTCAAAGGCTCGAAAACGGAAACACCCTTGTTACTGATTTTGGAAACTGCAGAATAGTTGAATATTCGCCTGAAGGTAAAGTAGTGCGGTCAGTAGGCGAAAACGGCTCTGTAAGTGAAGGAATATTATGGGCGCCTTTAACTGCTTTTATATTAGATGGAAAATACTACTTTTCTGACGGTGCGTTACATGGCGTGATTAGAATAGATGAAAAATTAAAAAGAACTTTCATATACGAATCTCAAGTCGTATCTGTAATTGTAAAAGAGATGCCGTTCATGCTCGTCCTTTGGTCAGGCGCTGCTTTACTTCTTATACCACTCCCTACAATAATCGCATTAGAAAGATTTGAATTGGCATACAAACGAAAGAACAAAGATGAAATGAGCAAAGAAGAAATGAACAAAGAAGAAATTTAACCAAGCCAGGATTTAACTAGTAACTAATCACAGATAATCAGAGATTTAACTAATTTAGAATTGGTATTTAAAATTCATAATGTGAACAAGTTCATAATCTAAACCATCGTGAAGTAATTTCTTACTTATTCATCTCATACTTATTCGTTCTTCTGTTTTTTCTTTTCTGAAATATGTTCTTTTTCAATGGATGTTTTTGATAGATACGAATGAGATATAAATGAATATATTAGATATATTAGAACAGCCCCCAAGATGAATATTATCGTCGGAAGGTAGGAATCAGGCCAGACCAAGCCGAAGGACATGTAAAATGTATAGAAGGGCCAGAAAAAGTAAACTACTTTGCCAAAAGGCCATAAGAGCACATCGAGGAAAAAATGAGTGGATACTCCAGCAACAAGCGTTAAAAATGTCTTTTTGAAAGGGCTGTCGAATAGTTGTGATACTGCAACAGATACAAGTAATGCCCCGACTATAGTATGATAGGGCGCAAAGAAATTCATTGCGTTTATCTCGCCTACAAAATACATCAATAAATAATGCAACTTGAATATGTCAGGAAGTACAGACCCTAGAGAAAGTAGAGAATAACTTACCTCTTTTTTTGTAATTATCGAATAGCAAAATCCAAGAATAAGAGCAAATGAAATATGCGCAACCCAATCCATTCAATCACTCCTTATCCTTTTTTATCTTTTCTATCCTATCATTTCTATCCTTTCTTAAAAAGCAGAACTTAGATAACTCAAACTTCCATTCTCTGTGAATAAGAAAAAGGAGGATTCCCAAGCCTAAAAATGAGACTGCAAAAGGATATTCATAGGTGGTATGAATATAATATCTATCTGCATAAAGAGTGCCATTCTTGTATATTCCATCGAAAGTTACAATCATGCCCACAGATAAGTTTGCAGAACAGACTACTTTGATTTTTACAGGCTTATCGTTATTAACATAAACTACATAATGGTCAGGTTTCTTCTCTATAATCTTAATCATACCTAGTTGAACTCTTTTTCCTTCGTTCTTTGAAGGCTCGAAATTAGTAAATATAGGCAGATATGCAACGCATATCATCGATAAAGAAATTAGGATTATCACCGGAATTATCACAAGACTTTTCATACGAACACCTTACAGTTTACAGATGTGCAAACAATCCTCTGTTCCCATGCCAGTCATATTTATGATAGGTATATGAGAACAAACCAACCCAAAGAAGGGGCAGAGTAGTTATTGCCAGCCAGATTGGAAACCCTATTACCGAAATTACTATCGAGGATAGTAGAATAAATGTAGTAGACTCGTTCACAAGTTTAAGTTTAAGGATGCTTTTCTTATTGTGCCTACCTTCGAGAAGATATATGGTATATATCTGCGTAAGGATACCGAATGTAAAGAAAACAGAAGTAAATTCAGGAAGTCTAATCGATAATATCACACCTATACAAAAGGCAAGGAATGTTATTTTTAGCACCAAGCCGTAAATGAATGTCGGATTCTTTCTACTGAGCGCCTGCCAAGTTCTATATCCAAGAAGAACAGGGAGTGTAAGCGTGCTATCATATCTGTCAGTTTCCACATTCTCAAGATTGTTTTCGTATATTACAAATGCAGAAGATAAAAATACAAGTGGTAACAGGGCAAAGGTCAATTCGGTAATACCGCCTGAGGCTTCAGCGCCATATAATACTGAGAATGAAACAGCAACAGGGACTGCAAAATCTACAAAAAACCTCTTTTGACGCGTATATATCGAATGAATTAAAAGTATAGAAATGCACAAGATAAGAAGAAAAGTGCTTGTTACTCTATTTTCTCTGAATGAAAATAAAGAAATTAAAACAGCACATACTAATGATAAAGACGAGTAAACGAACGCCCCCTTTGCTGTTACCTTGCCAGAACGCAATGGACTGCGCATCTTTTCTAATGCTGTCGCTCGCTGATGCATAGATAACGCGCCTAAATCGTATGCAGAATATGCAAATGAATGAACAAATATGCCAATTACAAAAATCAAAATGATTTCCAAAATATCAGTTCCTCTTGAGGTGCAACCACCGAGAACTGCACAGAATGACGTGAAAGGCGCAAGATGTAGTCTGCCAAGCGAAAAGTATGCTTTAATTGTCTCAAGCGCTTTCATGTTAGGAAAAAGGTCGTCGTGCCAATAATACTTTTGCATATCTACTTGCTTTGCCAACATATTTTATACTATTTCGCAATATCTCAATTGGTGGTCTATTGGATACTTTAGGAATCGTTGCAAGAGTGTGCATCCTCGGAACTGTCATCCTACTTCTTAACGCAACTTTGCTTGCTTACAAAAGAGTAAAAAGTAAAAGACTCATGCTTATGTGTGTTGCTTTCTCGATTGCTTTCGTCCATGCTCTTATCATGGTTTGCGAAATATTCTCTCAAATTATAGATGACGTATTCACCGAAACTTCTGGTCTTCTCATGCTTTTCGGCACCTTCTTTGTAATGGTTCTTGCTATGCTCATGGATTAACGAGGCTGAATAATGTCCGAGAAAGTTCTCGACTTTGATAATCGAAGACGCATATACCAATTCGTCCTCAATTCTCCAGGGCACCATTTGCGTTCTATCCAAAGAGAACTTGAAATACCTCTCGTTACTCTAAAGTATCATCTCAGAACTTTGGAAAAATCAGGCTTGGTTATCACTCGAAAAGACAAATACTACACAAGATACTATGCAACCGAAAGAGCATTGTCTGAAAATGAAAAGAAAATAATCTCTTATCTAAGACAAGAACATCAACGAAAGATTTTGCTTTTACTCATAGATAAGCCAAACTCTCGTTTCTCGGATTTGGTTGAAAATTTTAAACTTCCTCAATCGACTTTGTCTTTTTATCTAACCCAACTCGTAGATGCAAACTTGGTTATTAAAAAGAAAGTAGGAAAGGAATCTTTATTCTCTGTCGAAAATGCAGATACCATAATGAAACTTCTAATAACATATCGTCCAAGTTTTGTTGATAAGTTGGTTGACCACGTCCTGGAAATGTGGCTCGAAGGCAGATAGGACTACTTGCATGACACCCATTTCATCATGTGTGCTGAATAACTCTTGCCATCATGCTTGTTTCTGTAAAAAAGAGTTATTTTTACTGGTATCTCACCCTTTATCTTTCCAAGAAAACGTATGGGACTTTGAATATATTTTTTCCCAGGTATCGAACCTATTTTTTCCAAGCCGGTAATTTCGCATGCTCCTCCAAATGTTATCTCTACATCATCAAGTTCCGCATATCCTAGATTCTTTACCGTAACCCAACCAGAAGTCCATCTATCACAAACCGCACCTAGAACTTCGAGTTCTACAGACACACCCTTGTTTAAACTCTTAAGTTCACATTCTGAAACCTCAACTGCTTCTCTTATACAATACATTGCTTCCTCTAGGTCTTCCTTGTATAGAACGCGTGCATGTTCAAGCAGCCTCATAGCCTCTCTCATGTCTGCTCCATCTTTTTTCCCAATATCTATAGAATTTTCTACAAATTTTCGCATATCCTCAAATTCGTTACATTTCTTTGCAAGTTCATTTGCCAATACGAAAAACTCATCGAGCAATTGTAGTGCACTTTCGTTATCTCCTTTATCAAAGAACTCCTTTGCATCTTCTAACTTCTTTGAAAGTGTTGTCGTGGAAATCCCAAGCGCATCTATCTGTGATAGACGAACTTTTCCATTCTCGAAAATAGAATTTATCTCTTCGTTCATCTTTCCTAACTTCCTTTCTGTTTATCAGAAATAACCCTTCCACAGTTCGGACATTCTCCAACTCGGATTGCACAAATCTCATGATAGGTCTTGCCACAATCACATTTTACTATTGGAAGACCTGGTTTTATTGTGCCTAGGCAGATATGACATCTTACTGAGGTAGTAGGCTTCTTGCCAGGTTCAGGCTTGGATATCGGCTTTTCCTCAACTTTTAGCCATTTTACTTCTTGATTTGAGGCTTCTTTGTTGTCAAATTCCCTTTTGTATGTTGTAGATACCTTAATTGGCAGATCCCCAGTCCTATTTGGTTTTATCCTAAGCGCAACTTTTCTCACTTCTGCACCACGAATACGACCAAGAGGTACCAAGCCTTCTACTTCTATATTCCCTGCTAACTTCACATCTACATCTTTTGCGTGTGCCCGCCCTGCATTCTTTACTACTAGTTCTCCCTCTGTCCATTCGTCTTTATACATTGGTCCGCTTGGTGTAAGTTCTATTGAAAGTTCTACATTGTAACTTTCTACTGCACGTTTTGCTTCTTCTAATGCTTGATTTGCATAATCTACCGCTTCTTCTATGTTCTTAGATTTCAAAAGTAAGGCTTGCTGCAGAAGTTTCTCTGCATTCGACATATCTATACCTTGCCCTTTTCCTTCCATTATCAAAGAATCTGCTTTGAATGTAATATCTATTATCTCTTTGTATTTTACCTTGATTTTATCTGCCTCTTCACCTGCCTGCTTGGCAAAATCGTATGCTTTCACGAAATCCTTTGCATTCAACGCAGCAACTGCTTGCTGTAACAGCGTCTCTGCAGTCCCTGCTCCTGCTCCTATGTTCTTTGCATAATTCACCTTGAACTGTGCACTGTTTAATACTTCTGCTGCAAGGTCCGAATATCCTTTCTTCAATTCTTCGCTACATTGCTTTGCAAAGTCCATTACCTTTAGATAATCTCCACCTTTCATTTCTGTCTTCGCAATATTTAGCAGTTCTTCTGCCTCAGTCGAAGGTACCCCTGACTTCTTTGCGCCTGCTATCTCTGTCTCGGCAATTCTTATCGCATCTGATGCCTGTATAAACAATTTCTTTATCCCTTCAGTTATGCTCTTTGCCTGTCTTGCATTTTCAATCGCTTTTTCAAATTCCTTTGCCTTGACTGCTGATTCTGCCTTAGCAAGATATTCGCTCGCGTTACCTACTACCATTCCTTGCGCAAGGGAATCATCAACCAAATTCTTTGCATCCAATAGAATTTCGGCAGTCGTTTGTTCACATGCTCTATCCGATTCTTTTCCTGCCTCGTTTGCTATTTCAATCGCTTTTGCATACTCTGCATTCTTCATCGTATTCATTGCTTGCGTAAGAAGTTCACGGGCTTTTGTGATATTTGCATTTATCTTCTTTGCGTTTGCAAGTTTTATTTTTGCATTCGATATTGCTTCATTTGCTCCCTGATAGTATGTCTTTGCATCTGTAACTGCAGCAACACCTAGCTTGACCTGCTGATATGCAGCCAAATAGTCTTTTATCGCAAGCGATTTCTTCCCTTCATTTAGTAATGCTTCCCCTCTACTTACATCAGCCCCAAGCCCTTTAGCCTCTTGAGCAATTTTCATCCCATCATCAATCATTTTTTCTACTAAACTTCTTTGAGAGGAACCTGCTTCTTCAATTGCTTCTTTAACAACCGCCATTGCTTGCGAAAACTCACTCTCTGTAAGCATCAATTCTGCTTCTTGGACCAGTTCTTTTGCTTTTGAGGTTGGACAGCCAATTTTATCTGCATTGTCTATTATGTCTTTTGCAGACATAATCATGGATGATATCAAAACCTGCTGTGCTCTTTCTGCTTCCTTTTCGCCTTGTATCGAAAAATCTATAGATTCTTCAAATTGCGAGGCTTCAAGTGCCTTCTTTGCCTGAATAAGCATATCTTTTGCTTTGGAAACGTCAGCACCCAAATTACCTGCATTATTTACAATCGTAGTTGCACTTGCAAGTGCTTCTTTTACAAGAGTCTGTTGTGCTTCATGCGCAGCTCTCTTTGCATTCTCAGAAACCTCAAGTGCCCTCATATATTTCTTCTGCGAAATTGCATTTTCTGCTTCTTTTATCAGTTCATCAACTTTCGAAATTTCTGCACCTATACGCTCTGCATTCTTCATTGCTTGTTTTGCACTTGTTAAGACCTCTTCGGCTTTAGCAGCTTGTCTCTCCTCAAGTAAGGCAATTGCTTCATTTGCATATTCGATTGCCTTTAGGTTATCTCTCTTCAATTTTGCAGCTTCCGCATCTTTGATTAGAATTTCAATCTTTGAAACCTCAGCACCTGCTCGCTTTGCCTCGTCTAACATCTTCTTTGCAGAAGTAATAGTCATATTCATTTTAATCTCAATTGCTTTGTCACCTGAACTCTTAGCTTTCATCAAAAACTCTTTTGCCTGAATAAATTCTTTCTGAGCCTTTGCGGTTTCAGCATCCAGTATCTGTGATTTTATTTCGGTTGTATCCGCGCCTACATTTTCAACTTCTTTGAGAACTTTTCTCACTTCTTCGAATATTTCATCTATCTTTTTTATGCATGAGACTTCACAAGCATCTTCACACTGTTTTGCAAGTTCTATCGCCATTTGATACTTATTTCCTTCCATTGCATCGTATGCCTGCTTCAATATCTCTTTTCCAACTGATGCGTCTGCGCCAATCTTCTCGCAGTTCTCCACAAGAGAACCCGACAACTCCAATACATCAGAAACTATCTCCAAAGCAGCAGCAGATATTTTCTCTATTGCGCTTTTTGCAACTTCTGCGCCTTTCTCAAAATTCTTCTCAACAAGGAGGGCTTGAGCCTGCATTATCAATCCTTCTTCTGCAGCTACAGATGCACCTAACTGGATTGCTTCCTGGAATGCATTCTTTGCTTGATTAATGACCCCTAACAAGTAATTATACTGCGCATTCTCAACCATAGATTGCGATTGTTTACAGAAATCTAAAGCAACCTCATACTCTTTCTTTCTTAAAGCCTGGATAGATTGCTCGAGGAAATCTTTTGCTTTCGATAAATCGACACCTATCTTCTCTGCTTTCATTAATGCACTCCGCACTTGTGATTGAGCATCTAACACTATCCTTGTTGAAACCCGCTCTGCTTCTTCAAGCGCATTTTTTGCAAATGTGTGTGCCTGCTCAAATGCACGCGATTTTATTAACTCTTGAGATTTTGATATCAAGTCCATTGCTCTTGCAGTATCTCCCCCAAGCCGCTTGGCTACTTCAATTATTGAACTGCTTGTTGCAAGTACACTCTCAACGACATCTTCTTGAGCCATATCTAATTCTTCTTGAGCGTTCTTGGCAAGTTCAATCGCCTTCCTGTACTCTTTCGATTCAAATGCAGATTTTGCCTGCGCAAATTCTTTCTCGGCACCTGTCGTTACTGCTCCAAGTTTAGACGCAACATTAATCTGAGATTGGATAGATGCAAAACGGCTGGTTATGAGGTTATAAATTGCATTGTCTATCTCTTTTGTTATACCAATTGCTTTATCAAATGCTTTTGTATACTCTCTTTGTGAAAGATAACTATTTGACTCTTCAATCATCTTGAAAAATGGTGCAGTTTCCAAGCCGAGTACCATTGCGTCTTTTAACCTTGCTTCACACATCGTTATTGCATCTGTTGCCTGTTGATATTGCTCCCTCACTTTTTCGGCATGGGCCTTCCCTAATTCTATATACTCCATTGCGCGCTTGTAATCGTTGCATTCCAATATTTCAATCGCCTTCTGCAAATTTATCTTAGGTTCTGTAAGAATGGCACCCTGACCTTCGATTTCTCCAATAAGGTTTTTCAAACTCTCTGTGTGCTTCACAAAAAGTTCCTTTAGAGCCTCGTTTGTAGTTACACGCGAACTAACTGCAAACTCCTTCGCCTTAAGATAATCATTAGATTCTATCATTGCATTTGCTTGCGTGAGAAGTTCTTTTGATTTTGAAGCAAAGGCATCAAAATATTCTGCATTTACTAATGCCGAATGAGCATCCCTAATGGCAGCCAGTGCACTTTCATATCTTTCCTTTACTTCGTCGCATTCCTTCATCAGTTTTGAAAGCGTAGAAATAGAACCTTCAAAGTTTCCCTCTGAAAACTGTTCCTCTGCAGTTTCAAAGAGTATGTCAGCATCTCTTACCTTTGCTCCTGTTGTCTCAACTCCAATTAACTTATCTAGCGCCTCCTTCATTGCATTTGTAGCAATATTCCTTTGAGTTGCCTTTGCAAGTTCAAGCGATTTTTCAGCATTCTGCCTTGCCTGCACATAATCGTTAAGTTTCAAAAATCTTTTTGCATTATTAAGCGCACTTTTTGCTGAAGACACATCACCTGATATCTTCTCTGCAGTTTCTATGAGGTTTCCGGCTTGGGTAATAATTTCGGCAATACTCATGTACTCTTCCTTTGTCTTTACCACATTGTTAAAACAATCAGATGCTTGCTTGATTGCATTTTCATAGGAATTTGATTTCAACAATTCTTTTGCACGCTCTATCCACGAAGAAAATTGCGTTACATCTGCTCCAACTGCTTTTGCTTCTTCAATTGCAATTAACGCTTTCTTTATTTCTGAATTTGCATCTGTATATAATTTCCTTCTTCCCTCTGCATCTTCACCTGCCTTCATCGCTATATTCATGGAATCTTGATACAATCGTTCGTCTAACTTTTTCCTTGCTTCTGCAAGCATATTCTCTGCATTTGAAACCTCTATCTTACTCAATTTACATTCTGTAATTATCCCTTCTGCTGCTAGAATAGATTCTGTTACTATCGTGGCTCGAGTAGCATGCGACTCTTCTATCGCCTTCTCTCCATTGGTTATGCTTTTCTCGTATTCATGTATAGAAAACGCATTTTCTGCCATCGATATATGTTCCATAACAACGGCAGTATCTGCACCAAGAGACTCTGCATTCTTGCATTCTATTTTTGCATTTTGAATGAGTTCCTGTGCTTTTTGATATAATTTCCGGCGTTCTAATGCAATAGTCTTTCCATTTTCTGCGGCTTGGATTGCATTTTCATACTCCTTGCTCAGCAATGCTTTTTTTGCATTTTCCAAAAATTCACGGGCGTTTGCTATATTTGCTCCCATCTGCTCGGTTTCCACTATCGTAGCCATAGTGTTCATCAAAGTTGCATCCACAAACATAGCCATTGCTTGATGTGCTTCTTCTGAACATCTTTTTGCAGTATCGAGCGCCAACTTATAATCGTGCATATCAAGTTTGCTCTTTGATTCTACTAAGGTTGCTTGCACCTTACCTATAGTAGCCCCTAGCGCCTTAGCACGCTCAAGGTCCTTCTCAGCAACTGTTATCGCTTCTACACACATGAGATGGTCAGATTTTGCTTTCTCAGCCCCTTTACCTGCTTCCACTGCAAGTGCCAACGCTTTCTGGAATCCCCCCTCCTTTAGCACTCCTTCTGCGCTTGATATGCTTCCTTCGAAAGGTACAACATAAGCACCTACTTCTTTTGCTTTTCTTATTTGCTCAGTAGCAACTCTAATCGCATCTGTAACAAACGCATGCATGCTCTTTTCTGCCAACTGTCCTGCTTTAACTGCTGAAGAAAGCGCATTTTCATAATTCCCTAAATCAAGTTCACTTTGCGCATGCTCGAGTTGTTCTTCTGCCTCTTTTGCTTCAGTTCCAAGCGCGTGCGCTTCTGTTATTTTCATTTTCGATAAAGATATTGCATCCGTTGCTTGCTGAAACTCTGCTTTTCTTGCATTCGCTTCATTCTCTGCCTTCTTTGCAGATTCCATAGCCTTTGTATAATCCTTGTTCGCGAGTAAATGCAGAGCCTCTTCAATCAATTTATCCGCATTAATCAACTTAATACCCATATCCTTTGCAGAAGACGCTGCAGACTGCGCCATTTTAATAACTTCTTCCACAACTGAAGCCTGCGTCATCTCTGCTTCTTTACCTGCATGGATTGCAAAATCTAAAGCCTCCTCAAAATTCGAACTTTCCATTGCAATTCTCGCTTGGTCTAACAGTTCCTTAGCCTGATCTACGTTCGCATCCAATTTCTTTGCGTCTTCTAATATCATCGTAGAAGAACTTATTGCTTCCAATACCAACTGATGTGCTCCATCTTCTGCCTCTTTCTTTGCCTTCTTGCCTGCCTCCAATGCCTTATCAAACTCTTTTGCATCAAGTGCTTTTTTTGCATCTTCAAGCAAACTCATCGCAGATGTTACATCAACTCCAAGTTTCTCAGAATCTAAAATTGTAGTCTCAGCCGCAGATAGCACCGATGAAACTAACGCAAGTTGTGCATTCTCTGCTTCTTCTTTACATCTTTTCGCATGGAATAATGCTTTCTCAAACTCCTTTGCATTAAGTGATACCTTTGCTTCATCTAAAAGTTCTCTTGCTCTTGTAACATCTGTTTCTGTACGCATAGCCGAAGTTAGGGCGTTTTGCGCATTTATTATCACATGAGACACATATTCATGCATAGACTGCTCTGCATCGTTTTTTGCCTCCTCTGCGTTTTTCAAAGCCAAGCCGAATTCTTTATTTTCTAAACTTAAAGTTGCCTCGTCCAAAAGTTCTATAGCCTTACTTGCATCTGCTCCAAGCCGCTTCGCATTCTCAACAACTGTTGAAGTCTCGGCTATTATTCGGGCTGTAAGGTCGCTTTGCACTCGCTCTGCCTCTTCAATTACCTTTCGCGCAAACTCCAAAGAAGGTTTATATTGCTTCAAATCGAATTTGTTTTTTGCCTGTAATAGGATTTCTTCGCATCCCAATACATCTGCTCCAAGCCCTTTCGCATCATCTATCGATTTTCTTGCATCGTTAATAACTTTCTCAACAAGTACACATTGCGCATTCTCAGCCTCATTCTTTGCTGCTTTTATCCTTTCTACGGCATTCTGATAATCCTTATTTTCAAAGTAAGACTTTGCTTGATTAAACTCAAACTCTGCTTTCGAGACATCTGCCGACATAGCATGGGCAGCCGCTATCAGACTTTGGACTTCTGTTAGTTTCCCAGATAGAAGTTTACTCTGTGTCGAGCCGCATTCATGGATGCATTGTTTTGCAAACTCGAGCGCAATGCTATAATCTTTTCCATCTAATGAAACACGCGCTTGGTCGAGCAAATCCGCACACATCGACACATCTGCTCCAAGCCCTTTCGCACTCTCATAAGTTCGCGTTGCTTCTTTAATTACATTCGAAACATGCTCCTTTTGTTTCTCTTCTATATTTGAAATTACTTCTTTTGCTATCTTAAATGCATTCTCAAAATCATGAGATTCCTGCAATGAGACTGCTTTTCTAATTTCCTCTTCGAATTTTTCCATGTTAACTCCAAGAGATTGCGAGGTTACAATCGCTGCTCGGGCATTCGAAATTGATTCTGCTACAAGGATACTTTGTGTAGTCTCTGCTTCTATCTTAGATTGATTTGCGCATTCCAGGGCAACTTCATAATCTTTATTTGTGAGTGAAGTCTCTGAACCCTTATACAACTCTTCAGCTTTCGTTATCTTTGCCCCAAGCCTCTTTGCTTTATCAATTTCCTCACGGGCTTTTTGCTGTGCTATTTTAACCAATTCTTCCTGAGATTTTGATGCCTCCTCAATTGATTTTAACGCAGATACCAATGCATTTGAAAAATCACGAGCATCCAAAAGTTTCTTTGCATTATCCAACAATTCCTGTGCATTTTTCACTTGCGCGCGTATCTTCTCTGCTTCAGATATCGATTCCTGGGCTTCGTTTATTTTCGTTTTAACTAAACTCTCCTGCAGTGTCTCTGAAATTTCTATACATTCATTCGTAAGTTCTACGGCTTTAATATAATTCTTACTGAAAAAAGCCTCCTTTGCAACATTAAATTTTGATTTTACATCTTCAAGGTTAACTCCAAGCGCTTCTGCCTCTGCTATCAATACTTCCGCAGATTCCAAAGTATCTTTTGCGACCGTAACTTGTGCATTTTCTGATTCTTTTGCGCTTTCTCTTGCAAGGTTAAGCGCAGTTGCAAAGTCATTCCCTTCTAATGCAGTACGCGCATTCTTCAATAACCCTCTTGCCTTATTCAAGTCTGCCCCAATCTTTTGAGCATCTGCCATTATATTCTGTGCAGTTACAAGAGCATCTGAGACTTTCTTATACTGTAGACTTGTTATCTCCTCAGCGCATTTATTTGCTAAATTAAACGCCTGCTCATAGTCCTTCCTATTCAAAGCACTTTTTGATTCGTTAATCAACTCTTCGCACTTTGAAGTATCGACTTCTAACTTCTGAGCCTGTTGCAGTTTAGTCTGCACATTCGATATTATAGAAAGCACATACTTATTCTCTAAAGTTTCTACCTCATTTAAGCATCCTACTGCAAGTTCTTTTGCATTTACATATTCAAAATTATCAAGTGAAAGTTTAGCATCTTTTAATATCTCTTCTGAACTCAAAACTTCAACACCAATCTTCTTTGCGCCTGCAATTTTCCCTTCTGCTGCATTTATAGAATCTATCGCTTCTTGATATTGTATCATTATAGTTTCTGATTCTTTCAATGCTTCTTCTGCTTTTTTTAATGCCCCCTTATAATCCCCAGATGCAAGCAAAGATTTGCTCTCATCTATCATTCCCTTTTGTTTATCTACATTCGCACCTATTTTTAGAGCGGCATCTATGTTCTCCTCAGCTACTTTTATCGATGTCTTTACCCTTGCCTCTTTCGCTAACTTAGTTTCTTTTATACATTTATTTGCAAACGATATAACTTCTGCATATTCAAAAACTGTTAATGCCGCTCTTGCATGTTCTAATTGCTCCAACGCAACTCCTATATCTGCCTTTAACTCTTCTGCTTCTGATATGTTCGATTCTGCAAGTCTTATCGCATCGTTTGCAGCCTTAAAATTCTCTATTATCCCTTTTGCCTGCTCCATGCATTCTTTAGAAAATATAACCGCACTATCGTACGCTTTCTTCTCTACCGCTTCTTTTGCCTTATTGAAACTTGCCTGAGCAATAGACACGTCTGCACCCAATGATTGAGCGTTCTTCAATATCTTCTCGCTTGACTCTATCACTTTCTTTACAAATTCTAATTGGCTTAACTCCGTCTCCTTTATACATTCTGCGCATAAGGAGTTCACTTTTTCATACTCAGCCTTTTCCATGGCTTCTGTTGCTAATTTATATAACTCCGTTGCTTTCTTAGAATCTGCGCCCATCTTCTCTATTTCAAATATCTTGCTCTTGGCAACTTGAATAGAATCTGTCGCCTTTAAAAAGTCTGTCTTTACCTTTTCTGCCTCTTCGCCTGCTTGCTTTGCATATTCTAATGCAACTTCAAAATCGTTATTCTTTAAAGATAGTTTTGCCCCTTCTAAAAGTTTCCTTATCTCTGACACATTCACTCCTTTATTTTCTGCTTCGTCTATCTTCGATTGCGCAAAGAGAATAGTATCCAGGACATGTTGTGCCCCCTCATGGAGTGATTTCGCCTCTTCTCTAGAAACCTTTGCAAACTCAAGCGCTTTCTCATACTCTTTCTTACTAAATGCATCCTGCGCTTTTTCAAGTGCCTCTTCAGATTTTCTAATATCTGCACCCATCTTCTGTGCTTCTGCAAGAATCGCCCTACTTGACGTTATGGTCTCAGAAACAAATTTTTCCTTTGCCGTTTCTATTTCCAAAAGAACTTTATTCGAAAGTTCTATGCATTTCTCGTATTCATTGTTGCTTAGTAGTGCCTTTGCGTTATACCAATTTTCCTTTGCAATCTTGGTGTCCACACCTAAAGCATCTGCACTTGCCAATTCTTTTTGTGCCTTTGAAAGAAGTTCATTCGCCTTCTCAAATCCTTTCTTTATGTTCTCAATTTCATCAAGTGCCCTCTTTGCCAAAGAGACTGATTCTTCATAGTTCTTTGCTTCAAAGGCTGCCTTCGCCTTTTTTAGATTTTCTGATGCGCTAAATGAAGTTGCGCCAATTTTTTCTGACGCTTGAATTGCTAAGGAGGCTGACGAAATTATCTCATTTACCTTTCCCTCTAATAGATTTTCAATTTCTACGAGCGTCTGTGATGCAAAATCTTTTGCCTCTTCGTACTTTCCATCCTTTATCAACGCATTTGCAAGTATACGCAATTCCTTTACTTCATTCGAAGAATAACCTAACGATTCGTATTTCAAAATTAACTCATCAGCCTTTTTTAATTCTTCTTTGCATGCTTCATATGCATACATCCTCTTTTCTGCCTGTTCAAGTGCATGCTTGACTTTATCGAGAGCCTTCTTGTAATCTCCCTTTTCCACATGCTCCTTCGCTTCTAATACCAAGCCCTTTATTTTATCAACATTTATGCCCTTAGATTCTATCTCTGCTATTTTCGCAGCATTTGTCTCTATTACACCTATCACAACCTCCTTTTGATTCTTAGAACCTGCCTCTATTACCTTTGTAGATATATCGAATGCTTTTACATAATCTTTCGCATCAAAAGCCGTTTTTGCCTGAGTTAACATGTCCGATAATATGGAAACGTCCAAGCCTAACTTCTTTGCACTTATAACTGACAAGTTGGCGCTCTGCATTGTTTCTGATATCACTGTAAAAACAGTCTTTTCCAACTCTGCTGTAGTCTGTTTTATAACTGCATATGCCATCTCAAATTCTTGCTCTTTTATTAGATTTGAGGCGTCGTTCAGCGCATCTAACTGACCTATATTCTTCAATCCTGCTTTTTCACCTATACTTATCAGCATTTTCGCCTGTGAAAGGGCATTTGTTAACATCTCTATCTGAGATTTATCAGCCTCCTCACTGGCTTGGGTTGCATATTCTAATGCCTTTGCAAAATCCTTTTTCTCTAATGCCGCTTCAGCCTTATTCAAAAGGTCATTTGCTAATGTTACGTCTGCTCCTATCTTTTGGGCATTTGCAATCGTTGTTTGCGTCGACATTATTGTTTCAGAAACAAGTGCAAGTTGTGCCTTTGCAAGTTCTTCGGAAGATTGTTTTGTAAGAAGGTTACATTTCTCATATTCCTTCGACTCAAGGGCTTTCTTTGCTTGCTCAAATATCTCTGATGCCTTTGATATCTCGCATCCTAAAGAAGATGCTGTTTTTAGAGATGCGTCCAAGCCTTGCAGATTCTTCGTAATATGTTCTACCAATGCGTTCGAAAGGTCATCCTTTAATTTTGTAGCAGTCTGAAGTGCCTTCAGATAGTCCCTTTCATCAAGCATTGACTTTGATTGTGCAACCTGCGCTTGGTATTTTCCTATATCAACACCAATCTTCTTCGCAGAGTCTAAGGTAACCTGCACATATTTTAAAAGTTCAGCAACCATACTATACTGAACTTTACTTAATTCATCTGAGCATAGTTTTGCCATTGAGAAGGAACGTTCATATTCGCCCTTATCTAACGCATTCTTTGCCTGTTCAACCAGTTCTTTTGCTCTTCCAGTTTCCGCCCCTAATTGAACTGCATTTGATATCGTGCTCTCTGTAAACTTTATTAAACCTTCAAGAAATTCGCGCTGTATCTTGCCTGCTTCTTCTAGGTTCTTATTTATTATTTCATATGCCTTCTCGTAATCTTTCGCATCATGTGCAGATTTTGCATTCGCAAGCGCATTTGCTTGGACAGTAACTTCAACTCCAATCCTCTTTGCAGTTTCAATACTCAACTGCGCATTTTTCAAATTCTCAAGCAATTTCACCGAAAGCCTCTTTTCAAGTTCTTCATTTATCTTCGAAATCGCATCTTTTCCAGACGCAAAATCACTTTCCTTAGCCGATTTCACAGTTTCAAGTTCGTTTGCAAGGTCTTCTGCAGGTATCCCAAGCCGTTGGGCAAGTTTAAGCCTTGAATAGGTAAATGCAAGTTTCTCTTCTGATTTCGCCCGCGATGCCCTTACCTTTTCTATCTCTTCTGCACATATCTTTAGATTTTCCCAAACTTTCTCATAGTTCTTCTTTATAAGTTCTGCCTTTCCTGCTGATTGCAAATCTATTATTTTTCCTGGTTTTATCCCTTCTTTTTCCAACTCACAAATCTTCCCGTCTATTTCAATAATCAAACTTTCATTCTTTTTCTTTACTGTTTCTTCGATTTCATCATTAAGTTTTCTTGCTAACTCTAATGCACCGCTATAGTTTTTACCATCAAGCATCGATTTAATTGTCTCATCTTGAGAACTCCATTTCTTGACATCATCTAACCCCATGGTTACTGATAATGCTATCATTTTTTTCAATTTTTCATATTCTTCCTCCGCACTGCTTTTTACCTGTTCTGCTGACGGCGCTACCGGAACTCCTTTCTCTTTGGCTATTTCTACTTCTGCTCCACATCTCAACGCAAAATCATGCGCCTTCTCGAACTCCTTTGCCGCAAGTGCTGCCCTTGCTTGTGTCATCAGTTCTTCGGCTTTTGAGAGGTCAATTCCAAGCCCACGGGCACCATTTAAGGCAGGCTGCGCATATCCTTCGATGGCATCTACAACAATTCGTGTAATAGATTCTTCGATATCTTTCTTTATCTTTTCCCCATATTCTATTGCCTTGCTATAATCCTTTGAATCAATTGCACTTTTTACTTTAGAGAGAGGGTCGATAAATCTTGCACCGTCTGCACCTACTGTTTCTGCTCTAGGTAACAAACTCTGGACTTCTTTGTATATTGCCTGTGCAGAACGCTCGTAGGTTCTCTTAACTTCATCTGATGACTCCTTCGCTAGATTATATGCTTTATCGTTATCTCCGCCTTTTAATGTATTCTTAGCCTGAGAAAGTAACTCTTCTGCTTTTGTGCAATCGATTCCAATTTTCTTTGCATTATTTATTTGCTCCTGCGCTGCGTTAACTAAATCTTGTGCTTTCTTCTGCTTTTCCCTCCTTTCGCGGGCAAGCTTCTCGTATTGCTTAGCCATTTGCAGTGCATTTTGGAGCGTGTTGGCCAAGTTTCCCTCACCCTTCTCTTCTTAACTCTACCCATTGCACTTTCTCACCGTCTAATCACAAACTAAATTACGAGAATTATAAGATAAATTCTATGCCTTTTTATGGTGCGGACATTCTGGACTTATTGGAATCTCGAATATATCGCAGAAATTCCTATTCGCATCGTAGTAGAACATGTTGTTTATCAGCATGTCTTCTTTCTTCGATGTAATCTTCAATGCTTCGCGCACTTGCACGGCTGCAACTACCGAGGTTGTAGTAATCTCAGCCGCTAATTTTGCTTCATAGTATGTAATGTTTGTACCTGTGCACGAAAATCTTTTCTCGAGGATTTTCATATGCGTTTTATTCATTCCGCATTCAAGGCATGAGGTCTTCGGTGGATATATGACTTGCACTTTTCCAAGCATTCCAAGAGTGCCTCCATCTATGTAGGGTATATTGTGATAGTAGCAATGGGCATTCACATGTAATCTAGCTGCTATATTATCGAGACAGCCAAAAACAATGTCATGGGAGGGAATAAAGTCTTCAGGTAGGTTCTCAATTTTATCTGTGTAATATTTCACGTTAACTTCAGGGTCCATCTTCTTTAATCTATCAGCAACAACTTCTGCTTTTAGTTTCTTCTCTTTTGCATCTAATTCTGAGAAGAAGACACATCTGTTCAGGTTTGATTTTACGATATAATCCATGTCCACTATGTCTATGTTTCTGTAACCCGTAAGAACTAAATTTTTACAAACTTCATTCCCTAAAGCACCTACTCCGACGACAAGGACCTTTGCCTTTAAGATGTTATCCATATTAAGCCATCCAATTCGCTTAGACCTTTCGAACTTGTCCTCGTTTAACATATCTGCTTTTATGACTTTCTTCTCGGTGCTTACTGCTTCTATCAGTTTCCCCACATCGTTCTTCTCTTTTGGCGCCTCTGCCTTTTTAGCAGTTTTGCCTTTCTTTGCCATCTGATTGACCTCCCAAGCCGACTCTGCCTAAATCGTTTCCAGAGTCAATGATAAACTTGCTACCATATCGAATCAACCATATATATAATTTATCGATATAGATTATTATCGTCTGTTTGCTTTTTAACTTGAAAATTATTATTTAAACATTTCGAAACTCTGGGCAATTATTGCATGTGCCATGTTCGTTGTTGAGGCAACACCTGTACTTTTACCGTCTATTGCAATCAACCCTACAGGAATTGTTCCATCTTCAGGAAAAAGAGCAACCCCCATCTCACATGCTTTTTGTGCACTCTCTCCCTTTTCCATAAAACCATATACTTCTCTGCATAGCATTCTTTTAATTATCTCTTCCCCAATTCCTGTTGCAGTAACTGCGCCTCTTTTTCCCACATAAAAGCCGCATCCGATTATCGGTGAATCTCCAACTCTACCTTTGAGCATTATCGAGGTACCGCCTGTAGATGAGGCCGCTGCAAATCTCCCATTCTTATCAAATGCAACTGCTCCCACAGTCCCAACTAAATTAAATGGATTAAGTCTATATTCTTTCCATTTCCAAGCCCATGCAGGCAATTCTTTATTCTTGAGTCTTTCATGAACTTCTGCCAACTTCCGAAGTGCTCTCTCTGAAACCAAATTACCTGTCTCCAAGCCCATCTTTATTGCAAACTCAGTTGCACCCTCACCAACTAATATGCAATGCGGAGAATCTGCAACCAATCTGGCGGCTTTTATTGGATTCTTTATCTTCTGAATTGCTGCTACACATCCTATGTTGTTATCAGAATCCATTACCGCAGCATCCATCTCGATTGTACCATCAAGTTTAAAAAAAGAACCTGTCCCTGCATTAAACCTCGGGTCGTCTTCCAAAACTACAACTGCATTTACCACTGCATCTATTGCACTTGCACCTTTACAAAGTGATTCATATCCGACTTCTGCTGCTTTCTTTACACCATCATCCCAATCTCTAGGCGAGCCTACTCCTCCATGAACTACTATCATCGGTTGATTCATAAAACCATATCTCTTTCTCATCTAATCTCATTTTCTCCTATATCCTCTTCACAGTTTTCACAATCGGAGCACGTACTCTATATGCATATGCGATAGCATATACAGAAAGGGCATATACGCAATGACTATGTTAAGCGTTACCTACCTCATATTTAAGTCAAGCATTCCTCAAGTCATACTTCAGTGAAGCATTACCTACGCCAAGTCTTATACTACGCCAAGCCTTATATTAAAAAAATGCATTAATGTGCGTTAGAATATGTGTGTGAGAACATGAAAGGTATGACGGTTGCAATAATAGGTGATGCAAAACTTGGGAGCGAATTAGGTAAAAAAGGAACAACATCTGACGTAACATTTTACAATTTAAAAAGAGGCGAGGTAGGAATCACATATATCGAGCCTTCGAGATATCCCGAAAAAATCCAATCTTTAGCAATTGCACTTGGAATGGCAGATGCTGCTGTTCTTGTTATCGATAAGAAAGATAAAATACTCGGCGAATGCATAGTTGCCCTCGATGCGTTTGAGATAAAAAGAGGTTACATAATATTACAGAATTACATCCAAGCCGAAGAAATTAAACCATTTATCTCTGGAACATCAATTCAAAATTTTGAGTTTGTCGAACGAGACCCAAATCAACTTAATGATATCTTTGTTGATTACAACCTACCGCCGATTGAGGGAAACGTAAAAGTTCCAGTTGACCATTTCTTCAATGTAAAAGGCGTAGGAACTGTTATTTTAGGATGCGTAAAACGAGGTGTTGTAAAACAACATGATAACTTGGAAGTATTACCCATAGGAAAAAAGACTACCGTGCGGTCAATTCAGGTTCATGACAAAGATGTTACAGAAGCCTCATTTGGAAATAGAGTAGGTCTTGCATTGAAAAACATAGACGCATCTGAGTTCGAGCGAGGTTACGTCCTTGCGCCGGAAGGAACTCTCAAAACATCAAAAGAAATTGAATTTAATTTGAATGTGTCTAAATTCTGGAAAAGCACCTTGCAGAAGGATATGGTTGTCCATGTAGTCGTGGGATTACAGATAAAACCCGCGAGAGTTGAATCGATTGAGGGAGGAACTATTGCAGCAGGTAAAGTTGGTAAAGTCAAACTTACATTCGAACAACCTATTGCTCTTGATTCTCCAGAACGCATAGTGCTCTTAGACCTGGATTCAAAATCAAGCAGAGTGCTCGGCTATGGCACTCTCTAACACGCTCTAACCATCCTATCAAATCATATTTTCTTTTCTATGTTATCTCTAACTATTCTATCTGTAAATATCAATAAACTTACCTATGATATTTTCCAATCAATTTTGCTTCTGCGATTATATGTCCAATCATTGCTCTCTCAAGTTCTGCTCTTGTTGCACTTTTTCTTAAATCGAGGACGGTATCGAGCGCATATAGAGTGAATACATATCTATGCGTGCCCGTAGGTGGGCAAGGTCCACCATATCTTGTGGTTCCGAATGTGGTTCTACCTTCTACCGCTCCTTCAGGAACGCTATTTTCTTTAATGCTCTTGGTATCTGGCGAGATATTCCAAAGAATCCAATGGACCCAACCACGAGCATCAGGGTCATCAAAAATCAGTGCGAGCGATTTTGCATTCCTCGGCACATCCTCGAATAAAAGCGGTGGATTCACATCGTCTGAGGTGCAGGTGTATTTTGCAGGTATAAATCCTCCCTCCTCGAATGCAGGGCTTTTTATCTTCATATTTCACATCCTCCTTTTTTACTTTATTTTTTCAAATAGGTGCGGTATGTATATACGCAATATATGCAACTCTGATATGCAAAATATGCAAGGATACTTAAAATTGTTCCTATGGAAAATGATAAATGTTTGATAGAAGATACTCAGTAGGCTTGGAGTTGGCTTGGATTCGACTGCGATTTGACTTGAATTTAAGGGAGTGAGCAATATGGTAAGCATAGAAGATGCGATTGTGGCAAGATTAGAAACCCAAGGTGAGAAGTTCGAAATCCTCATACATCCGAAGGCAGCCATGGACATAAAATTAGGTAAAGAGGTAAACCTAGAAGAGAATCTGGTTATAGACGACATATTCAAAGATGCAAAAAAAGGCGATAGGGCATCTGAAGAAAAAATGCAAAAAGTATTCGGAACTACGAATGTGCTTGAAATTGCAAAACAAATAATTCTAAAAGGAGAAGTACATCTTACTGCAGAGCAAAGAAAAGAACTTCAGGAAACTAAAAGAAAGCAAATAATTACAATGATAGCACGCAATGCAATAAATCCGCAAACACGCACACCACATCCCCCTGCAAGAATCGAACTTGCTATGGAAGAAGCAAAGGTAAGGATAGACCCGTTCAAACCCGTCGAAGTGCAAGTTAAAGAAGTGCTGAACGCCCTTAAACCTATTCTACCTATAAGATTTGAAAAAGTGCAGATTGCAATCAGAGTTCCTGGCGAAGAATACGGAAGGATCTATTCAGACATAAAGGCATTCGGCGAAATCAAAAAAGAAGAATGGCAAAAAAACGGTTCCTGGATTGGTGTTGTGGAACTTCCTGCAGGCATGCAAACCGATTTCCTTGAGAGATTAAATGAGCGTACAAAAGGGAACATCGAAACTAGAATTCTCAAATAATCTTTATCTCACAATCTTTTATCATGCATATATAGTGCTTAATTCGTGCTAAATATACGATTGTCTCACTATCTGATTTCTCAAATATTTTTTCTAAAATATTTTCCCATCTTGCATAACTATTTTTAATAGGAACTAAATGCAGGGTTGGTGAATTCATGGCTATTGAAGGTTCGTTTGTCCATATAGGTGATATAATAGCAGGTAAATACGATGGACAGAAAGTCTCAATTCGAGGTTGGGTTTATAGAGAAAGAGGGACTAATAAACTTAGATTTATCATTGTAAGAGACGCCACGGGAATAATTCAATCTGTAATAGACATATCAAAAGTTGGTGAGGAATCTTTTGCAAAGGCAAAGAAACTGCAAATCGAGGCTTCTGTAAAACTGCATGGCTTGGTTACTGTAGATGCTCGTGCTCCTGGTGGACATGAACTCCAAGCCGATGCTATCGAAATCGTGGGCATTTCTGAACAGTTCCCTATTACAGAATACCAATCAGAAGAATTTCTACTTGACAATAGGCATCTTTGGATTCGTTCAAGACACCTTACTACAGTTATGCGTGTAAAATCTGCACTTCTTCGATCTGCAAGAGAATGGTTTGATAAAAACGAGTTTTTTGAAGTTACACCCCCTATAATTACCATGAACGCATGCGAAGGTGGCTCTACCTTATTTAATCTAAACTACTTTGGCGAAAAGGCATATCTTTCACAGAGCGCACAAATGTATCTTGAGGCATTGATATTCTCACTCGAACGCGTATGGAGTTTAACGCCATCATTCAGGGCAGAGAAATCCCGTACCTTAAGACATCTTGCAGAATATTGGCATTTAGAGGAAGAAGCGGCTTGGGTCGATAATAACGAGAACATCAAGATTCAAGAAGAACTTGTCTCGCATATGGTTCAATCAGTATTAAAAAATTGCAAAGAAGAACTAACTTTCCTTGGGCAAGATTTAGAGAAGTTAAAGAAAGTCGAGCCACCATTCAAAAGAATTACCTACTACGATGCTGTAAAGATACTTCAAAATAAAGGATTTGAATTTAAGTTCGGCGATGATTTTGGCACAAACGAGGAAAGGGCAATTACACAAGAGGAAGAAAAACCTGTATTTGTCATGAACTTTCCTAAGGACCTAAAAGCGTTCTATATGAAAGAGAACCCCGACGACCCGAAAACCGTCCTTTGTGCAGACCTACTTCCACCTGGAGGATACCCAGAACTTATCGGAGGGTCTGAAAGAGAAACTGATGTAGCCAAACTTGTGGCAAGACTACAGAAAGAGAACATACCTCTTGCAAACTACGAATGGTATCTTGACTTGCGCAGGTTCGGCTCTGTTCCACATTCAGGCTTTGGCTTGGGCATCGAAAGGTTTCTATTCTGGATTTGCAAATTAGAACATATCAGAGATTCTATTCCATTCCCAAGGGTACTAAACAGAGCCAAGCCGTAATCGCATGCCGTAATCCCATAATGCAAAGATAATCTCCTTTTTTCTTTTAATCAAAACACTATGTCTTAAAAACTATCTCTTATATTCTATATCTTATTTGTATGAAATTCGAAGAAAAAGAAATGAAAAGGAATACAGGCTTGGTTGGATGACAATTACCTAATCTTATCAAGCGAGAACGAACCTATGTTGATACCACTCTTCGAATAGGAGTATTGTATCCATGCACGAGACTGAACATCGCATATACCTTGGATCGAGAGTTGCGTCTTCGTACCTTCTTGCTTAAACTCAATAGACCCGTCCATGACGTGCCCAAGCATTTGTATCTCTGTTTCTGAATGCATTCCTCTATCTATCGTATATACCGTGGTTACTTTTGCTCTCTTGTTCTTTCCAGTCAAAGTCTGCAAGAACCTATAACATTGTGTAGTATCTGAATAAGTAATTAGAGTAGAAAGAGAGCAGACTGCCATTCTGTAGGTGTTACTCTTTTCTTTTATGGCTCTGCTTACCTGCTCAACTGCTTTCAATATCTCCTTATAGTCATTTACATTCTCTACATAATACGCGTTTGGGTCCTGTTCCTCGATACCCATGCTCTTTGAATATGTATCGATATATTTTACCAAGCCGAGTTTTTCATAATCCTCGAATGTTCCTAATACCTGTTTTGCATCTTCTCTTATATCCGAAGGAGACGCATCTGTGGTAAGAATTATTGCCGGAATCCCTTTCTTTATACCTTCACAAATAAAGCAATACATCACAGTCTCTTTTCCTATAAATGGAGGTCCAATAAGTAGAGAATTTGAACCGTATGGTAAACCACCAAATAATAGGTCATCCAATCTGCTTGTCCCAGTCTTTGCTTTCTGAGATTGTATCTCCAAAGTCCTTGATTTTTCTGCTTTCTTCAAATCCTCTTCAACAAGTGCCTGTTCTTTTATCTGCAATTCCCTCTCTTTATTTCTAAGATATTCTTCTCTTGCCTTTATTTCCTCTTCTTTCTTCTTTACTTCAAATTCAAGCCTCTCTATCTCTCTCTTTAAATCATCAATTTTTGTAATATCCCCCATCTTATGCTGAAGTTGCCTAAGATAGTCAAGTTCCTT
>Ga0078972_1007132_pt1 | contig 25360 bp, 22 predicted proteins | sample YelNatPaOPGAMG01_FD_67568 | JGI IMG/M metagenome (GOLD analysis project Ga0078972, IMG submission 67568) | Hot spring thermophilic microbial communities from Obsidian Pool, Yellowstone National Park, USA - OP-RAMG-01 (SPADES assembly) (version 2) | ecosystem: Environmental > Aquatic > Thermal...
TTCCGCGTCGGCGAGGGCATCCTGACGGGCACCGATTTCTCGACCTGGGCGGAGCTGCCTATGCCCTACCAGGACACCTTCAAGGTGTATGCCGAGGTGATCGAGGTGAAGGACAAGCCATCGGCACCGGATGGAGAAGTTGGCCCGGACGCCTTCATGCAGGTACACGAGTGGCCCGACCTCGGCGTGCGGCGGCGGGCCATCCTGGCGCTCGGGGAGATCGACCTACGCACTTCCAGCCTGAAGCCAACGCGCGCCGGCGTGACGATCGTCGGCGCCAGCTCCGACCACCTCGTACTGGACGTGACTGACGCTCAGCCCCCGGTGCGCCTCGGTGAGGAACTTGAATTCGACACCCTCTACCCGGCCGTCGCGACCGGTTGGGCGAGCTCCTGCACGACGAAGATCGTCAAGCCCGTTGCGAGTGGTGCGGCGGCCCCGCAACCGTAACAGTCGTAACAGTCGCCGTGGCAGTCGCCGGTAGGCGCCTCACTGCCCGTGCGCTGCCAGAGCTTGCTCGTAGCTCGGCACGCTACTGGGAGGCGGCTGGGTCAGGTTCACCGCGCCGTACCACTTCTTCGCGAAGCTCTCGAGAGAGCCGTCCTGCTGCATGGTCTTGATGGCGTAGTTGAGCAGCGTGAGGAGGTCCGACTCGCCCTTGCGCACCGCGAACGCCCGCGGCTCGTAGAAGAGCGGCGGCCCCGACAGGGCAAACGGCTCACCCGCCGCGATTGCCTGATCGGCGATCACGTTGGCCGTGAGCACCCCGTTCAGGCGACCGTTCTTCAAGTCGCTCAAGGCAGCTGCGTCGCTACTGTACATCTTCACGTTGATGCCACCAACCGCCACGAGGTAGAAGTAGTAGGTCGACTGCGCCGCCACGCCGATGGTCTGTCCTTTGGCTTGTTGCAGGCTCGCGATCGGCGGGCTGCCCCGCTTCACCACCATTTGGGCTTCTGTGTAGTAGTAAGGCGACGTGAAGTCGAGGGTCTGCTGGGCAGCGCTAGTGATCGTCATGGAGCCGATCGAGACGTCGTACCGGCCCGCCTGCAGCCCCGCCGGCACAGCGTCCCACGCGGGGTTGACGAACTTCACTTTCAGATCGAGGACCCGGGCCACCTTCTCAGCGACGTCGACGTCGAAGCCGACGAGATCGCCCTTGTCGTCGATGTAACTCTGCGGGGGGAAGTCGGCGTCGTCAGCAACGACGATGAGGCCTTGGTCGGCGATCTGCTTGGCCAGCCCCGTCGGAGCGTGCCCGAGGATCTGCTCAATCTTCGATGTTGCCGCGGTCGCGCCGCCGCTCGCACTTCCGAGGCTGCAGGCGCCTAAGGCGGTCGACCCAGCGATCACCAGCACGAGGGCGGCGGCCAGTAAGCCGAGCCCTGGGCGTTTCCCCATCTGTCTTCCCTTCTGGGAGCTATGCCCCTTCGACGAGGCGCTGCAGGTCTGCGTCTAGCGCCTCGTCAAGTCGTGGTGGTTCGTGTGTGGCGAGGAGCTCACGCGCCTGCTGGCGGGCTTGAGCTACTACCAGGGCGCCATCGCTCGCGTCGGCCATGTCCGCAGCGAAATGGCCCAGCGCGGCTGCAGCGGCGCCCACTGGCCCGTGCGCCGGGGCACCCAGCCCGTCATGTGCCGTAGCCGCACCGGCCAGCGTCCGCGCCAGGCGAGCCACGCGGGCCCCAAGGACCATCTCGCCATAATCGAAGATGCGTCCACCGGCCACCATGCCAACGCCCGTGAGCATGTCGACGCCGGCCAGGAGCGAGGTCAGCGTCGTGGTGACGTCTTCCATGGCCGTCTGCCAGCCCACCACTTTGGCGCCGGAGGCGTTAATGCCGCACTGCGTGGGCAGGTCGTAGTAGTCGCCGATGTCGCCCGCGGCGGCGCCCATGAGCGTGTCCTCGGGGGCGCCGCCGGTAAAGTCGCCCGTGCGCAAGTCCATGATGCTGGGGATGAAGCAGATGAACACCGGCGCGCCGGGGACGACGGCCTCGATCATGGCCACGTCGGCGAGCGTCTCAGCCATGCCGACTACCAGGGAGCCGGCCATCGTGATGGGCGTCGTCGAGCCGCCCTGCGGCATGGTCACAAAGCCAATGGGGATGCCGGCCTCGGCGAAGACGAGGCCGGCATCCAAGGTGGCCTCATCGTTGCCGAGCGGCGTCACGGTACCTAGCAGCGCCGAGATGGGCGGGCGCTCGCGACAGGCACGCTCACCGCCGGCGATCAAGCGCGCCATGTCGACGGCCACGCGCGCCTGCTCCGGGTCGGTAATGGTCACCGTCTGCACGTGCTTACCCGTGTTGGCGAGCGCCAAGTAGATCTCGTGCAGGCCACGGCGGCCGACAGGACGGTCCTGCGCGCTCACAGCCGGCCAGCAGAAATCGACCTCGTCAAGCGCGTCGACAACGTGTGCGATGGCCGCCACATCGGCTGCTGTAGAGGGACGCTTCTCACCAGTGACGATGTCGTACACCTCCGCCGGGCACCCATCCGGAGTGAACAGCGAGCCGCGGCCGGTGACTAGGTCGCGGCCTGCGCGGGCGCCCATGACGAAGTCGCCGGGCGCCCGCGCGATCAGCTCGCGCAAGACAGACTCTGGGAACTTCACCACGGCGCCCTCGACCCGCGCGCCCGCGGCGCGCAGCGCCGCGCGTCCGCGCTCTGAAGGGACGGCTACGCCCGTCGTGCTCAGCACCTGCATAGTGGCGCTGTCCAGCCGTTCGAGGTCGGCGGGGGTCAAGATACGTAGCCGCTTCACCTGGTGCTCCGGATTCCTCATGTGCGCCACTCCCGCTCCGCTGCTTCTCTCCGCACTTCGCACCGCCACCTTCGGGATGCGGCCCGCCCAGTCCACTTAGCCGGTCGGGCGCCCTCGCCCTCGCTGCCGGGCCGTGTCGGCAACCTCAGTCTCGGCCTCGGCCCACTGTGGCCAGTGGCCGATCGGCACGATGCGGGGCTGAACGACGTGGCGCAAGTCGGCGCTGCGTAGCTTCAACATGGTGGTGAGCGTTCCGCCGCCACAATATACCACGGCGGGAGAGAAGACCTGCGGATCAGCCAGCGCCGGCAGCGGCTCAGCCAGGGCGCAGGGCGGCAACGCGCCGGGACGGTAGCCCGTTATTCGCAACACGTCGTGCGGCGAGGCGAGGATCACTTCGGCGCACCCGGCTGCGTTCGCGATCAGCGCTGGACTGGCGACAGCGTCGCCCGGGACAAGGATCAGCGTGGGCGCGCCGTCGAGCAGGAAGAGCAGTGTCTTCACCACCTCGCCCAGCGGGACACCGAGAGATTCGGCGGCCCTGCGCGCCGTGTCGGCGAGCGAAGGCAGATGGAGGATCTCGTGCGGTACTTCTTCCTCGAGGAGAAAGTTGTGCACCTCGCTACTGGACCTCACCGCCTCCTCCCCCGGAGCTTAGCGATGTCCGTCCGAGGAGAACCCCTCCACGGCGAAAGGCAACGCCCCTGTTGCGGCGGAGCCACGGGCTCTCACTCGGAGAATCGAAGTGTAGCACAGGCGTTGCTGCCGTGCCCCGCCGCGGCGGCCCGCCGCTGTACGCCGCCGTACCCTCGAGCTTGCCGGGTCGCCCACGCGGGGCCTACGATGACCGCATGGATGCGCAGTCTTCGCCCGCTACCACCCGGCCGCGCCAGTCCCGCTCGCGACGGTGGGGCGACTTGCTCCTCATCGCCGGCGGACTCGTGCTCTCCTACCCCTTCTGGTCCGGCGCCTACGCGAGCTATCAGCAGGCGCGGCTGAGCGAGGGGTACGCGGCGCGCGCGGCGGCCTTCACGGCCGCCGCGCGCGCCGAAACGCACACCCTCGCTCAGCTCCACGATCCAACCGTGCGGCTGCGCGCCCTGGCCGACCTCTTCGCCCGGAGGGTCCGCGTCGGCGACCCCGTTGGCCGCTTGCGCATCCCGCGCCTGGGCGTGAACGTCCTGGTCATCCAGGGCACTCGCGGAGCCCAGAGCCTGGCCAGCGAGAGCGACAGCGGCTTACTGCGCAGCGCCCCCGTCCACTACGGCAACACGCCCTTCCCCGGCCAAGGTGAACCCTTTGCTGTCGCCGGTCACCGCACGACCTACGGTGCTCCCTTCTACCGTCTCGGGGAGCTGCGCCGCGGCGATGCGATCATCGTGGACACCCCGTACGGGCGCTTCACGTACGCCGTCGTCAAGCTGACGCGCGTCCTGCCCAGCGACGTGAGCGTCCTCTACGACCGCGGCTACGCGCTCGTCCTCACGACGTGCGACCCTCCCTACAGCGCCAGCCATCGTCTCATCGTCTGGGCGCGCGAGACCGGCTGTACGCTCAAGTAATCGGGACCGGCCGGCCGCCGGCACCGCGCTCGCTCACGTCGGGAACGGCGGCCTCTCCGCGCTCGTCCCGCTGAGCAGCATCACCATCAGACGGGTACCCGGCCCCGCGCCAGCGAAGTTCGGCGGCACGAAGACCAGTCCGTCGGCGAGCGCCATCGAGCGTAAAATGCCCGAGCCCTGCGGTCCGGTCGTCGTGAAGAACCAGCGCTCGTCGCGCTGGTGCAAGACGCACCGCCGCACCTCGACGCGATTGCGCGTGCGGCGCACCTCCTCTTCGGCTTGGGCCCACACGTGCGGGCGATAGATATCTCGCCGGCCCTGCATGGCGAGGAGCGCCGGGCGAATGTAGAGCTCGAAGGCGACCATCACCGCGACCGGGTTGCCGGGCGCGCCGAAGACGAGCTTGCCGTCGCGCACGCCGAAGGCCACCGGCTTGCCCGGCTTGCTGCGCACGCCCCAGAAACGTCGCTGCACGCCCAGCTCGTCCTGCGCGACCTTGACGAAGTCGAACTCACCGACGGACACGCCCCCCGAGGTGAGCACCACATCCTCACGCAACGCACGCTCGAGGAGACGCCGCGTCTCGGCGAGATCGTCACGGGCGATGCCGAGCGGCACTGGCGTACCGCCCGCCTCCAGCACCTGCCCGTAGGACGAGTAGGAGTTCGAGTTGCGGATCTTGCCTGGCCTCAGGGGCTCGTCGACCTCGATGAGCTCGTCGCCCGTCGCCAAGATGGCCACGCGCGGCCGCCGTGCGACGGCAACTCGAGCATAGCCTAGCGACGCCAAGAGGCCGACCTCCGCCGGGCCCAGCGGCTGCCCGCGCGTGAACACCGTCTCGCCGCGCCGCACATCCTCGCCGGGCAAGCGAACGTTGGCGGAGGGGGCGACCGTGTCGCGCAGCGACACGGTCGCCCCCTCCTGCTCAGCCACCTCGATCGGCGCGACCGTGTCGGCCCCTTCCGGCAAAGGTGCTCCGGTCATGATCTTGATCGCTTCGCCCTCACCGAGAATCAGGCGCGAGACACGCCCAGCGGGCACCTCATCGATGAGCCGGAATTGTCGCCTCCCGGCCGCCAGGTCCGCACCGCGCAGGGCGTAACCGTCCATGGCTGAGTTGACGAAGGGTGGTATGTCGTCGGCAGCCACGACATCTGTGGCCAATGTGCGTCCGTACGCCTCTCGCAACGGCACCTCCTCGGCCTCGAGAGGTCGAGTCTCCGCGAGCACCATGTCGAGCGCTTCGCCGATGTCGGTGAGCGTGCCTTTGCCACCACTCATGTGCGCCACGTTCTCCTCCTTGCGGCCGCGCCGGCGTTCTCCAGCGCGCGCCGGCGCGCTCCGGAACTGTCTCTGTGCGCTCTGCTCTTTGCCTTACGGCCGCGCCTGCCCACGCTGCGCAGCCCACCCCACGCGCTTGTCCGCCACCTGCCTAAGCGGGCAGCCACAGCCACACGCCGTCTCTTCTGTCTACGCCAGTCTTTCAAGTATGCCCGCCTCGCCCCCGATTATCGTACCGAAAGAGCGAAGGAGCTTCTCTGGTGAGCGAGCAACCATGGGCCGCTGAGCCCCCCGACGCGGCCACACAGTATGCCTTAAACCGCCGTCAGCGAATTGAGCGTCTCAAACGCCTCGTCGAACGTTCGGCATACGACGCTCCCGCCGACCAAGTGGCCTTGAGCATCATCCGCGACGCGTTGCTCGCCGACCCGGCCGACTCTCGCGACGACGCACCCAGATGAGCAGAGACACACAGACGGCCACGCCGACCCAGTCGGCCGCCATGTCGCGCATCTCGAAGCTCCGCCAGGGGAAGGCGAGCTGAATGACCTCGATGAGGGGGCCGTAGACGGCCCCGGCGAGCGCGCCCACCGCTACGGCGCGCCGCCAACCGTGCGCGCCGTTGCCCGCCACCGCCACGAGTACGGCGAACAGCCCGAACTCGACGAAGTGGCCCGCCGACGCTAACCACGGCCAACCCTGTGCAGGCACAACGCCGAAGACCCACTCCACGGGGACCGTGGACAAGATGAGGATGACGACCGCCCACACGCTCCAGCCGTAGCGCACCAGCCAGGGCCGCGGCGGGCGAGCACGCGGCGCGCCGCCGTGGCGGCGCGCCGCGTGCTCGCCCGCCGCGCTCAAGCGCATCGCCACCGTCGCCTCACCGCCCGAGAATTCCCCCTCGCCGGAGCCGCCGTCACTCACTGGATCACTCCTCCTGTGCGCCGCCAACGGTCGTCGGCGCAAACGTCTCCTCAGGGTCGAACACGACGCTCAGCACCAGGCCCTCATGCACCGCGATCGTCGCTCGGCGAGAGGCCACCACGTTGCTCACACCGAGGGAGCTGTCGGCCGAGAGAACGCCGCGAGAGAGTTCGTACGCCAGACCGTTCAAGGTTACCACGGCGGTTGTCGTCAAAGCGAGGAGCGACACGGTCGTGCCCGGCGCCGCTTGCAGCGCTCTGCCCGTCGGCGCACACAGGACGCTCGCGGCCAGCGTCGGTGTGAGGATGCGTGCTGCGGCGCCTCGCTGGGCGAGGCGCCGCAGCACGGCCACGTTTCCCATCTCATGGTCGAAGGCGCCGCCCAGCGCACCGAGCAACTCCACCGCGGTGGCCCCGCGCGCCAACGCCTCCTCCGCGGCCGCCTCGCCGTCCGTCTGATCTTTGCGCTCCGGCAGCACAAGCGTATCGACACCGGCTGCTCTCGCCTTGGCAACGAGGTCGTGCGGCAGCGAGTCGAAGTCACCCACGAGCACGTGAGGTAGCACACCGAGCTGGTCAAGGTAGGCGTAACCGTTGTCGGCAGCGATCACAAGGTCCGCTAAGCGCGCGCGTTCACCGTAGAACTCTGCCCTATCCGCGTCGTATTGCCCGTTTAAGTAGATGGCGCAGCGCACGCCGAACCTTCCTCGTCCAGATAGCTCGCTGCCAAGCTTACGACACTCGCCGCTCGGGCGCTCGCCGCCGGCCGAGGGCGGCATCGTACGCCTTCAGCAGCGGCCAGAGTACGAGCAACGTGATCGCCGCCTCCGGCACGAGGTAGAGAGCGTTGTAGGTGATCGAGTACAGCCAGGGAGCTTCCCAGTGCGGCGCGTAGCTGGCAAAGAAGATCAAGCCCGACAGGAAGTGGAACACGAAGCGCGCGCCGCTGCCGAGAGCCACCGCGCCGGTCAGCGACAGAAAGCCGCGCACGGGCACCGCTCCCGCCAAGCCGACAGCGGCGAAGGCCAGTGGGTAATCGAGCGCCGCCTGGGCCGGGTGGTAGATGAACGCCCCGGGGAGCAGGAGTTGCAAGAGCCCGTAGGTCGCCCCGGTCGTCACGCCGGGACCGACGCCGCGGCGGACGGCCACGAAGATCAGGGGCAGCATCTCTAGGCTGACCGAGCCGCCCTGCGGCATCGTAAACGGCCGCACGAAGCCGAGCACGACCGCTAAGGCCACGGCGACGCCCATCTCGGCAAGCGCGCTCACAGACCAGGCACGCGGATCAAAGTTGAGGCGCCCGCCGGGCCTGGCGCCCTGACCGGGGGCCCCGTGCGGCGCGTCTGGACGGCCTTGGCCATCAACAGTGGGGGATGACGCGGAACGTGAAACTGGGATCATCGGCTATCGCTCCCTTCGCTGGCATTACCCAGCGGCACCGCCCAAGCGGCACCGCCACCCTTACGGTGGTCAGGTTCTGCGCGTCGGCGCTAGGAAGCGCCCTCTCAGCCCCTCACTCAGGAGCTCCGCAGGCCTTACTTGTTGTTAGTTTACCTCGAGATGCGTGCGCCTGCACGGTCGCGACCACGCACACACCCCCACGCACACACCCCCACGCACACGCCTTGCAGTGACTGCCGCCCCATCGCACCCACAGCCGCCCGGTCGGCAACTACCGCCTCACGACGCCGGCGCTCTTCTCCGCAGCCACTGCGGCCCGGCCACACCCACGGCCGGCCCGGGACCTTTTCTGCGCCGGCATTTCGGAGCCTTCGGCACGCTTGCAGAGCCCCCTGTGGAAAGTGTGGAGAACTTTGATTTTGGGTGCTCTCAGGCACGCCATCGCCGTGGAAACGGCGTTGACGGCAAACAGTGCTCTTGACACCGTGCGGCGCTTGCCTGTGACCTATGATAGTGCCTTTTTGCAGGATATTTCGTGCTCTCTCAGCGAAATCGGGCCCTTGACAATCGCTTCTCGACAGGCTAAAGGGCGGGCGCGGCCAGCTTGGCTTGTACGGCGAGCGCTGAAAGCGCGCTTTCCACAAGAGGCGCATTTTGCGGCAAGTGTCCGAGCGTCTTTCGAACAGTCTCCACAGATGTCGAAAACCCTGTGGATAAACCAGGCGATTTCCCTGCTTGTGTGCTTTTCTCTGGGCGCGACCGGGTCTTTCGACGGCCCCGCGAAAGCCTGCTATACTGCTTTCCCCCATGGAGTCCTTCCTCGACAGGTTGCTGGCAGGAGCGACGACGAGCCCGCCGTCCACGCCGGGTGGCCCGCCGTCTAAGGCAGCGCCAAGCGACGCGCAGCCTTACAGCGCACCGAGTGAGCGCTCATCCGATACGGCGCCGACTGACGGGAGGGCAGCCAGCGACGCGGCGGGCATCGCCTCGCTGGCGGCCCCTCCCACGGGGCCCGGGGCGCCGCGCATCGCGATTTACGACACTCTCACTAGCCCGCCGCGCGTCCTGAGCGTCGAAGAGAAGGACCTCCCCGCCCTGATCGGCTCCTTGGCTGAGAAGACCTACCACTATTGCCGCGAACAGGGCGGCCAGGTGCCCTACACGGTCATCAACGAGCTCATCGAGAATCTGATCCACGCCTACTTTCGCGACGTCGTGATTACCATCCTCGACGGCGGCCAGGTCATCCGCGTCTCCGACCATGGCCCCGGTGTCAACGACAAGGAGCGGGCCTTCCTGCCTGGCTTCACGACGGCGACCGCCGAGCAGCGCCAGCTCATTAAAGGTGTCGGCTCGGGACTCCCCATCGCGCGCGAGTCGTTGAGCTTCTTGAAAGGCGTGATCACCGTGGAGGACAACCTGGGCGGTGGCGCCGTGTTCACGATCAACCTGCCGCACGGTGGCGGCCCACCCACATCCCCGCCAGCAGCGCCAGAGATCAACCTGACCACGCGTCAGAAGAAAGTCCTCGTGCTCCTCATGGAGCTCGGCGCAGCCGGCCCAACTGCGGTCGCCAAAGAGCTCAAAGTCGCCCCCGCAACGGCCTTCCGTGACCTCGGTTTACTGGAGAAGATGGGCTTGATACACTCGGTCGGCGACGGGAAGCGAGCCCTAACCGAGGAGGGTGTGACCCTCCTAGAGAGCATCCTCTGATGGTTGCGCGCGCCTCCTTCGTCGCCCACCTCTTGCGAACCGGAGCGCGATCCGCGTGACGTCGATCGACGACCAGTTAACACTCATCTGGAACGAGGCCCGCGCGCGCTTGCGTGGGCAAGTGAACGACGCTACCTTCCGCCTCTGGTTTGAGCGTACCTTGCCGGTAAGCCTCACCGACGGCGTCTTCGTGCTCGGTGTGCCGAACGACTTCGCCCGTGAATGGGTCGAGACCCGCTTCTCCGGTATCGTGCTAGAGGCGCTGCGCGCCGTGCTCGCTGCGCCGGTCGAGCTGCGCGTCGTCATCGACGAACGCGCCGGGCAGCTCGCTAGCACGGCTCCCCCCACCGACGAATCAACCTTGGGCAGCTCACTCGCCGACAACCGAGGTGGTGGCGCGTCAGCTGCGCGCGTTGAGCGCGCAGCTGACGCGCCACCGCCGCAGGGCACCTCTCCCCAAACGGCGGGCGCCAGCGGCAACCTCGGACTGAACCCGCGCTACATCTTCGATCGTTTCGTCGTCGGGCCGCACAACGAGTACGCCGCAGCCGTGGCCCACAGCGTCGCTGAGTCGCCCGCTACCGCCTACAACCCCGTCTTCATTTACGCCGCCACTGGGCTCGGTAAGACACACCTCATCCAAGCGCTTGCGCATGAGGCGATCGCCCGGCACCCGTCGCTGCGAGTGAGGTACGTGACCGTTGAGCGCTTCACCGATGAGTTCATCAACGCCCTCGGCGAGAAGGGCCGCATCGAGGGCTTCAAGCAGAAGTACCGCACGAACGACGTGCTGCTTCTCGACGACGTGCAGTTCCTGGTCGAGAAGCAGCAGACGCAGGTTGAGTTCTTTCACACGTTCAACGCTCTCTACGAGGCCAATAAGCAGATCGTCATCACCTCTGACCGCCCGCCGCGCGAGCTGGAGGAACTCGAGGAGAGACTGCGCACGCGCTTTGGCCAAGGCATCGTCGTCGACATCGGCCGCCCAGACTTAGAGACGCGCATCGCCATCCTCCGCCGCCAGGTGAAGTGGGAAGGCTACAAAGTGAGCGACCCTGAGACACTGGAGTACATTGCCAGCCGCGTCTCCACAAACATCCGTGAGCTTGAGGGAGCCCTCACACGCGTCGTCAGCTTCGCCTCGTTAACACGCGCCGATGTCACTGTCGACCTGGCGCGAGAAGCACTCAAAGATATCCTCCCCCAGGGATTTAGCCACCCGATCACGATCGACATGATCCAAGCCGAGGTCGCCCGCCAGTTCGGCTGTCACGTGAGCGACCTGCGCGGCGACCGGCGCAGTCAAGACATCACCTACGCTCGGCAGATCGCCATGTACCTCTGCCGCGAGCTCACGGAACACTCTCTGCCAGCCATTGGCGACCGCTTCGGCGGACGCCATCACACGACGGTCCTCTACGCAATCAACAAAGTGGCCCGTCTCTTGAACGACGATCGGGATCGCCAGCTCCACGATCTGATCCAGCTCATGACGACGCGCCTGAAGAGCACGCACTGAGGCGTGCGGGGCGCAACCTTTCCGCGCACGCTACCGCCTCACCCTGTTGACAACCATAGAGCAGACCGTGGAGAGCATTCACAAACTTCGCACGGCCACATATGCTACAACCGCACAGGAGAGAAGGAGACAGACGGCCACGACCAATTCCACAGCTCATACACAGGGGTCTGCAGAAGGGCAAACCCTTCCCGTCCAGCCAGAAATCCCTCTTTCCACACAGTGCACATACGTTACGACGATGACGAAGAGATGTTCTTCTTTCTTTTACGATCATAAGGAGTGGGAATGAGACTGACCTGCGACCGGAACGTCCTCGTCGAGAAGCTGAGTATTCTGGGCCGCGGCGTCTCGACGCGCAGCGCGTTACCAGTTCTGTCGGGCGTGCTCTTGCAGGCCCATCAGGACCGTCTCGACCTTCACTCCACCGACATGGAACTCTCGATCAAGGCCACGATGGCTGTCGGGGTCGAGACTGAGGGTGAGGTCGTCGTGCCGGCGCGACTCTTCACGGATGTGGTGAAGAGTTTGCCGGTGGAAGAGGTTGCTGTTGAGGCGACGGAAGGGGTTGTGCGCGTTTCGGCTGGCAAGGCGGTCTTTACGCTCAACTCGTGGGCGGCGAGCGATTTTCCCCAGACGTCGAGCTTCTCGACCGTTGACGGTTTTAGTGTGGGACGGCAACCCTTTGTGGAGACCCTAAACAAAGTGGCCCGTGCCGCCTCTCGTGACGAGACACGGCCGATCCTAACTGGTGTTCTGGTCACAATGGGAGCGGGGTTCCTCAAGATGGTCGCGACTGACAGCTACCGCCTGGCGGTGAAGGAGACCGCGGTTGAGGGTGGCCCTGAGAGCGAGATCGAGGCGATTGTGCCAGTAAAGGCCCTCAACGAAGTAGCCCGCTTGGCGGCAGTGACTGGCGAAACTGATATTGAGATGGCCCTCACTGAGAACCAAGCGGTCTTCGCCCTCGGCGACGTGTGGGTAGCGACGCGCCTCATCGACGGGCAGTTTCCCAACTATCGTCAACTCTTGCCGGAGAGCTTTGAGCATACAGTGACAATCCCGAAAGAGGAGTTTCTCGCCGTGGCTCGCCGGGTTGGTCTCCTGGCACAGAAGAACGCTCCCCTGCGACTCACTTTTCGACCCGGTACCCTCACCGTGCGCGCGGTCACGCAAGACGTGGGCCAGGCGCAAGAAGAACTCGATGTCGACTACAGTGGCGATGAGTTTGAGATCGGATTCAGCCCGATCTTCCTCAGCGATGGGATTGAGGGAGTCGATGGCGAGACAGTGACGCTGAAGTTCATCACTCCGCTACGACCCGGATTGTTGAGCGGCGCCACAGATGATCGCTTCCTGTACCTCATTATGCCGATCCGCCTCAGTAGCTAACGGAGTGAAGAGGTGCACGACATCCCGGGCGCGGCCGGCAACGGTAAGGGGTGGGAAGGGCGACGTGTAGAGTGGATGAGGACGACGAAACGCCAGCTGTCGTCCGAGTGCGAGGCCCTCTCAGCCTGGGTGCGTTCCTGAAGGTCGCCGGGGTGGTAGCAAGTGGCGGCGAGGCGAAGAGGGTCATTCAGACCGGCCGCGTGCGCGTGAACGGCACGTGCGAGACGCGCCGCAGCCATGCTGTGCAGCCAGGCGACCTCGTTGACGTGGGGGAGCAGCGGTACGTCGTGGCAGTCTCGACCGATCGCTAACGTCCGTTGGTCGATGAAGGTCGCCTGAGCCTCGCATGATCATCTCGTCCCTTCGTTTAGTGAACTTCCGCTCCTACGCCAACGCTGAGATCTCTCTCGCGCCTGGTTTGAACGTCGTCGTGGGTGAGAACGCGACCGGAAAGACGAACTTGCTCGAAGCGGCCTACTTTGCCCTGCGGGGCACCTCGCCGCGGACGAATCGCGAAGAGAAACTGGTGCGCTGGGGGGCGGGTTTCACCCGCGTCGAGGCCGTCATTCACGGGCCCGCCGCGGTTGGTGAGGGGCAGACCGCTGAGGCTTCCCTGGGCCGCAGCGCCCGCAAGGTGGAGGTTGCCTACGCGCCTGGCCAGGGAAAGCGGCTGCGCTGCGACGGGAGTGACATCTCCACCCTGGACGAGATGCGTCGCGTCGCTGGCCAGCCGCTCATCTTCGTGCCAGAGAGCTTGCTACTCATCAAGGGGAGCCCGGCGCGCCGGAGGGCGCACGTGGACAGCTTTGCCAGTGGCTTGGAGCGTGCGTACCGCGTTGCGCTGGCGCAGTGCCAGGAGGCACTGCGCCAGCGCAACGCGCAACTCGTCCGCGTTCGCGAGGGCGCCTCGCCAGACACGCTCGAACCGTGGGACCATCAGTTCGCCAGCGCCGCGGTTGAGTTGGGGCGGCGGCGGCGGGCGGTCATGGACCGCCTGGCGGTGCATTTCGCGCCCGCCGCCGCCGCCCTCGCTCCAGCATCGAACAGTCGTCAACCTCAGGCGTTCACCCTGCGTTTACTCTCGCACCTGGACGAGACGGGGCTCGACGAGGAGGCGTTCCGGAAGGTATTGCGCTCGCGCCGCGCGGCGGAGGTCCGCCGCGGCGCGAGCGTTTTCGGACCGCAGCGCGACGACGTGCAGGTTCTCGCCCTGGAGCCTGAGCGAGAGCGCGACCTCCGTCTGTACGGCTCACAGGGGGAGCAGCGCGCCGCTGTGCTCGCTCTCCTGTTGGCAGAGCGCGCCGTGGCGCAAGAAGTGGGCGACGACCTCAGCCCCTTGTTCCTCGACGACGTCATGAGCGAGCTTGACTATGCGCGGCGGCGCCTGCTGATCGGTGCTCTAGGGCAGGAGGGACAGGCCGTCATTACCACGACGGATCTGCACTATTTCACCGACGCCGAGCTCAGCCAGGCGCACATCATTCGCCTTCCCTTGGACGCCGACATGCGGGCGTCCGCTGACGTTGAGTAAGAGGGTCGCATGACAGAGCCGAAGCGCCTCGCAGATATCCTTGGCGGTGCGGTGAGCCGCGCTTTTGCCAGCGACCAAGCACGCGCCTATACCACGTGGATGAAGGCGATTGGCCCCGACATCGCCGCCGCCACACGCCCGCGGCGCTTCAGTCGCGGCACACTGACCGTGCGCTGTGAGTCCTCGGTGTGGGCCAACGAGCTCACGTATCTGGCGGACGTGATCCTCGCCAAGATGAGCGAGGTAGACCCTGGCCACCCCGTCCGACGTCTGCGTTTCGAGGCTGGCAGCGGACCGGCGGATCAAGGAGATGAACCCTTCGCGTCGAACTCTGGGCCGGAGTCTAATGCCGACACTGGTGCCGAGAGGTAGTGGTGTCGCAGGGTAACCGGGTCGAGAGAGAAGCAAACGCACGAGCGGCGTTTTGCGGCAGCGGAGGTAGGTTCCGGCGAGGTGTACCGTGGGCTCGTCGGGGGCCGCTCTGGCGGCTCTTCTGGCGAGGCCGCCAGAGCGGCCCCCATACGTCACCCGCAGACCGCCCGCCGCCGCCCGGGAAAAGGCGCAATTTGCGGCTGTTTTTCGCGCAGGGGCGCTTTCATGAAGGGCCACATTCTGGTATCATTAGCAGGGCGCGAATGAGCGCGCCGGCCAGCGTGAGTCGGCAACCCCGCGCACTCACCCTCGAATCGACCTTCGGTCACGCCTGCGAGGTGTCTTGAAGAAAACGAGCTACGACGCCAAAGATATTACGGTCCTAGAGGGGCTCGAGCCCGTACGCGAGCGGCCCGGGATGTACATCGGCTCCACCGGGCCCCGAGGGTTGCACCATCTCGTCTACGAAGTGGTCGACAACTCGGTCGACGAGGCGCTGGCCGGCTACTGCAGCTCCATCACCGTCACCATCCACCCCGATAACTCCATCACGGTCGTCGACGACGGGCGCGGCATTCCGGTCGGCATCATGGAGAAATACGGCAAGCCAGCCGCCGAGGTGGTGCTCACCATGCTGCACGCGGGCGGCAAGTTTGGCGGCGAGGGCTACAAGGTCTCAGGCGGCTTGCACGGCGTCGGTGTCTCGGTCGTCAACGCGCTCTCTGAGTGGCTCGAGATCGACATCTACCGCGACGACTACCACTGGCACGAGCGCTTCGAGCGCGGTATCCCGGTGGGCGGTCTCGAACGCCGCGAAAAGCTTGCCCCCGGTCAACCCACGGGCACGACGGTCTCGTTCATGCCCGACCCCGACGTCTTCGAAGAGGTCGAGTTCGACTACCGCGTGCTGGCACAGCGGCTGCGCGAGACGGCGTTCCTCACCAAGAACCTGCGCATCACGCTCATCGACGACCGCGCCGAAGGCGAGAGCGTCACGTATCAGTACGCCGGCGGCATCCGCGACTTCGTCGCCTACATCAACCGCGACAAAGACGCGATCCACCCCACGATCATCTTCCTCGACAACGACACGCCCGAGGGAGCCGTCGAAGTTGCCATGCAGTGGAACTCGTCCTACAACGAGTCCATCTTCACCTTCGCCAACAACATCAACACGACCGAGGGCGGCAGCCACCTCTCGGGCTTCCGTGCCGCCCTCACCCGAACGCTCAACGATTACGCTCGCCAAAAGGGCTTCCTCAAAGAGAAAGAAGAGAACCTCTCCGGCGAAGACGTACGCGAGGGTCTCACGGCGCTCATCTCGGTCAAGCTCAAGAACCCGCAGTTCGAGGGCCAAACCAAGACCAAGCTGGGCAATACCGAGATCCGTAGCCTCGTCGAGACGACCGTCAACGCCAAGCTCGCCGAGTTCCTCGAAGAGCACCCGCCGGAGGCGCGCCAGATCATCGAGAAGGCGATCAACGCCGCTCGGGCGCGCAACGCGGCCCGCAAGGCGCGCGACCTCACGCGTCGCAAGGGCCTCCTGGAGGGCTCATCCCTGCCGGGCAAGTTAGCCGACTGTTCGCTGCGCGACCCACACCTCTCAGAGATTTACTTGGTCGAGGGCGACTCCGCCGGCGGCTCGGCCAAGCAAGCGCGCGATCGCTCCTTCCAGGCTATCTTGCCGTTGCGCGGCAAGATCATCAACGTGCACAAGGCGCGTATCGATAAGATGCTCGCCAACGCCGAGATCCTCACCATCATCAGCGCTCTAGGCACTGGCATTGGCGAAGACCTCGACATCTCTCAGGCGCGCTACCACAAGATCATCATCATGACCGACGCCGACGTCGACGGCTCGCACATCCGCACGCTCATCCTCACCTTCTTCTTCCTGCACATGAAGGAGCTCATCGAGGCCGGCTACGTCTACATCGCTCAGCCACCGCTCTACCGCCTCAAGCAGGGCAATCAAGAGACCTACATCCACAAGGAGAGCCAGCTCGAAGAGATCCTCTTGCGCGGCCGGCTCGAGCAGATCAGGGTCGACAACTCCCGCGGCGGATTTGCTTTCTCCGAGGCGAAGTACCAGCGCTTCCTCAAGGTCTTTGGCGAGTACGAGGGCTGGGTCAAGAAGCTCAAGAGCCAGTGGGGCGGCGAGCTCATCGACTGGCTCAAGAACGGGCCCATCATCGAGACCGACATCGCCTCGTTCGCCGAGTTCGTCGAGGCGTTGCGGGCCGACATCGATACGCGTTACGTCATCGACGTGCTCGCTGTCGATGAAGATGCGCAGGTCGTCGACACGCGTCTGGTCGAACGTCACTCGGGCTTGGCCGCCGACCTGCGCATCCCCTACGGGGCGTTGGCCAGCCGCGAGTTCCAGGCGTTGCGGCGGGTACACGAGCGCACCCGCGAGATGGTCGGCAAGCCGCCCTTCACCCTCCGTCTCGGCCAGCGTAAGGCCGAGGCGCAGAGTTACGAAGATCTGCGCCTACAGATCGTCGAGCTCACCAAGGAGGGCATCCAGCTACAGCGCTTCAAGGGTCTGGGCGAGATGAATCCCGATCAGCTCTGGGAGACAACCATGAACCCCATGACGCGCACGCTGCAGGTGGTCAGCATGGAAGACGCGTTGGCGGCCGAAGAGGTCTTCACCATGCTCATGGGCGACAAAGTCGAGCCACGGCGGGAGTTCATCGAGAAGAACGCCCGCGAGGTGCGCTTCCTCGATGTGTGAGGGCTCTCTCCCACGATCTCCGATTGGTTAGGTAGCGTCCGTGGATAGTTTGCAGACACTCGAAGGCAAGATCGAGCCGGTCGAACTCGAAGACGAGATGCGCTCGTCATTCATTGACTACGCGATGAGCGTCATCGTCGACCGTGCGCTCCCCGACGTGCGCGACGGTCTCAAGCCCAGCCAGCGGCGCATCCTCGTGGCCATGAACGACCTCGGCCTGATGCCCAACAAGCAGCACCGCAAGTGCGCCAAGATCGCCGGCGACACGTCAGGTAACTACCACCCCCACGGCGAGGCGGTCATCTACCCCACCCTCGTGCGCATGGCGCAAGACTTCAACATGCGCTACCCGCTCGTCGACGGGCAGGGCAACTTCGGCTCGGTCGAGGGCGACTCGCCGGCGGCGATGCGCTACACCGAAGCCCGTCTCTCGCGCATCGCCACCGAGATGTTGCGCGACATCGACGCCAACACGGTCGACTGGGTGCCCAACTACGACGAGACGCGCCGCGAGCCGGTTGTCTTGCCCAGTCGCATGCCCAATCTCATGGTGAACGGTTCCAACGGCATTGCGGTGGGCATGGCAACGAACATTCCGCCGCACAACCTGGGCGAAGTCATCGACGCCATTGGCTACCTGATCGACAACCCCGAGGCGACCGCCGACGACCTCATGCGCTTCATCAAGGGGCCCGATTTCCCCACGGGCGGCATCATCTTGGGGACAGCGGGCATCAAGGAGGCGTACCGCACCGGGCGCGGCCGCATTCGCGTGCGCGCCAAGGCGCACACCGAGCAGCTCAAGGGCAACAAGTCAGCCATCGTAGTCACCGAGCTTCCCTACCAGGTCAACCGTGCGGCGCTCATCGACGACATCGTCGAGCTGGTCAAACAGAAGAAGATTCCCGAGATCAGCGACTTGCGCAACGAGTCTGACCGGTCCGGCATGCGCCTCGTGATTGAACTCAAGCGCGAGGCAGTGCCGATGGTGGTGCTGAACAAGCTCTACAAGCACACGCAGATGCAGACCACCTTCGGCGTCATCAACATCGCGCTCGTCGGCGGCGTGCCGCGCACACTGACGCTGCCCGAGATGCTCAAGGCCTACATCGCCTTCCAAAAGGAAGTGGTCATCCGGCGCACCAAGTTCGAGCTCGACAAGGCCGAGACGCGGGCGCACATCCTCGAGGGCCTGCTGGTTGCCCTCGACAACCTCGATCGTGTGATCGCCATTATCCGCCGCGCTGCCGACGTCGATACGGCACGCGAGGCGCTCATGGACACCTTCGAGCTCACGCGCCCGCAGGCGCAGGCGATCCTCGACTTGCGCCTGCAAAAGCTGACCAGCCTCGAACGCGACAAGGTCAAGGAGGAGCACGCCGGCCTGCTGGCGCGGATCAAGGAGCTCCGTGCCCTCCTGGGCAACGAAACCGCCATCTACGGCGTCATCAAGAGCGAGCTGCTCGAGGTGAAGCGCCTCTACAACGACGACCGCCGCACCGAGATCGTCCCCGACGAAGGCGAGATCAACATCGAAGACCTGATCGCCGAAGAGGAGATGGCGATCACGATCACCAAGACCGGCTACGTGAAGCGCCTGCCGGTGGCCACCTATCGGCAGCAGAAGCGTGGCGGCATCGGCGTGGCAGGCATGGACCTCAAAGAAGAGGACGAGGTCGACCACCTGTTCATCACGAGCACGCACAACTACCTCCTCTTCTTCACGAGCGTCGGCAAGGTGTACCGGCTGAAGGTGCATGAGCTGCCGCTGGCCGGGCGTAGCGCACGTGGCAAGCACCTGGCAAACCTGCTGCCATTGCGCCAAGACGAGCAGGTGTGTGCCGTGATCAACACGCGCAACTTCGACGTCAGCGAGGGCAAGTACCTGATCTTCGCCACGCGCCGAGGCATGGTGAAGAAGACCCTCTTTGGCTCCTACAACACGCCGCTCAAGGCCGATGGCATCATCGCCATCGACATTCGCCCCGACGACGAGCTCATCGCCGTGCGCCACACGTCGGGCGACGACGACATCCTCATGGTGAGTCGCTTGGGGCAGGCTATCCGTTTCCACGAGAGCGACGTGCGGCCCACCGGGCGCAATACGTCCGGTGTGCGCGGCATGCGCTTGCGCAAGGGCGACGAGGTCATCGCCATGGACATCGCGCGCGACGACTCCGACCTCTTCGTGATCACCGAGAACGGCTTCGGCAAGCGCACGCCGCTGAGCGAATACCGCGTCACCGGGCGCGGCGGCCTTGGCGTGCGCACGATCGCTCTCACCGACCGCAAGGGCTACATTGTCGGCGTGCGTGTGGTGCGCGATAACCACGAGATCATGCTGCAAAGCCGCGAAGGTACGGTGATCCGCCTGCGTGCCGACGGCATCAGCCGGCACGGGCGCGCCACTCAGGGCGTCAGGGTGATGAACATGCGCGAGGGCGACGTCGTGAGCGCCATTGCGCGGTTCGTGGTCAGTGAGTCCGGCGCCACCGACGAAGAGGCCGACTAGTCCGTTGGCGTGGGGCAGACGTACGACAGCCGCGACGCGGCGACGGCCTTCGGTAGTGGTGACGCAGCGCGGCGGCCGTCCGTGAGTGGGTCGTCGCCGCGTCGCCCACGCATCTTCTCGGGCGTGCAGCCGTCCGGCCTGCTCCACTTGGGCAACTATCTGGGCGCTATCCGCAACTGGGTCGAGCTGCAAGAACACTACGACTGCGTCTACAGCGTCGTCGACCTGCACGCGATCACGGTCCGCCAGGAGCGGCGCGAGTTACAACGGCGCACGCTCGAGGTGGCCAACACGTTCCTCGCTGCCGGTATCGACCCCGCCCGCTCGATCATCATGGTGCAGTCACACGTGCCGGCGCACACGGAGCTCCAGTGGATCCTCAATACGATCACCTACATGGGCGAGCTACGCCGCATGACGCAGTTCAAAGACAAGACCGGCGGAGGCGAGAGCGAGAGCGTCGGCGTGGGGTTGTTCGACTACCCGGTACTCATGGCCGCCGACATCTTGCTCTACCGTGCCGACGCAGTGCCCGTGGGCGAGGATCAAAAGCAGCACGTCGAGCTTACGCGCGACCTGGCTGAGCGCTTCAACAACGCCTTCGGCAAGACCTTCGTGGTGCCGGCGCCGCTCATCCGCGAGGAGGGTGCTCGCATCATGGGCCTCGACGACCCAAGCAAGAAGATGAGCAAGAGCGCTCCCTCAGCGGCCAACTACATCGCCCTCGCCGACGAAGCGTCAGTCATTCGCAAAAAGGTTCAGCGGGCGGTGACCGACTCCGGCACCGAGGTGCGCTGCGGTGCCGACAAGCCGGCGCTAACTAACCTACTCACCATCTACAGCTTGCTCACCGGTGAACCAATTAGCGAGATCGAGGCGCGCTACGTTGGCAAGGGGTACGCCTCCTTCAAGGCCGACCTGGCCGAGGTGATCGTCGAGGCACTGCGTCCCTTCCAGGAACGCATGCGCGAGCTGACGGCCAATCCCGACTACACGTTGAGTGTGCTGCGCGAGGGCGCGGCGCGGGCCGAGGCGATCGCGCAGTCCACGCTCGCGAAGGTGCGCGATCGCCTCGGCCTTTTGCCGCGCCCGTAAGCGCCCGTAAGCTGCGGCGCACGGTTACGCTGCCGTGCAGCCCCGCGACCCGATCGCTTCGTCTCACGCCTCGTAGCCGCAGAAACGCAAGGCGGTCAGGGCGAGTGCTTCGCTGGCCTTGATCAAGTCGGCTATCGGCACGCTCTCGTTGGGCCGGTGTGCCGCGCGCACGTCGCCGGGGCCAAAGAGCACCGTCGGGATGTGGCCCACGTTCACGAGGAGGCGCATGTCGGCGCCGTAGGTGACTCCTCGGCGCTGCGGCTCCTGGCCCATGACCGCGGTAGCAGCGCCGGCCAAAGTCGTCACCACTGGATCGTCGCTGGCGGTCTGAGCCGACTCGAAGCGGCCGCCCCACCACTCGATCTCGGGCGGATGGTCGCGCAGCCAAGGGTCGGCTGCTGCGGCGGCGGCTACGGCGCGTTCAAAGGCGGCTTGCGCTTGCGCGACCGTCTCGCCCACCGCCACGCCATAGCGCCCCTCGCAGACGAGGCGCTCGGGCACCGTCGAGGGCCAGTCGCCCGCTTGCACGGTGCCAATGCTGAGCGGAATGGGGAGCGGCACACCGGCGAACAGCGCGTCGCGGACCGCGAGGTTACGTTCTCGCTCGAGGTTCAAGAGCGCTTCGTGGAGCAGGACGAACTTCTCTACGGCGCTCACCCCCTCGCCACGCACGCAACCGTGCGCCGCCGCGCCATGTACCGTGAGGCGGAACGTCAGCGAACCGGCCTGCGCTGGGCAGATCGCCAGCGCCGTTGGCTCGACGACCACGGCCCCATCGGCGGTGAAGCCGGCCAGCAGCGTGCCTAACGTGCCCGTGCCGCCGTCCTCCTCGCTGACGACGCTCTCGACGAGGAGGCGCCCACGCAGGCGCACGCCGGCCGCAGCGATCGCCCGCGCCGCCTGCAAGGCGCACGTCAGCCCGCCTTTATCGTCGAGGGCGCCGCGTCCTACGACTCGATCCCCCACGACGGTGGCCTGCCAGGGATCGGAGGACCAGGCGCTCAGGTCGCCCGGCGGGACCACGTCGATGTGCGCGTTGAGGATCAAGTCGCGACCGCCACTGTTACCACCTAGCTCGCCGACCAGGCCGATGGCCTCGCTGCGTTCGGCCTCAGCGCTAAAGGCCGGATGCGCGCGCACCGCGTCCAGGTCTATCGGCCAGCGGTGCGCGCGCATCCCGTGCTCGGTCATGAGCCCCGCGGCCACCTCCTGCGCGGGGCTCTCGGAGCCATCCAGAGAAGGCACGGCAACGAGGGCGCTCAGGTCGTCAAGCAGCGACTGGCGATCAACTTGCGCCAGCACGCGCGCTTCCGTTGCGGTGAGACTGGGCACTCCTCCGTCGGCGGAGGCGGTCATCGCGTCGCCGGTCGCTCGGGCTCGTCGCGGAGCAGGGGCCGCGTGAGGCAGGTTGGCCCGCCTTCGGCCTTGAAGGACAGCGCGTCGCCGGGGAACGTGGCGACGCGGCAACCGGCTTCCTCCAGCAAGAGCTTGGTCACCGGGTTGCGCTCCAACATGATGACCTCGCGCGGCGCGACCGCGAGCACATTGGTGCCTTGCCAGCGCACGAACTCCTCTTCGGGCACGGGCAGGAGGCGCATGCCGCGCTCTTGGAGCTCCTGCCAGAACGGCGTCGGCATGAGGGGCGGGTAAGCGACCGCGAGATCGACATCGACGGGGCTGATCAGCGACAAGAGGTGGAGGCAGGCTTCCGGGCCGGTGAAGTAGGGCAGCTCGAAGGAGAGAACGCGTACGCCGATGGGTGCGAGAATGGCGCGCAGTTGTTCGACGGCGGCGTAGTTAGTGCGAAAGCCGACGCCCACGGCCAGCGTATCGTGATCGAGCCACAAGGTGTCGCCACCCTCGGCGTGAGCCTCGCCCGTGAGGCGCCCAAGAATAGGGATGCCCTGACGCTGGAAGAAGCTCTCCAGGGCATCCTCTTCGCCGCGACGCAGCGCCTTGCCCATGCGCAAGATGATCGCTCCAGCATCGGTGACGAGAGCCGGGTCGAAGACGAACACGGCGTCGGCATGCTGCGGCAGCGGCTGATCGTGGTAGATCACTTCGGCCCCGGCCTGGCGCAGCAAATCCGTGAACGCGTCATGAGCTGCCTGGGCTGCCGCGATGTCGATGGCGGAGGTGTAGTGCCAAACCTGCGGGTCGGCGTGTGCCATGGCCTCGTCGGGGCGCCGTACGGCCACCTTGCGCAAGCGTCCGACCATGCCTTGCGCGCCGTAGGCGCGCGGTGTCCGTTCACTACTCATAGCTCACCTCGCCTCATTACGAGAGCCCGTCTGAGCGAGGCACCCCTCGGCCACGACCGGATCCCGGTGGACGGCGGCACCAATGGGAGAGAAAGCGTGCTCGAGACGGGCTCGCTGATCCTTCGTCCGGTAGCCTACTACATGGCGAACCGTCGCGCTCGCCCTCGGCCAGGCTGCTGGCCCTCGTCCGCGCCGCTGCTCACACTGGCTCACCGGATCGCGGCCGTCGAGGGGATCGTGTTCATCGGGCGGATCATGGCGGCTGACAGCTTGACGGACTGGGCCCGCGCCGGCCCGCAGGCTCTCCGCTAGCTTGCTTGCGAGCGAATAAGTTGATAGAAACGCCTTAACGGGTAGGGAGCCTGCCTGTTGCACGAGCGCGTGCCCGCCGGGAGGTGATGCCTGAGGGGAGTTGCAGAGTGAGGGTGCGCGGCGCTCGAGGGGCTTTCGCGACGCTGCCTGCGTGGCAGCGGTGAGCGCGACGAGTGAGCCGCCACCCACCGTCGAACATCCGCTCTTATTCACCGTTCTCAAGGAGGGAAGATGTCGGGAGAACCAGTCGTCTTCGCCCGCAAAGCGTCAGGCCTGGTGCGTGAGCTAAGCTGGTGGGATGTGCTGCTGATTACGATCGCCGGCCCGGCCGCCTCGGGCATGACCTACTACTCAGTCAAGATCCCGGGGGTGTATCCGGGCGCCAACATGGTGCTCGCCTTCTTCCTCGGGGGTCTGATCTGGCTGACGCCGGTCATCCTGATCGCCGTCTTCGCCAGCTCGTTCCCGCGCAGTGGCTCCATGTACGTGGCCATCTCGCGGGCGACGCACCCGGTTCTAGGTTTCTTGCCCAACTGGCTGTGGTCGGTGAGCTGTGCCTTCTCGGTAGGCTTCCTCAACTACATCGGCCTGTACGTGATTGGCTCGTCGCTGCAGGTGGCGGGGCACATCGCCCATCACACCGGCTACATGAACGCCGGCAACTGGGTCGACAACAACTACCACCGCCTGTGGATCTCCTTGCTGATGACCGTCGGTATCTGGGCCATCGAGTTGCAGGGCATGGCGCGTCTGAAGTGGTTCATCCGGGCGATCATCTACATCCCGCTGGTGCTCACCATCGTTGCCCTGATCCTGTTCTTCGCCATCGACGGCAAGACCGCTTGGGACAGCATCTACGGCTCGGGCATGGCGGCCAAGCTCGCCGACCTGGCGAAGTCGCAGGGCATCGGCGCGGCGATGCTACCGTCTGGCAAGGCCTTGGGCCAGAGCCTCCTCTGGGTGTTCTGGGCCTACACCGCGGTCGAGTCGATCTCGTTCGTAGGTAGTGAGGTCAAGACGCCGCGCACGAGCTACATGCGCGGCATGGGCATCGGCTTTGCTACCATCATGATCCTCTACTGCCTGAACGCCTGGGGCCCCGATGTGGCCTTCGGCACCTCGTTTGTGCGTGACTACGGCTGGCTCTACTACAACCATCCGGACGCGTTGCAGAAGCTCCTCGGCGTGGTGCCAGCCAGTCCGTCGATCCCCTTCTACGCTGGCGTGTGTGCTAAGAGTGCCTGGGTCGCTATCGCTTTCGGCCTCGGCTACTTCCTCTGGTACCTGAACACGTCGGTCGCCATGTGGATGGGCACTGTAAGGGCCATCTTCGCCATGTCGTTCGACCGCCAGCTCCCGCTCGGCCTGTGCAAGGTGAGCAAGGGCGGCTCGCCGACGACGGCCACGCACTTCATCGGCATCCTCGCCCTCGTCGGCTGCTTCATCGGCTTGGGCGATGCCTCGGGCACGAAGACCGCCGCGGTCATGATGGCCATACTCGACTACACGGGCATGTACTTCATTTGGACGGTGGGCCTGGCGGCACTCTTCCTGCCGTTCACGCGTCCCGATTTGTTCGAGAAGTCGACCTTCCAGTTCAAGTGGGGCGGTGTGCCGGTCATGGCGATCTTGGGCGGCCTCGTGATGGGCATCGGCTTCTACATGATCCTCTACGTGGGCCTCGAGCTGACCTACACCTACTCCCAGCTTGGCATGGGGGCGCTCGTCGTGGTCGGCCTTGCAACTGTGGCCTACATGTACGGTCGCAACCGGCGTGAGGGCATCGACCCGAACCAGATCTTCGCGCAGATCCCGCCGGCGTAAGGCGCTCTGGCGCGAGTCGCCAGCAACGTGAGCTGGCTGGCGTTCGCGGAGAGTGTGTGAAGGTAACGAACCGGGGGCGGGGGTTGTTGTGCGCCCAGCCCCGACCGGTCCTTCCCCGCCCGCCCCCGTCCCCCCTCCGTCCCTCCCCGGCCCGC